>WNGL01008673.1_pt1 | contig 17348 bp, 14 predicted proteins | sample 5400591 | NCBI WGS metagenome assembly WNGL01 (sample SAMN13153377, study PRJNA577476) | soil metagenome | isolation source: 80 cm soil or saprolite under Garry oak tree replicate 1 | place: USA:California | collected 2016-06-15 | reverse complement strand
GGGATGCCACGTGACGTTGGGGGCGGTTTCCGGATCTGCGAAAGACCGCATTTGCCCCGGCTACAAAATGCGTTGACTACCGCACTTAAGAGACACTATCGTTATGTCGGGCCATCCAGTTTTTTCTCTCTTTCAGTAATTTGCCTCTAAGCCAGGAGGCACCATCGGATGGCAATCCGCTGGCCGGAGACTCATCGATGTCGGAAATCTCAGCCGCAAAGCCCGGCTATCCGAACGCCGGCAGCGAAACCAGCGGCGCCCTAATCTCCTCTGGCTTTGGCTCCAATCCCTGGGTGCAGCTTGTCTTTGGAGTGGTGTGCATGGCCATGGTGGCCAATCTCCAGTATGGGTGGACGATCTTCGTCAATCCTATCGACGCGCGCTATCACTGGGGCAAAGCTGCGATTCAGGTGGCATTTACCTTGTTCATTCTCCTGGAGACGTGGCTTGTGCCTTTCGAGGCTTACCTCGCCGATCGTTTCGGCCCCCGTCCGCTCGTCATGGTAGGGGCGTTTCTGATTGCGCTGTGCTGGATTATTTATTCGCGCGCCGCAACCCTTGGCGTGCTCTACGTCGGGGCGGCCATCGGCGGCATCGGAACAGGCCTGGTGTATGGAACGTGCATCGGTAATGCGGTGAAGTGGTTCGAGAAGCGGCGCGGTCTGGCCGCCGGGTTAACGGCGGCGGGATTCGGCGCCGGCGCGGCACTAACAATCGTGCCGCTGACGAGGTCGCTAAGCTCGAGCGGATATCAGGCGACGTTTTTCAAATTTGCACTGATTCAGGGAGGCGTGGTCCTGGTTGCCGCGCTCGCGCTCAAGAAGCCTCCGAAGGGGGCAGCAGTGCGGCAATTGAATCCTCGTCTGCTGCAAACGCAGGTCGACAGCAGGCCGATGCAAACACTGCGCAGCGGGCTTTTCTGGGTCATGTATGCGGCATTTGTGCTGGTTGCGGCGAGCGGGTTGATGGTGACCGCGCAACTTGCGCCGATTGCGACGGGATTCAAAATCGATAAAGTTCCTGTCGCGCTGCTCGGGTTTACAATTCCGGCGCTTACCTTTGCCCTTTCCCTCAATAACCTGATGAACGGCATTGGCAGGCCCGTTTTTGGCTGGTTATCCGACCTCATCGGGCGCGAATCGATGCTCTTTTTGACGTTTCTGGCGGAGGGATTTGCGGTCCTGGCGCTGGCGAAGTACGGCAGCAACCCGGTGAGCTTTGTGATCGTGGCGGCGCTTACATTTCTGGTGTGGGGCGATATCTACAGCATTTTTCCGGCGCTCACCTCGGATCACTTCGGCAGAGAATACGCGACCACGAACTATGCGCTTCTGTATACGGCCAAGGGTTGCGCGGCGCTCTTTGTGCCTCTGGGCAGCGTGATCGCGCTGCGCACGGGAAGCTGGTTCACCACGCTATTAGTGGCGGCTATAGCTGATATTGCCGCCGCGTTTCTGATGATTGGAATCGTGCGTCCTATGCGCCTGCGCGAAGTGCGGAGGCGGGAGGCCACGGCGTTGTCACCGGCAGACTGAGTTCTTCAGCAATAATAAGGGTCGAACTAAGAAGTGAAAAGGCCGCTCGCGATGCGAGCGGCCTTTTGATTTTAGCGGTCGCGGCCGGCGCTATTACTGATCGATCTCCCTGCGGAAGGGGATGACGCCGGGGATCAGCCACTTCTGCCACATTTGGTCGATCTTGTTCTGGAAGTAGTCGAAATCCTCCTCGATAAAGTGGGCGAAACGGCCCTGCCTGAGCAGGTAATCACGCACGGGAAGCCGCTTATAGCGGCCCTCGGCGATTTCCTTCGTCTTGCCGTAAAGCTTGAGCACGCCATTTTCGATTTCATAGAGCGGCCAGACGCCCGTGGTGACCGCCAGTTCGCCTAACTCATGCGAAATCATGGGGTCGTAGTCCCAGCCTTTGGGGCAGGGATCGAGAGAATGGATGAATGTGGGGCCGCCGATAGAAAGGGCCTTACGCACGCAGTTCATCGCTTGCAAGCCGTAGGACATGTCGACGGTTGCGATGTACTTGCACTCGGGATGCCCGGCGGCCAGCATGCCGGCCATATTCTTCTTCCAGCGATGGTGCAGGATGCGCTTCACCGTGCCTGGCGGACTAAAGGTGGTGTTTGCCCCGTAAGGCGTGCTGCCGGAAAGCTGGATATCGGTGTTGGCGTAGCTTTCGTTGTCATACATCAAGATGAGCAGGTTGTAATCGGGATGCGTGAGCGTGGCAGAGATGGCCGCAAGGCCCATATCCGCGCCGCCACCATCGCCGCAGAAGGCGATAACGTTGATGGGCTCCTTCTTCATCTTGCCCTTACGCATCAGCGCCTTCAGACCCATCGCCGTGCCAAGGGCTGCCGAGCCGCTGCTCCCGAGCTGGGTATGCATCCAGGGAATGACCCAGGAGGTGCTGTAGTACGTCGTGTTCGCGACGTACATGCATCCAGTACTGCCCAGGATGATCGACCTGGGGCCTGCGGCCTTGGCCATCATCTTCATCACCAGGGCGGACTCGCAGCCCTGGCAGGTGCGATGGCCCGAGGTGAAGAACTCCTCGAGCGGAATCTTCTTTTGTCCCTTGAATGGCTCCAGCTTGGGAAGCGGATAATCTATCGTTGCCATCGCTTGTAACCTCCTCGCCGGTTGAGCGGCGAAAATCCTATTCGCGAACTCCGATCCAGTGCGTCAAAGGCTGCGGCTTTCCTGCCGCCGCGTCGTACACGATTCCCGTGATCTTCTCTACATCCGGCACCAAAACCTCGCGCCCGCCCAGGCCGCAAATAAAGCCCACCAGCGGCGGTCGTTTGGCACTCGCATACAAGGCCGCGCGAACCTCCGTGGCCAGTACGCCGCTTGAATACGGCGAGCCTAGAGAGAAATCGCGATCGATCACGCCGACAGCGTTGAAACGCGACAGGCACTGAGCCAATTCCTCGGCGGCAAAAGGCCGGAACCAACGAACACGAACGAGGCCGACCTTCTTACCTTCCTGGCGCATCTTGCGGATGGCTACCTTGCACGGCGTGGAGAGCGTGCCCATTCCTACGAGGACGACGTCGGCATCGTCGGTCATGTATTCCTCGAAAAACGGATTGCCGTAACCGCGGCCGATGATGCGCTCGTAGTCTTTATAGGCTTCGCGAATCACGCCCATCGAGCGGTCCATGGCGGCAGCGGTCTGGCGACGAATCTCCATCAGCCAGTCCTCGTTCGCTTGCGGCGCCACGGTAATGGGGTTATCGGGATGCAGAAGCAAATCGCCGCGATCATAGCGGGGAAGGAAGGCGTTCACTTTCTCCTGCGCCGGAATCTTTACCAGTGCCTGGGAATGCGTTAGGAAGGCGCCGTCGCAACTGATGGCGCACGGCAGAAAGATGCGCCGATCTTCCGCGACGCGATAGGCGATGAGCGCGGTGTCGAGAGCTTCCTGCGCGTTATCTACCCAAACTAGCTGCCAACCCAGGTCGCGGACCGCGAGCGCGTCATTGTGCTCCACGCCAAAGGCGCCGGGATCATCGAGCGCGCGATTGCCGACCATGACGACCATGGGAACGCGGAGGGCTGGCGTGACGGTGAGGCATTCGAAGGCGTACATCCAGCCGACGCCACTGCTGCCGCAGAATACGCGGGCACCGACGGTGGATGCGTGCTTGACAATTTCGAACTGCGAATGCTCGCCTTCCGCAACGACGTATTCGCAATCCATCTCTCCGTTGGAGATGAGCTGAGCGATGTACTGAATCACCGTGTCGTAGGGACGGATCGGATAGCCGGTGATCACGTCCACGTCGGCCAATTTACAGGCGACGGCGATGGCCTCGCTGCCGGTGATCAGTGCAGTCTTTTCAGTTCCCTTAGGGGCTTCGGCTACTGCTGTCGGTGTCATGAAAGATTCTCCTGGCCGAGCTCAGTCTCCCTCGGCGGCTGCAAGCGCCTCGGGGACCTGCTCTTCGTATTGACCGCGATATCGGAATCCGTGAGAACGTACTGGGTGGTGCTCGATCGTATCCTTCAACCAAGCGATATAGCCATCTTTGTCTTTGCGCCACATTTCCCACTGGCTGGCATTATCGCTGAAGCCGATTTCGTTAACCATGGTGACGCAATTCGCTACGGGGCAGACAGCTTCGCATACGCCGCAGCCGCAGCAGGAGTCCATGTTCGCGTCGTAGAAGCCCTCGGGGGTTACGTCGAAACAAGAGTCGGGGCACTGCAACCAGCAGAGGGTGCACTTGATACAGGTGTCGAAGTTAAGCACGGGCCGCATGGTGCGCGTAGAGAACTTCTTGAAGGTGGCGTTACGCTCGGGCTGGAATCCGCCGGTCTTGCCCGTAACAGGATCCGTCATAGTATGGCCCTGAGCTATGGAAGGAATACTGATGCCGTCGCGCATCTCCGTCCACTTCAGTAGCTCGAACTCGTAGGGCTTTTCAGGATTGCCTTGATTGGGTTTGACGGTGACGCTGGTAAGCCGGTCGTAGGAACGCTGCGCCGACGTCGCTTTCAGGGGGTTCTCGCCGTCATCCAGGATCATCTGTTTCAAGGATTCAATGGAAAATAGCTCCGGCAAAACGCGGGCGATAGCGCCAAGCACGCGCACATCAGTGTGGTCGTCCTTGAAAACCCAGAGTCCGGAGAAGCTGGGAATGCCTTTCACAATCGCGAGTTTATAGGGTGTCTCCTTGCGGTGGCACATGGCGATCAATTTTTCGGGCTCTTCGCGCGAGGTGACGATGAGCGTGCCGTTGGGCTTGAGGAGGCGGTTGATAGGTTGCAAACCGTACCAGGCCCACGACTCCACGCCCTTGCACATGGTGTCGTCCAGGTTGATGGTGATATCGACCTCTTTGGGCTCGTACTTCGCCATTCCTTCTTCGAGCGTGATGTCATCGGTAGCCACGATGGCGAAGGCTTTGGCAGGGATTCCGTTGCGTTCCGGGCTATCCCCGTAGCGCCCGAACGAAATGCCGGGCTTGCCTTCGCGATGCGCGGCCAAAACGATGGCACGGCTAATGTGCTTGGCCAAAGTCTTCTGAAAGATTCCGCGATAAACGATCTCGACTGCGAACAAACGGCCCATGGGATTACCTCCCTCGCCATTACATTTGATCTAAAACGATACCCTCAACCTCATCGATATGCTGCCGCATGGCCTTTTCAGCTGCCCGTACATCATGTCTGCGAATTGCGTCCGAAATTCGGCGATGACCCACGAAAGACTTTTGCAGCCGGCCTTCCAGCTGGAGCGAGCGCTCGCGCGATTCCCGCAACAGGTCCATAAAGGCGTCCAGGACCTTCAGGACCACGCTATTCCTGGCTGCCCGAGCTATGGCGTAGTGGAATTCCGAATCCTCTTCGATAGCCAACTCACCCTGGTCCACCTTTTCCTTCTGGCGACGCAGGATATCTTCCATATAGGCCAGTTCCTCGTCCGAGGCATTCTGGGCGGCACGCCCCGCCAGAGTCGGTTCGATCATGCGCCGACGCCGATGAGTTCGCGCTGGCGGAACAACACGGTAGCCAGCGGATTGATCAAGGATTTGGCCGACGGGTCACAAACGACAGTGCCCTCGCCCTGGCGAGGCTCGACAAGTCCCATTAGCTCCAGGGTGCGGATCGCGTCGCGTAGAGAGCCGCGGCTGACTTGCAACATTTCCGCCAGTTCACGCTCGGGCGGCAATTTTTCACCGGGTTTAATCAGGCCGTCGCGGATCATCCGCTGCAGCTGCTGAGCGGCCTGTTCATAGACTTTCGTTCTCCGGACGGCTTCGAATTCAGGCTTGGTTAAGGGCACGTGCTTTCGGCCTTGCTTTGGTCCAATGATTGGACCATTGGACAACCAGGATAGGTCCCTTGTCAAGAGTTTTCTTTGATTAAAACCCAGGGCTGTGGAAGCGCTGGCTTCGCGCGGGATAAGTGCCTGGAGTTTGCGGCAAGCGCATACCCCACTTCATACGGAGAGTCGCGAATAGCGCGAGTACTAACCAAAAGCTGATCGGACGTACCTGTTCCTCGATTGTACATTTGACCAGTGGCTCTTGCGCCGCCATGGACTGTAGCTTCTTACCAGCTCCTGTCGGACTTTCTGCGTCGTTACTACCGGAGGCACCATGCTTGACCTCTTCGCCTTTAGGGAATTTCGAGAAGGGCTGGCCATGATGCGAGATGGCGAAGCGGAAAAGGCTATGGCGTTACTGCGCCAGGCCTCAGAGCGCGACCCCGAAAATCCTTACTACCTTTCTTATTATGGTTTGAGTTTGGCATACGCTGAAGGCAAGTGGACTGACGCTGAACGGCTGTGCCATACGGCGGTCTGCCGCGGCCGACGCCAAGCACAACTTTATCTGAATTTAGCTGAAGTCTACGCTGCTTCCGGAAAAAAGCAGGCGGCAGCCGATACGCTGGCGCGAGGTCTGCATTACATGCCGGACGACATGCGGTTGCAAGGCGAGATCGGCAAACTGGCCATCCGCCGGCCGCCGGTTCTGAAATTTTTGCCTCGCGCTCACGTATTGAACCGGGCATTTGGCTTCCTTCGCCATCGTGTCTTAAGCCATGTTCCACGCAGGAGATGGCTGACCGTTAGAGAGTCGCAAGCCTAGTTTCTTCCACCTCATCCACATCTTTAACGCGCCGAGCGCGGCTTTGTTATGGGGCGAAAGCTCACAGAGAGATCCCTCGCTCGCGCTGGACTTTCTTAAGCCCGAAAAGCGCCACTTTGCTGGCGCGCCGAAGCTCCCCTTGCCGGGCGGCGTTCGGCGCGAAGAAGGTAACCTTTCGCGCCAGACGGGATGACCAGCCTGATCGAATGATCACGTTCGCTAAAAAACGGTCAGTGAGCGCTACGGATATAATAGCGGCACGATGCCGCCTTCTCCCGCAGGGCTGGTGCGATGGCTATTTGCCTCGGACCCGGCCCACCCGTCCCGGAGGCTGGCGGCGCGCTGGCTTTTCTTGCGTGCATTGGGGCTGATTTTCTTCTCCGCCTTCTATTCCCTCTTGCGACAAGTGCGCGGATTAATCGGCCCAGACGGGCTGCTTCCCGCGGAGCAATATCTGCAGGCGATCCGACAGGTCGCGGGCGGATCGCGATTTTGGTACGTACCCACGCTGCTTTGGCTGAAAAGCGATTCGCGTTCGCTATTGCTACTGGCCTGGATCGGCCTGCTCGCGTCGGTTCTATTGGTTCTGAATGTTTGGCCGCGCGGCACAATTTTGGTCTGTCTGGTCGCCTATCTTTCCTTCATCAGCGCGCTACAGACATTCTCGTCCTACCAATCCGACGGCATGCTCTTGAGCGCGGGATTCATCAGTTTGTTCTTTGCACCGCCGGGATTTTGGCCCCGTTGGGGCCGGCGCCACCCCGGTTCGCGCGCGAGCCTATTTCTGCTGCTGGGGGTTTGGTCCACGATTTACTTCGAGTCCGGCGTAGCCAAGATCGCCGGCGGCGATCCAGAGTGGCGTAACCTGACGGCCATGGACGAGTACTATCAAAACGGCCCGCTACCCACCTGGATTGGCTGGTATGCGCATCACCTGCCACATTGGTTTCACGTGGGCACGGCCGCTTTTACGTTAGCGCTGGAGCTTGTGCTTGTCTGGATGGCGCTGCTGCCGCGACGATTTCGGATCGTGCTGTTTTGGTTGGTCACGCCTCTGCAGATTGGAATCATTCTCACGAGCAACTATGCCTTCCTGAACTATCTTGTTCTGGCGCTCGGAATTTTGCTGCTCGACGATAAGTGTCTGGCGGTGTTCCTGCCGCGCCGTCTCCGCGAGCCAGCGGCGGTTGCCGCTGATTTGTCCGCAGCTAGTTCGACTGCGGTGAATCAAGGTGCAGGCGAGGGCGGCTGGGCGGCCGCGCGACGGGCTTTTTCCTCCTTCGGTTTATGGGTGGCGGCATTCTTTCAGACGTGGATCTTCTACGCGATTGCGGCGCAGCTTGTGTGGATGATCGTTCCGCGGGCTCCGCTTCCGACCACGCCGGTGGCGGGGCTGGAACCGTTTCGGATCGCGAATCAGTATGGGCTTTTTGCGGTTATGACCAGAGGCCGTTATGAGATTGAATTTCAAGGATCGAATGACGGCAAGACATGGATTCCGTATCCCTTTCGTTATAAGCCGCAGGATCCGCAAGCGGCGCCTGGGATCTATGCCCCCTATCAGCCGCGGTTCGACTGGAACCTCTGGTTTGCCTCGCTCGATAACTGGCAACAGAATCGATTTGTGATCTATGCCGAAGAGAGGCTCTTGACGGGCTCGCCCGCTGTGCTCGCGCTGTTCGCGGGCAATCCGTTTCCGAATGCACCTCCAATGCAGCTGCGGGCCGTCGTGTGGCAGTACTGGTTCAGCGATCGCGCCGAAAAACGGCAAGGGTTTTGGTGGCGGCGCGAACTGATCGGTCTGTATGCGCCGGCGCTCGAGCGCGAACCTGATGGCAAGTTCTTGATCACCGAGTTTCCCCAGCCGGGTCAACGGATTCGGCGATAGTCCTTGATTGCTTTTACCGATCGCGCGCGCCGGCGGGCCGATTCATTTTCTCCAAACAATTAATCCCGCAGCGCCACATTGCCATAGCTTGGAATTGGTTATATAGTCCCGGCGAAAAATTGATCGCCAGCGGTATCAGGGCCGTACTGGCACGGAGGTTCTAGGACCGTTGGCGGCTACATTTGAAACTGAGCGCCCATTGAAGCTGGCGTACCCCTTCACTATTCTCACTCATGCGCGGTGCGTCTCGGGTCTTCGCAACGCTCTGGCGTAATGAGGGGGTTGAATGTTACTGGCCGTAGCGGCGCTCTTATTGCAATTTCCAGTTCTCTCACCATACAAGATTCAAGCCGCCGAGAAAGTTAACCAGCCGGCCGCTGTCGCTAAAGCGGCCGCCGATTCGGCCGTCTCGAGCAAGTCGGAGAATTCCGCCTCGTCAGGAAAAGAAGTTCTGAACGCCGAAACTCTGTCAGCCGATGCTGAAGCCTCCGTGGCTTTTGCTCCGGGACGTGTAGCGGCGGAGCCGGTGGCACCCGTGAGTTCAGCGCCAGCCACCTCTGCCGCGGAGCCAGCTTCCCCTGTTGCGATTGAACCGGCGCCGGTCGTACCGTTCTACGGGCGGGTCTATGGACCGCCTATCAGGGCGGTTTCCGACCAGCGGCAACATCGGGAATGGCTTGCCCTGAGCATCGCCGCGCACAGCGCGGCCGGATTCGATGCGTGGTCGACTCGCCGTGTGATTTCCTCCGTCCCTCAAGCGCAGGAGATGAATCCATTATTGCGTCCCTTTGCCGGGAACGCTTCGATGTATGCCGCAGTTCAGGTGGCTCCAACGATTCTCGATTTCCTGAGCCGCCGGATGATGAATAGCCGCTATGCTTGGGCACGACATACATGGTGGTTGCCACAGACCGTGAGCGCTGTGATATCGCTGAGCAGCGGGGTGCACAATCTGGGTGTATACAATTCGCGATAGGATGCGTGGCAGCGGAATTTTATCGACCAAATCTTAGTGAAAATCGTGCGAAGCAGTTTCGGCACGAGTGATGTTCAGCGGGCGGACGGATTCAGCTTTGACAGAGACGACATTCTCCTGATTTTGCAACTCTCCCTCGATCACTAGAAATTGCTGGTGCACGATCACGACATGGCTCCGCTCGAAAAGCTGCGGCGTAATAATGGCATTGGCGATTCCGGTCTCATCTTCCAGACTTAAGAAGACAAACCCTTTGGCAGTTCCGGGGCGCTGGCGGGCAATCACGCTGCCGGCGATGCGCACAGAAGTGCCATCGGGAAGGTTGTGGAGCTCTGTGGCGCAGCGAATGCCTTCTCTTTGCAGTTCGCGGCGATGATAGGCCATGGGATGGGGCCCAACCGTCATTCCGGTTCCGCTAAAATCAGCGACCAGCCTTTCTTCTGCAGTCATCGGCAGCAGAGGTGAACTTGCGCCAGGCATTAGCGCATCTGCTGAACATTGAGGATTGAACTCCAGTTCATCGCATTCCTGGAGCAGGGGACCTGCGCTGCGCGCCGCGCGTTCCACTTGCCAAAGGGCTTCACGGCGGTGCGAGCGGGTTCTTCTTTTGTTTCCGTGCTCTCCTTGGCATAGGCCGCGCGGCGATTCGATAAAATTCAAGGCTCCGATTTCGGCCAGCGTGGTCAATTCGGATTTCTGTAAGGCAGGGACACGCAGTTTCAAATCATCAATCGAACGAAACGGCCGCAGTGCGCGTTGGCGGACAATTTCCTGCGCCACCTCTTCGCGCAATCCTTTGGCGTAGCGCATTCCCAGCCGAAGAGCAAAGCCGGGGCCATTGTTTTCGAGCGTGCACGGCCAGTCGGAGCGGGTCACGTCGATAGGGCTGACTTTTAAGCCGTGCCGCTGGGCATCTTTGACGATGGTGGCCGGGTGATAAAAACCCATGGGCTCATTATTCAAAAGCGCGGCGGTAAACGCAGGCAAATAACGGCATTTCAAATAGGCGCTGGCATAAGCAAGCAAGGCAAAGCTCGCCGCGTGCGATTCCGGGAAACCATACAGCGCAAAAGAAACGATCGATTGCACTATTTTTTCCTGCGTCTCGGGATCGATATGATTTCGTTCCATGCCGCGCCGGAGCTTTTTCTCCACTTCTTTCATGCGCGCTTCGGAGCGCTTGAATCCGAAAGCCCGGCGCAACTCTTCCGCTTCGCCGCCGGTGAATCCCGCGGCGATCATGGCCATGCGCAGCAATTGTTCTTGAAACAGCGGCACACCCAAGGTGCGCGCGAGGACTGTTTCGAGCAAGGGATGGAGACAATTGGGCGGCTCGCGTCCCTGGCGGCGCTTCAAATAAGGGTGCACCATTTTGCCCACGATAGGTCCCGGCCGGATGATGGCGACTTGCACCACGATGTCGTAAAAACATTTCGGCCGCAGGCGCGGCAGGCAAGCCATTTGCGCGCGGCTCTCAATCTGAAACATGCCGACGGTATCGGCCTTTTGCAGCGCGTCATAAACGGCCGGATCGTTGGGGGGCAGCCGTCCCAAGTCGATCTCTTCACCGTAGTCTTGTTTAATGATTTTCAGCGAATCTTCGAGGACGGCCATCATTCCCAAGCCGAGCAGATCGACCTTCACGATCCCCATATCGGTGCAATCTTCCTTGTCCCATTGCACTACGACGCGTCCGGGCATGGTGGCCGGTTCGAGGGGAACAATCGAATCGAGCTGCCCCTGGCAAACCACCATGCCGCCGGAATGCTGCCCCAGATGACGCGGCAGATCCTGGACGAGCACGCAGAGATCAAAAAATTTGCGAATCAGCGGATGGCGGGCATCGAGGCCGGCATCGTAAAATTGGCGCGCCAGTGTGTCATTGGCATCTTTATATTCCCAGGCGCCCACCAGGCCGGCCAGACGATTCAGGGTTTCCGGCTCAATGCATAAAGCCTTGCCGATTTCCCTGGCCGCCGAGCGGCCGCGATAGGTGATCACGTTGGCGGTCATGGCGGCGCCTAATTTTCCATAACGTTCGTAAACGTATTGAATGGCGCGTTCGCGCTGATCTCCACTGGGAAGGTCGAGATCGATATCCGGCCATTCGCCTCGTTCTTCGGAAAGAAATCGTTCGAAAAGCAGGTCCATGCCGATCGGATCAACGGCAGTGATGCCCAGCGCGTAACACACGGCGCTATTGGCAGCGGAGCCGCGGCCCTGCACGAGGATATTGTGCTCGCGGCAAAAGCGGACGATATCCCATACGATCAGGAAATAGCCGGGGAGATCGAGCTTTTCGATCAGGTGCAATTCGCGTTCAATCTGCTTGCGCGCACGCTCATTGCCGGCGGCGTCGCGAGAGCCATAACGGGTAATCATTCCCTGGTAGGCACGCTCGCGCAGGAATTGCATTTGCGACTGGCCTTCAGGTACCGGATATTTCGGGAATTGGTAGCCCAAATCCTTCAAAGTAAATTGCAGGCGAGAGGAAAGAACCTGCGTATTGACGATGGCTTCGGGAAGATCCGAAAAAAGGCGCTCCATTTCGGCAGGCGACTTGAGATGGCGTTCGGAATTGCACGCCAGGAGGCGTCCGGCAGTATTCAAATTGCGATGGTGACGAATGCAGGTGAAGACGTCCAGCACTTCGCGCTGGTGGGGAAGTGCATGGCACACGCCATTGGTGGCCAGCAGAGGCAAAGATAATTTGCGCGCAATTTCGACGGCCGCCTGATTGCGCGCTTCTTCCTCACGGCTGAAGTGCCGCTGCAATTCGATATAGACGTTGTCGCAGCCGAAGAGATGGCAGAGTTGCTGAACGCATTGGGCTGCCTCTTCCATTCCTCCTTGCCTGAGCGCATGCGCCAGAGGTCCTTCTCCGCCCCCAGTGAGGCAAATCAGGCCGGCCGTATGCCCGGCGAGATCCTCAGCGGAAACTCGTCCTTCGCCTTTTTTCGCATGCAATTTCATGTGCGTAATCAAACGGCAAAGATTTTGATATCCAGCGCGGCTTTCGACGAGCAATGCGTAGCGCCAGCCGGCGCATGACGTGATCTCCACGCCGATATGGGCCTGGATTGAAAGCTTCTTGGCAGCCAGATGAAAACGCGGAGCGCCATACACGCCGTCGCGATCCAACAGGGCCATTGCTCTCATTTCCTGTTCGGCGCACGCGCCGGCCAATTCTTCGGGGATGGAGGCGCCCTCGAGAAAACTGAAAGCGGAGCGCGCGTGAAGTTCGGTGTACATCAATCGTACATTCCCGCAACAAACCAAGCCTGAAGCAGCGTGTCGTAATAGATCCGGTAAATGCCTCTTTGCGGCTCCACGGAAGACGAATTTTCAATTGTGTTGGCGCTCGATAGGGATGAGCTGTGGATCTCCACGTCCCATTCCTCGCAGTGCCAGGCATCTTCACGCCACCATTCTCCGGAAGTGCGCCACGGTCCGGAGGCGGCAGCCACTTTGCCATGCATACTAGGAAAGGAAATATGCACCGGGCGCCCCTCACGTAATGTCACCTTGGCACGCGGAGCGGGACGGAAAACGCGGAAAGCCGCCACAGGTTCGCGATCTCCAGAAACGTCGATATTTTTTTGACGAATCTCCGGCGTGTAATGCGAAGGAACAAAGCGGCGCATTTCAAAGGCATCGGGACGATGGCTATCGATCAAGCGAGGCGAGCCGACATGAGAATCGTCTACCAGGTTTGCGAGCCGCGCGATGGTGAGCTCCAGCTTTTCAGGATCGGGGGCAGAAGGCAAAAATAATCCTTCCTGTATCACACGCGGCGGAGCAGGGTCGGCACCCAGAAAAATATGCACAATCGGTGCGCTCGGGGGATCGGATTGCAAATGGAGGCGGAGCAGCCTCAAAAGCATTTTGGAATCGCGCATGGGCACGGGCAGGGTGAGAAGCTTTTCGTAAGTCTTCTTTTCATCCAAGCGCCCGTTGGGGATTTGGGGTGGCGAAGATACGTTGTCAGAAGAATTATCCAGCTCGAATCGCAGCCGGATGGCGCAGGCGCTCAGTGAGCGTGCCGAGAGCCGCGCGCACAATTGATCGAGCAGACGTCCCAGCAGAAAAGCCAGCGGCTCGAGTTCTTCAACGGCATATTCGAGTGCCATCTCTTCTTCAAAATAAAGTTTTGGTTCGGCCAAAATCATGGAGCGCAGGCTTGCGCCGCGAGCCCATTGATGGAGCTGAACGCCCTGCTGTCCCAGTCGTTCGGAAAGTTCGAGCACAGGGAGTTTTGCCAAGGCCCCGCATGTGCGCACGCCCCAGCGCTCGAGAGTTTCGATCATTTCGACGGGCGGCGAAAAGACCTGAACCGGCAGCACGCCAAGACGCCTGGATTCCTCGCCCGGCGGGATCACCGTTATGCCTGGAAACCCGCGTGCCGCGTGCAGCGCTACTTCCAGATTGGAAGAGATCGCCACATGAACGATCAGACCTAAATCAGAAGCACGCCGCACTAGAAGATGAGAGATTGTTTCTTCCGAGCCAAATAAGGAAGCGAGCCCGGTGAGATCGGCCACTATCGAATCGGCGGCCGTATCTTCGACGCGCGGAGAAACCGACCAGCCAAGATCGAGCAAAGCAGCATGCGCGGCTTCTTCTTGCACGCGGGAACGCAAGCGGATGGCGATAGAACGAAATTGCAGGGCTTGAGATTTAGTCATGCCTAGATCGAGTCCGGCTCGCGCGGCGGCTTCGTTTATGGCCACAACTCGTTCCAGCGGCGGGCATCCGTCTATAAGCGCAACGGGCTGCTGACGGAGGGCAGGTTCGGCGCGCACCACAGCCTGGATCGAAAAATCGGGAACGTATATGGAAGCAAAAGCCATAAAAGAACAAATCAATAATCGGCAAACGAAATCCCCGCTTTGTGTTTGGGCTCATTTCGATTCGCTAACTGTCTTTCTGAAGTCACCCCACTTTGTTTTGGTTCTGAAATTGGCCACAAGGCCCGCCTCATTCATTCGCGCCAAGCTCCGGACTATGTGCCCCCCTTCTGCTGATCTCAGGCGAGAACGAACCAGTTCGACATGAATTTGTGAGCCGTCGAATAAATGAGCGCAGGAATTGGGGGGAAAAGGCGCTCGACTTGGAGGCGCCGACCAGCGGGGGGGCTCTAAACCCAGCCGCAAGACGAGAGATGCGCAGCTTCTGGCGTTCGACTCCTGATCCAGCAGAAGCAAAATCGTGGACGTATTTTCCACGGCACGGCGGAAACGAAACCAGACGTTGAGTGGGACGTAACGAACCGTTTTGGGTGGGAGAACACTCAGATCAAGCGCGATCAGGCCAAAGCCTCCGCCTTGCAAAAGAAGATCCGTAGCCCGCAGGCACTGATCAATATCGCGGCAGCGCACCCACAGTAATTGCTCCAGCTTTACGCCAGCGGCCGCGGCCGAATGCGGATCAAAGCTATCGCGGCCGTCTACAAGAGCGCATACGTGTGCTTGAGCAGTTCTGGAAGCCAAGGCGGAAAGCAGTAACGTGGCGCGACCGGAAGAGAAAGGTCCAGAGATTTCTGTGAGACCACCATGAGGTAAACCGCCAGTAAGCTTATCGATTTCCGCGATGTTAAAAGGAGCGGTTTCGGCCTGAATAGAACGACGGGCAAAGGGCGCGGGGAGGCGTCCGGCGAGAGCGGTTTCGAGTTGGGAGCGCAAAGCAGCAACGTTTACAGCCATGGTGAACCTGAGAGGCGAACCGAGGACGAGCGCTATTGTATTCGCTTTTTATTCGCCTTGAGCGATTCTGGCAGGACCTGTGGACATTGTCAAGCTTATGCAGAACACTTACAAGGGCGCGCCTTCCAGCGAAACGATGAATTGAATACCATCGATCTGCTTCGTATGCAGACGCATATCATTGGTGATGAAGAGGTCCACACCCGCTCCCGCAGCACATGCTAGTTGTATGGCATCAGGGGCACGAAGCGATCGATCGCCACGCAGCGCCGCGTATATTTTCGCCGCCTTCACATCGAAAGGGATCATCAACGAGGTTACAGTAAGAGTCTCTTCATATCTTTTGGAAAGCTCTGTATCCCCGCGTTCCATGGGTTTGACCAAGATTTCGCCCATAGTGAGGGTGGATGTCAGAAGCTGGTCGCCGCGCCTGAGCATTGATTGGCGGAGAGCTGCCACACGCCTGGAAAGCGGGCTCTGACCTTCAAACAAATAAATGAACAGGTTCGTATCCCAAAAAATCCGGCTCATTCCCAACCCTCTCGCAGGCGGTGCACGTAATCATCGGCACGCTCGTCATCCCAGATATGCTTGCCCGAGCCGGCTAGGGCCAGGAGCGGATCTGCTTCAGGAGCAGCGCGAGAGATTGTGGAGCTCCAGTCACGATACCAGGACAGCAAGCCACTATAGCCCTGTGGGAGGTCTTCCGCATTCGGGGTGATTTTGGCGCCTTCGCGCGTCGGATGGTAAATGTCTCCCTTGCGGAAGAGACGGCGCCGTCCTGGGCTGGTCTCAAAAAGCATTCGGTAACGTGCTGGATTGGGCGGCCGATTCGCCACGCAATGTTGGATGACATGGACGTACACGCTGGTTCGATTTACCTCTCCGATCCCTTCCCGTACTACCCGTTCAACGATTTCCTCCACAGCGAAATCAGGCTGTTCGGGCCTCTCTTTATGAAGGAGAAGAGTGGCTAGCCAGACTTGATCGGCTATTTTCACCTTGGTGTGAGCTTCAAATATGGGACGCATAGGATTTCCTCAATTGTGGGCTAGCCGTGTGGCTCCAATTCGATCTTGACTACGTTACTGTTAAAGACAAACGCGGTTTGACCAGCTCGGTATTGTCGCCATTCAGCTCATTAAGCGGGGCTTTGCCTGGATTTTCACATTTTTCTCTTCCGCAGATAGTGGCGGTCTTCGGATAACCGACAGGATTGGCGGTGTAGCGGTAGGGCTTCGAAGGGTGCTTTTCGCATCTACCAGCATGTTGTTGCTCATTCCATGAGTTAATGTACAATCATAGAGAACTTGTAATATATATTATTATTAGTGTCAAGGAGAAAAGTAAAGGTCCCGTCCTAAGCCATCCAGGCATCTATGAAATATGGCCAAGCGCAAGCCATCGGAATCGGCCAATCTTCTGATTCCCCTGCCTCCGACCCATTCCGGCGCTGCAGAAGGCCGCGAAGGACTGCCAAGCTTGCGACTGTGGAAGCGCGGAACGCAAACCGTCTTTGGTGAGGCGAAGCCGGCGCAAAAGCTATCTTTGTAGGCGAGCAACCAGGCGATCGAGAGGACCTCGAGGGGAAGCCATTTGTTGGTCCTGCTGGCGGATTGCTGGATAAGGCCTTGGTGGAAGCAGGAATCGAGCGAAAGAAAGTTTACGTCACGAACCGGTCAAACACTTCAAATGGGAGCCGCGCGGCAAGCGCCGCATTCACAAAAAACCAAATGCCGCCGAGATTGCCGCCTGGCGGCCGTGGCTGGATGCGGAAATTGCGGTCCTTCGACCTAAGGTGGTGGTTTGTCTGGGAGCGACCGCGGCCCGGCGTTGCTCGGGCGCGATTTTCGCGTCACCCAGCATCGGGGTGAGTTTGTCGAATCACCATTGGCGCCGTTTGTGATGCTACGGTTCATCCCTCATCGATCTTGCGGGCGCCGGATGATGAGACGCGCCACGCAGAAATGAGACGCTTCGTTGCCGATCTCAAGAAGCTTGCAGGGGTCCTTTCGTGATCGAAAACTAAAAGGGAATTTTCCATGGCTGAATTCATGGGCACTAAGCGGCAACGCACTTCTTGCGCGTGAGAGCCTTACATGTTACAAGCGGCCAAAGCAAATCGGGAATGCCAAAGATGACAATCGATCGAGAAACTTGCGCAAGGCC
>WNGL01007317.1_pt1 | contig 17348 bp, 14 predicted proteins | sample 5400591 | NCBI WGS metagenome assembly WNGL01 (sample SAMN13153377, study PRJNA577476) | soil metagenome | isolation source: 80 cm soil or saprolite under Garry oak tree replicate 1 | place: USA:California | collected 2016-06-15 | reverse complement strand
CCTTCCAGGACATTGCGCGCGCTCAATCCTCGGGGACGCTCTGACGCCAGCAAAACGTCGCCCGCGCGGATGGCGATTTGAACGAGGTCACCGACGGACGCATGAGCGAGCGGCACTTCGATTTCGCACGCGCTCTCGCCGAGCCGAATGCGCATCACGCCATCCCGCTCGCGAAGATCTAGAACCGTGGCAGTCAGCACGTTTTCAAATCCCACAGCTTGCGCGAGCCGTTTTCGCCGCGGCGCGTCCAGCACGTCCATCGGCGCGCCATGGCCCACGACGCGGCCGTTATCAATGGCGATTACCCGCTCTCCCAAAGCATCGACCTCCTCGCGGCTGTGGGTTACGTAGAGAATCGGAATGCGCTTGGCAATGTTCCAGGCGCGCAAGTCCTCGACGATTGCGGCTTTCAGTTCCGCGTCCAGGCCTGTTAGCGGCTCGTCGAGCAGCAAGAGCTGGGGCCTGGTCACCAGCGATCGGGCGAGGGCGGTGCGCTGCTTTTCTCCTCCTGAGATTTGAGAAGGTTTCTGATTTCGTAGTTTTGCGATGCGAAAAGCCTGGAGAATCTCTTCGACGCGCGCACGGCGATCCTGCTGCGCAATGTCTCTCAGTCCATACGCGACGTTTTGCTCGACGGTCAGATGCGGAAACAGCGCCAGGGATTGAAATACATAAGCGATGCGGCGCATTTGTGGCGGGACGTTGATGTGCACCATAGAGTCGTACAAAACATTCTCGCCGATCGCAATTGTGCCTGTAGTCGGACGCGCGAGCCCCGCAAGGCAATCCAGCAGCGTGGATTTTCCTGCGCCCGAGGGGCCGAATAATATCGTGATACCTGGGGGCGCTTCGAAAGAAACGTCGAGAATGAAGGAAATGGCGTCGCGACGTTCTTTCCGGATGCTCGCAACGAGCGTCCCGGAAGTCACTTCGCTGACCATCGTGTCCACGCCGGCGCCCACACTCGGCGATTGACTGCATACACAAGGCAAAGCACGGCGAACGCGATCGCCAGGAGAAGCAGCGCCAGTTGATTGGCTGCGACGTATTCGAGCGACTGCACGCGGTCATAAATGTCGATGGAAACGGTGCGCGTCACGCCGGCAAGATTTCCGCCAACCATCAGCACGACGCCAAATTCTCCGAGCGTGTGCGCGAAACTCAGCACGAGTGCCGTGACCAGCCCCGGCAACGATAGCGGCAGAATGATGCGTCGAAACGTCCGCCATTTTCCTGCTCCCAGAAGGGCGGAAGCGTCCAGGAGCCTGCGGTCCACCGCCTCGAACGAAACCATCAGCGGCTGCACGGCAAAAGGGAAACTGTAAACGACGGAAGCGAGAACAAGTCCCGTGAATGTAAAAGCCAAACCGTGGCCGAAGAGCGCGATCCAGAGTTTGCCCAGTGGGCCGCGCGGTCCCATGGCCAGCAAAGCGTAAAAGCCAAGAACCGTGGGGGGCAGAACCAGCGGCAGCGCAACGACGGATTCGAGCAAGAATTTCCCGCGCCAATTCGAAAAGGCCAGCCAGTAGGCGACCGGCATTCCGATCAACAATAAGATCGCCGCGACACATCCGGCCAATTCGAATGACAAGCTCAGCGAATTCATTCCAGCTCCGTAGTACCTCGCACAGATTTTTCGTGTGGTGTTTTTAGCCTGCTTGTTTCTACTTGCTTGACGGAATAGCAAATCCGTACTTTTCCAGGATCGCTTTGCCCACAGCGCTCTTCATGAAATTCAAAAACTCGCGCGCCGCAGCTTTGTTCTTGGCGCTTTTTAGCACAACAGCGCCCTGCTCGATGGGCGGATGCATGTCCGCCGGAATCTCCCACACCGCTCCATCTTTCATTCCGGGAGAAAGCGCCAGAGAGCGGGCGATGATTCCGGCCTGCGCATTGCCGGATTGCACAAACTGCGCCGCTTGCGAAATATTTTCGCCGTACACCAACTTTGCTTTTACCTGCTCGTAGATTCCGGTCTTTTGCAGAGCGGAGACAGCCGCTCGTCCGTAAGGTGCGAGCGCCGGGTTGGCAATCGCTATTTTCCGGATGCGAGCGTCCAGCAATGCATTCCACCTGTCTTGTGCTACGTTCACTCGCGAGTTGGCTGGTGTCCAAATGACGATCCTGCCCAAAGCATATTCAGACAGTGTTTCCGGCTCAGCTAAGTCCGACGTTTCCAGTTTCTTCGGATAATCCATGTCTGCGGAAAAGAACAAATCGAAAGGCGCCCCGCTCTGAATCTGCGCGAAGAAATTGCCGCTTGAGCCGGTGGTTACATCGACTTTTGTTCCTGTCATGTTTTCAAAATCCTTGGACAACGCCTCCATAGCGAATTTCAAATCGGCTGCGGCGGCAACGCGTACCAGTTTCTTTTCTTGGGCCTGAAAACCCGGCGCGATAACAGCCAGTGGCATGAAAACAGCGCAGAAGGCGAGCCGTGTACACTGTTTTGCTTTTCCACGAGTCACGAGTCACCAATCATGAGTCACGGCAGCCGTTCATACGCGGAGGATCATCACCTCGGTAGACTTAATGAGGGCCGCCGCGCGGTCGCCCGGCTTCAGACGCAACTCTTTCGCGGCGTCAGCAGTAATAATCGAGGTGATATGCTGCTCGCCGATGGCCAGGGTCACCTGAGCCAGCAATCCGCTGAACTTGAGGGCTACCACGCGTCCAATCAACTGATTGCGTCCGCTGATCTTGCGAAAATGCAAACGCCGCGCGGCAAGATCGCCACGCTCGAACTTTTTGGGAATCAGCCGGTCGATTTCACTCTCGGGCACGCGATGATGTCCGCCGGGCGTCTTCACGGACCTGATTTTTCCATGGTAAATCCACTGCTTCAGTGTGGGATAGCTGATGCCCAGAATGTTCGCCGCCTCGCGCGGCGCCAGCAGCTTCTGCACGGTATGCTCCGCTGTCTGCATAATAGTATGGATAGAATCGTATTGACAACACGCTTTTATATAGATACATGGCTTGGGCGGGCCCGCAGAGTCCGCCGGGAGCGGTAACGTTCCCATCACATCCAATTCAGCCTTGTCGCTTCAGCGCTTACAATACGCTCAAGCCACCGGAATGATGGTGCGGCGCATTGTAGGCGAGGGGTACCTTGGAAAAGGTGACGAACGAAGAAGTAAGAAAAGCGGTCGAACTATTCTGGTCTACGTTTCTGGCAAAATCGGAAGACCTACTACACTCTTACTATGCCCCGGGAAGCACGGTCTTCCAGATTGCCATGGGGCGGTCCGAACCCGGCCGGCTCGGTGCGATGCGGCGCTCCCGCGAGTATTTTGGCCTGGACACGCGAATGGAGTTGAAACTCGGCCCCATCGACGTCGTGCTGATCGGCGGCGACGCAGGAGTAGCAAGTTACACTTTCTCTTTTCAAGCTACTGGCCGCGATGTCGGCGGCGGCAAGCGCGGTGAAGAGAAGCTTGACTTAGTGCGTGCCACGCACGTCTTTCAGCGAGACGCACAAGGCAAGATGCATATCCTTCACGAGCACTTTTCGGTTCCCGTTGCCTCTTGAGGTCTTTTTCTGTTCACGCGCCCTGCTATTTTTCTTGGGGGCGAGCGCCTTGGAACTATCCCAGCCACCTAATTTCGCAGCGGCTTGCCGGTTTTCAACGTGTGGGCGATACGCTCCTGCGTTTTCTTTTCTCCGCACAGGGAGACGAACGCCTCGCGCTCGAGGTCGAGGACGTATTGTTCGCTGACCACTTGCGGTGAAGTCAATGGCCCGCCTGCAAGAATGTTCGCCAGCTTGCGGCCGACGTGCGCGTCGTATTCCGAAGCGTACCCGCCACGCACCATCATGTGTATGGCGAGTTTCGCTCCCGCCAGGAATTGTTCGCCCAGCGCTTTGATTTGCGTCGTCTGCGCGCCTTCCTGCCAACTTGCCGCAGGCCGTTTGTAACCGCCGCGCGCCAACGCAAGCGCAGTTTCTCTCGCGTCCGCAACCAGCCGGTCGCGGTTCATCGAAACGCCATCTTCGCGCCGCAAGTATCCAAGGTCCCGGCATTCTTCCGCACTGGTGCCGACTTTCGCCATGGCGATCCCTTCAAACACAGGTTTCAGCGCATGGAACAAATCCAAATCTTCTCCGCCCGCAGCGCGTTCGTTCGCTCGAATCAGCATCTCCTTAGTTCCACCGCCACCCGGAATCAAGCCCACTCCGGTTTCCACCAAGCCGATGTACGCTTCCGCAGCGGCCTGAATCTTCGCCGCGTGCAGGCCCACTTCGCAGCCGCCGCCAAGAGCCATTCCTTGTGGCGCGGCAACCACTGGCTTCGGTGCGTACTTGACCGCCAGATTGACATTTTGAAATTGCTTCACGGCCATGTGCAGCTCGTCCCATTCCTGTTCTTGCGCGGCGACGAGGACGAGCATCAGGTTGGCGCCAACCGAAAAATTCACCGCCTGGTTCGCAATCACCATGGCATCGAAATCCGTTTCCAGCCGCTTCAACCCTTTGTGCATCATGGCGATCAAATCCGCGCCAATGGCATTCATCTTCGCGTGAAATTCGCAGCAAACCACACCGTCCCCAAGGTCAATCAGGCTTGCCCCGGAATTCTTCTCGATTTCGCGTCCAGCTTCCTTCAGCGATTTCAGGATAATGACGCCCTTGGGTTCTTCGACTTTCTCCGTCCCTCCGGTACAAATATCAAAAATCGTCGCCGCGCCTTTTTCCGACTCGTAGAAACCCTTGCGCCCGCTCGCAAGCGCCTTCTCGATGACCGGCGCAATCGCTCGCCCTTCTTTCTGCACTTGAGCAGTGAACGCTTTCACGCCAATCGCATCCATCATTTCGAATGGCCCCAGCTCCCACCCGAAGCCCCAACGCATCGCGCGATCCACGTCCACCACGCTATCGGAAATTTCTGGAACGCGCTGCGCCGCGTACAAACACATCTCCGAAAGCCCGCCCCAAATAAACTGCTGCGCCTTATCGCCTTTTTGCCCTTCAAGCAGCGGCCCAACCAGCGCGCGCAGCCGCTCGCGCGTGTCCTCGATGGCCTTGCCCATTTCAAGCGAAGCGAATTTCGCCTTCTGCCGCGGCCTGTACTCCATGGTCTTCACGTCCAGCGCCAGAATCTCCTTTTCTCCTTCGCCGCGAACCTTCTTGTAAAAACCCTGCCCCGTCTTGTCGCCCAGCCAACCGCGCTTGACCATTTCTTCGACCATCGCAGGAACTTTGTACCGCTCGCGCGATTCGTCGTTGGGCGCGGTCTCGTAAATGTTCTTCACCACGTGGACAAGCACGTCGAGCCCGACGATATCGGCCGTGCGAAAAGTTGCGGACTTTGGCCAACCTACCGCGGGTCCGGTGCAGGCATCCACTTCTTCGACGGTCATGCCGAGCAGTTCCATCAGCCGCAGTGCGTTCAGCATCGAAAACGTTCCAATACGGTTGGCGATGAAATTCGGCGTGTCTTTTGCAATTACGACGCCTTTACCGAGCCGGCGGTCGCAGAAGTCGCTGAGTGCTTGAACGACCTCGCTTGAGGTTTTCCGCCCTGGAATCACCTCGACAAGCTTCAAGTAGCGTGGCGGATTGAAAAAGTGTGTGCCCGCCCAATGCTGCTGAAATTCGTCGCTCATGCCCTCGGCGATTAGGTGAACCGGCAATCCGGAAGTGTTGGTCGTCACGATTGCGCCGGGTTTCCGGAACTGCGCCACGCGCGCCAGCAATTTCCGCTTGATGTCCAGATTTTCGGCGACCACCTCAATAATCCAGTCCGCTTCCGCGCACCGTCCCAGATCATCCTCGAAATTTCCAATCGCAATTTTGTCCGCCAGCGATGCGGTGAAAAACGCTGCGGGCCTGGACTTCTTTGCCGCCTCCAACCCTGCCCGTACAATCTTGTTGCGTTCCGCAGGCGGCGCGTCCGGTGATAAATTCGGCGGAACAATGTCCAGCAAAATGCACGGCAAGCCCGCGTTCGCGAAGTGAGCCGCGATCCGCGAACCCATCGTTCCCGCGCCAAGCACGACTGCCTTTTCAATACGCCGTTCCATAACCCGCCTCTTCCCCCGCGACTATTCTCGGAACGACAGGTTACAAAACCGGCATGCAGTGGTCAAACGCCCGCACGCGTTAAGCCAATGGCGCTAAAATAGCTAGATGGCGGACGAAGAAAAAGCCTCTGGACCTCTCGCTTGGCTCAAGAGCGCGAAAAACAAAATTCGCGCTTCCGCCTATGGCAATGAGTCGCAACCCTCGGAACGCCCTCGCGTTGGCCTGGCCCTCGCGGGCGGTTTTGCCCGCGGCATCGCACACATTGGTGTCCTTCGCGTGCTTCGCGAAGCAGGTATTCCCATCGACTGCGTGGCGGGAACCAGTGTGGGCTCCCTGATTGGTGCGGCTTTTTGCGGTGGAGCTTCTCTCGAAGAGATGGAAAAAATTGGTTCGGTCACCACGTTTGCGGATTTTGGCCGCTGGACGCCTTCCTGGCTGGGGCTCGCCACCAACCAGCGCATGGAGAAATTCCTCGCGAAGTTCACGCCCGCAAAAACCTTCGAAGAGTTGCAGATCCCGCTAGCCATCGCGGCCACAGACATTATTGACGGAGTGAGTGTCTACTACTCGACGGGAGAGCTTGCGCCGCCGCTTCGCGCCTCCTGTGCCTACCCGGGATTATTTGTGCCAATCCAGTATGAAGGCCGCACGCTCGTAGACGGTTTTCTGACCGCCCCCGTTCCGGTTGAAGGCGTCCTTTTGTTCGGTGCCGATCTCGTCATTGCTGTGTACTTGGAATCGGGCAACCTGGGTGAGCCTCGCACGCTTACTGATATCCTGAGCCGCTCCTTCAATATCATGCAACGCCATGCCGACCTGGCTTGGCGTACTCAGGCGGACATCATCATCGAGCCGGACGTGAAAGAGTTTGTCTGGGACGATTTCACTAAAACGCCGGACATGGTTGCCGCAGGCGAAATTGCAGCGCTCCACGCCTTGCCCCAGATTCGCGCAGCCTTGCGAGGAGAAAAACACGATGCTTCTCCCGGGGGCGACCTCTCTCCTGCGGCTTTAAAATAAGCAGCTCTCTACGCAAGCGTGACATTCACCACTACCGTCCGCCCATTACCTTTCCCGCGCTGCGTCAGCCAAGCGGCCAATCCTTCCGCGAAGCGTTCTGGAGCCAGACGAAAGCTCGCCTCGATTTTTCCCTCGGCAACCGGCAGAGTGTCGTCGAAGTCCGCGGAATTCGTGAAATTCCGCATGCAGAATTGGTCCAGCCATTCCAGGGGACAAGGTTTCGTCTCTCCCTCAATGGTTACATTTACATTGAATTTCTGCGCGTACATAGGAGGTGCCAGAGCCCGCCGACTAGGGCAGGGGAACCCTGAGAAACTTGATTCTTTCGCGCTCCGCCGGGTTCAGGATCAGTCTTTGCGTTTGCCGTTCGTACTCGCCCAGATAGGCCTTGGACCAGCTTCCGTTGGCGACGAATGCCGCCATGTTGTCCTCGGATTTGTATCCTGCATATTTTGGGTCGGCGAAGAAACTTACCGCCCAGGCCTTTGCCCAGCCGGGCCGACACTGTTTCAGCGACGCTTGCAGAGGGAGCAGCAGCTTTCGCGCCTTGGCAGTTGTATCGATTTGATTGGCCTGCGCTATGACAAAAATTCTCTCGTTTCGGTCATCAATCCGCACGATTTTGGCTGAATCGTCGCTCTTACAACTTTCCTGAGGTGGTGCCTGCGCAGCCATCTTGGTTGCAGAGACCAACGCCAATGCAAAAGCGGCTAGGTATTGCCGGAAGGTTCCCACGATATCACCGGGTGGTTTAGGACACGCGCGGACGTTTGACCGATTGCGCCAGCCCCACGGCTTCCAGCAGGCAGATGAAGTACCAGCCAATGTCGGTTTGATACCACCGCAACCCCAAGCGTGCCGACCCGGCATGCGTGTGGTGATTCTTGTGCCAATTCTCGCCCCACGCGGTCAACTGAAATGGGCCAAGCCACCAGACGTTGATACTCGAATCCCCGCCTTCTTTCTGCTCGCCGAGGTGCGTCAGGCTGTTCACCAGGCATTGCATATGGAGCGAGTAGACCAGCCGCATCGCACCCAACCAGAAAAAACCCATCCAGCCAAATCCCAGAATCAGCCCGCAGAAAATCGAAAGCACGATGACGGGTGTTTCCGCCCAGCCCCAGATTCTGTAAATCCCGCCCGTCATTTCCGGCGCCCAGCGTTTTTTGTCCGCCGGTTCGGTTTGATACAGCCAGCGCAGATGCGCCCACCAGAAGCCGCCCTGTTTCGGGCTCGATATGTCCTCCGGCTGATCCGTCACCGCATGGTGCAAACGGTGATAGGCGACCCAACTCGCCGGATGCCCCGACCCGTTGAAGACGGCCCAGAAGATCAAGAACTGCTCGACAATCGGGTGGGTCTTGAGCGTCTTATGCGCCAGCATGCGGTGATAGCAAACCGTTGTCCCGAGCCCGCCGAATGCGGTGAAGAGCACCGTCAAACCAAGAACCTTGAGGCTGGGGATCGGAAAGAGAATCAAACCGATAATGGTAAGGACGTGAATGAGAACCAGGTAGGTGAAAACGCCTTCCTTGCCGTGAACCGGCTTCCAAAACGGCCGTTCCCACGGATGCGCCTGTGGCGCTTGCTGCGTCAAGCTAATTTCCATGTATTCTCCGATGATCTGCAAAGATCCGCAAAATTGAAGGCGCTGGTAACCACGGGCCGTTCAGCGAGAAGGCACGACTAGAATAACATTGTCCGCGTTGCAATGCTTGGAAACTGTGAAAAAGGTTGTGGAAATAGTGAATGGGAGACTGGCAGCGTACGTCTGACAACCAAGCTCCTACAGTTGTTTTTGAAAAACGGCATCGGCAACAAACCAGGGGCGGTGTAACGAAATGCTCACAAAGCACACAATCTCGTAGGCCAAGAACTTGTTTTGGCTCATGAAGAGCCTCAAAGATTTCGCGAGGAGCAAAATGGTCCCTCAAGCACCCTACGTATTTCGCAAGTCGCTCCGGGCCGCTAGCATCGTGGCCATCGGTGTCCTGCTTCTCTCTTGCAATCCACCCAATTACCCGGCCAAGCCGATTGAACTGAAGTACTACGCCAACGGGCCTTGGACGGTCACCGTTTCAATTGGCTCTTATTGTTGCGATTCGGCCGGAGATAAATTCGATGTCTATTATCCCAGCAGCCCGGCCCCGCCTTCGGGCGGCTTCCCGATTCTGACCTGGGGCAACGGCACGAATTCGCTCTCCACCAATTACACCTTTTTCCTGAAGCACATCGCCTCTTGGGGATTCGTGGTCATTTCCGCGCAAGACAAGAACGCCGGTTCCGGCCAGACAATTCTCGATGCAGCAAAGTTCATGATCGCGCAGAACTCTGTTCCCGGACCCTTCCAGAATAAATTAAACGTCAACCAGGTCGGTGCGTTCGGGCACTCGCAGGGTGCGGGTGGTTCGATAAACGCGCTCATCAAATCCGCTGGCCTGATCAAGACCGTATTGCCCATTGAATTGCCGGCACAGGCGTTCTGCCTTATACCTGCGGATTGCCCAGACACCTCGCACATCACGCAAGGCACGATTTTCCTTATCGATGGCTCCCTCGACCTCCCCATTTCTCCGCCGACACAGCCGGCTTCCGCGACCGGCTTGCAGTCTATCGCCGCGTTCTACAGCGCGGTCCCAGCGGGCATCGTCAAAGTCAAAGGGACACTGATTGGTCCCACTCACTGTGACGTTCAGGGCTCCCCGACATGCACCGCGGCAACCGTTCCATGCCTTCTGGGCGTTTACGGCTACTTGGGCTATCCAACAGCATGGATGAGGTTTCAGTTGCAGAACGACAGCTATGCCCATGGCGCTTTCGTTAGCGGCAGTGGCGAAATTTTCTCGGAGACAAAGAACTGGCAACACGTCGCCAGTACCGTCCCATAGGCCGGCTCCCCTTCGAACTGAGGCATCCGACTCAAGTATTTCTTGTGTGTTCTCTATGTGGTCTAAAGCCGCTTTGGTTGATTGCGGCGCCCCGTTTGGAGTGTGGCGGCTTGTCTATCCTGAGCTTCCGCGAAGGGCCGCCGCTTTTCTTTCGGCCGAGGCATTCAGCGTTTGCCCCTTCACGCTTGAATCTTCCACAGAATTTGCCGCAGCATGCCGAGAAGCAGTTCTGCATCCGCAGCCGAGAGGTTCATTCTCCGGGTAAAACGCCGAACCTTTTCTTCAACTGACGCGCCAGAACGCGATCTCGCGTGCCTCCCAGAGTCTTTGACGTAACCGCTGGCTTGCAGCGCCTCCAGCAAGAGGGAAGTGAGGCGTTCGAGATCACCGGCCGCAGCGAGCGCCAGTTTCTCCGAGGCGAACGAAAACTTCTGATCGCGGGCAAGCTCATGCAAGCAGATGGCGACGGCCTGCCCGAGGTTCATCGAACGGTGCTCTTTGCGGGTAGGGATATGCAGCAACCAATGGCAATGACTGAGGTCCTCATTCGAAAGGCCGCGCTTTTCCGAGCCAAACAGCAAGGCCACGCGGCCCGAAGCGAGGCGCTTTCGAATCAGGCGGGCTCCTTGCTGCAAGTCGCGCACTATGTGTTGAGGGTCGCGCCGGCTCAGCGCCGTCGTGCCAACCACCAGCGAGCAGTCCGCGACGGCTTCCTCCAGCGATTTGAATTCTTCGGCTTGCGCCAGCAAAGGTGTGGCTCCCACGGCGGAACGCGCTTCACGAAACGCCAGCTCATAGGGATTCACTACGCGCAAATGCCAAAAACCAAAGTTGCTCATCGCCCGCGCCGCCGCGCCGATGTTCAGCGGGTTCCGCGTGTTCACCAGCACCACCCGCAGTCGTTCAAATTCGCTTTTTCGAAACAAGCTTTCTCTGGTCAAGGCCCCTCTAAATCTATGCCGACAAAATCTATGCAAACCGTCCGGCAAAGGACGCGCTCAGCCGCCGCGCGGCAACCATCCGAAGGTATTCAACGATACGCTGAGTTGCAACAAAACCGACCCTTAACTTAGACTGTCCACGGGTAGAATCATCGCGCCTTGCCAACCCGGGCCGTGCGTTCCCGCCTTTAAGAGGCCTGTTGGTATGGCCGGCTCCATTCGCTCCTGGACCTCGCATTGCGAGGGACTTTACTTCGAGCGGTAAGGGTGTCGCAAGGCACTCATGCGTCGCGGACTAATCAGCGGCGGGACCGCGCGAGCAGGGAGAGCAAGTGGCGGCTCCACTGGAAAGCTGGGTTGAGGAAGCAGCGCGGCTCACCAAGCCGGATCGCGTCGTGTATTGCGATGGCTCCGAAGCCGAATACCGGCGCATGGTCGACCTGCTGCTGCGCGCCGGGGACACCTTTGCGCTCAACGAAAAGACCTATCCCGACTGCCACCTCCACCGCAGCTCCGTAAATGACGTGGCGCGTACTGAGCATCTGACCTTTATTTGCTCTCGCGACAAGGACGACGCCGGGCCGACCAACAATTGGATGGACCCCGACGCCGCGAAACACAAAGTCGGAGCGCTCTTCGATGGCGCCATGCGCGGCCGCACCATGTACGTCGTGCCCTACATCATGGGCCCGGTCAGTTCGCCCATCAGCAAAGTCGGTGTGGAAGTGACGGACAGCCCTTACGTTGTTGCCAGCATGCGCATCATGTGCCGCATGGGCCAGGTTGCGCTCGATCGCCTGGGGCCTTCGAACGAATTTGTTCCGGGCTTGCATTCGCTGGGCGACCTCGACCCTATGCGCCGCTACATCGTGCATTTTCCGCAGGAAAAACTGATTTGGAGCATCGGCTCGGGCTACGGCGGGAATGCGCTGCTCGGCAAAAAATGTTTTGCGTTGCGCATTGCCAGCGTGATGGCGCGCGAACAGGGCTGGATGGCGGAGCACATGCTCATCCTCGGTCTCGAATCCCCCGGCGGGAAAGTCACCTACATGGGCGCCGCGTTTCCCAGTGCCTGCGGCAAAACCAACCTGGCCATGATGGTTTCTGCGCTGGAAAACCAGGGGTACCGCGTATGGACCGTGGGCGACGACATCGCCTGGATGCAAATCGGCGATGACGGCTATTTGCACGCCATCAATCCCGAAGCAGGATTCTTCGGCGTCGCGCCCGGCACCGGAATGCTCACCAATCCCAACGTGATGGGCGCGCTGCACAAGAATACTTTGTTTACCAACGTTGCCATGACCGCGAATCGTGAGCCTTGGTGGGAAGGAATCGGCAGCGAGCCCCCTGCGGGCCTCACCAACTGGAAGGGCGAGCAGTGGGATTCCTCCAAAGGTCCCGTGGCACATCCAAACGCGCGTTACACCGTGCCCGCCAAACAGTCGCCGAGCATCTCGCCCCAATGGGAAGCGCCCGAAGGTGTTCCCATTTCCGCGGTTATCTTTGGCGGAAGGCGCGCTCGCGTCGCTCCGCTGGTCTACGAATCCTTTGATTGGCAGCACGGCGTCTTTGTTGGTGCGACGATGGCTTCCGAGACCACCGCGGCGGCAACAGGAGACGTGGGAATCACGCGCCGCGATCCCATGGCCATGCTGCCTTTCTGCGGCTACAACATGGCGGATTATTTTGCCCATTGGCTGCAAATGGGGAAGAAAATCCCAAGGCCACCGAAGATTTTCCATGTGAACTGGTTCCGCCCGCCGATTGGGAAACCGAGATGGAAGATTCAAAGCAGTTCCTGATGAAATTCGGCGCGCGCCTGCCCAGGGAAATCCGCGAAGAGCACGGCAAACTTGCAAAACGCTTTGAGCCCCTCGTCACCGCCTGAGCAGTCTGACGAAAACCTTCAAACCTCAGCTTCCCGGACGGTACTCCCGCTCCTTGTGCCCCTTAAGCTGCTCGCGATAAAAGTAGACCTCGCGCAAATCTCCTGTGCTGTACCGTGCCGCCTCGTCATTGAAATGCAGAGACGCGGGATGGCCGCTCTCGCCTCCAGCGGTCACGGCTCTTGCATGGATTTTGGGTCCAAACTCAACCACCGCGACGAAGCTGTTCCCCGACGTGCCATACCATTTCTTCGTCCCCGGATATGCGCGCGCCCCGAAGGCGGCCAGCGAGCCCCACACGGACGAAGTGAAGCCCACAGGTATGCTCGGCCCCGCGTCGCTGAACGGTTGCACGATGTCGCCCGTCAGGCGCTGGAAGCGGTTGATTTCACCCCACGGCGTCTTCCAACTGCCAAAATCGGCTGTGAGTTTGTCCGTTGCGTCAGTCAGCGACTGAAGCAGTTGCTGCGCGGGCACTTTGGTGCAGATGTAGTCGCTAAGGTACAAGCCCGCTTTTCTTGCATCGCCGCCCACGCGCTTCTGGATGTCCTCTCCCCAGAACACAGCGAGCGAAGTGGGCACGGAGTTCACCCCCCAGCGCAAATCCCATTTGCGCAAGGCTTCCATCGGCTCGGCCAATTTTGTCTTCAATGGATCTTCAGCAGGCGCATCGTCCCAAGCCTTAACCAGGCACTGAACCGGTTTTTCAAACCACATCAGGTAACTGTCGTACGCTGCGGCGATCAGAGAGTCCACTGTGAAGTCTTTCTTGTCCTGTAGAACTCGGATGGCGTGCAGTCCGCGCGCGGTCTCTCCGCCCGTTTCTACATACACCGGAAAATCTTCCTTTTTCGGGCTGTCGGGTCCCGCCGCCGACCATGGCCAGTTGTTCGAGTTGTACAGCCAGCCGCTCTTGGGATTCAGCAGATGCGGCGTTTCATCCACGGAAAGCAGCCCGTGCCATTCCGTCGCCGGATTGCTCCCGTCCACAGGTTTCGTCCAATCAAAACTCGAATCGCGGCGTGGAATGAAGTTGCCGTGAAAATAGGCAATATCTCCGTCGGCATCAGCGAAAATCGTGTTATTCGACGAGTTTGTGTGCAACTCCATCGTCACTCGAAACGACTTGTAATCCTTCGCTTTCGTGCGCGTGTACGACTGCGTCAGCGCTTTCAAAGGCTCCTGCATCAACCGGATGCTCACCCATTTTCCGTCGGCCTCTCGGATGATCGGCCCATGCTGCGTGCGATACGACGTGAATTTCTTCTCCGCCATTCCATGGTCCGTCTCGTACGGCACCGTGATCTCCGTCGCGATGACCGGCCGCTCCTCATTCCCGTTCTTGTAATAAAAGCGATCGCCCTTCTTCACCACCGTCTCCAGGTATTCGCTGATCGCATTCACTCCGCTCGAGGTGTGCATCCATCCCGTGCGATCGTTGAAGCCTTGATAAACAAAAAACTGCCCCCACGTCACCGCCCCGTACGCATCCACGCCTTCATCACTAACCATCTGCAGTTCGGACCGAAAAAAGAAAGAAGTGTGCGGATTAATCAGCAGCAGCGCATGGTGGTCGACCGTATTTGAAGGAGCAATCGCGATTCCGTTGGAACCGCTGGGCTCTTCCGTGTCGTCCTCCTCAGAAGGCTCATGCGTCTGGCTCAGTGCGACTTTTCCGTAAAACGCTTCCAGTTGGCTCAGGTTCACCCTCTCGATGTCGCCTCCAATGCTTCCCTCCGTAAACGTCAGCGCCATCCACGGCTCAAATCGCTGAATCACTCTCGGCTTCACATCTGGATGTTTCGCCAGAAAGTAGTTCAGCCCGTCCGCCCACGCGTTCATCAGCTTTTTCAGCCACTCCGGACTCTTCGCGTAATCTTTTTTGATTTCCGCAGGGTCAATAAACAGCTTCATGCGCAAGTCCTGATAAATCTTCGATTCACCCTCCGCTTCCGCCAGCCGCCCCATCGCGTTGATGTAGTTCGTTTCCACGCGATTGAAGTCGTCCTCGGCCTGCGCGTAAATCATCCCGAACACCGCATCCGCATCCGTTTTCCCATAAACGTGCGCAATGCCCCAGTCATCGCGAACAATCGTAACGTTCCGCGCCTCCCGCTCCCATCGTGCGACTTCCTGGTTTTTGCCCTCCTGTCCAGCGAAAGAGGTTGACGCTACTGCAAAGATCAATCCCAGAACCAGCTTCTTCATGGTCTCCCCTGCGTGAATGAATCAGCGCCCGCCGCGAGGTTCAGCCGGCGGTTCGCGCAAACGCGCCAGCTTAACACACCCTCGCCCGCAGCCACGGCCCGCTGAGCCCTTCCCACCCGCTCGCCTGTCGTGTAAATTCTTTGCTCTCATGCGCATAATTCTTGCGGTTTTGGGCTTGCTGGGTGCGAGCAGTTTAATGGCGGCACCGCCGGATGGCATTCCGCGGGACTTGGCTCGGCAGCGAGCCGCCCAGATTTCTAGCGTTCGCTATCAACTTCGCTTTACGCTTACCCCTCACGCGCCTTCCGCCTCCGGCCACGAAGAGCTTCGCTTCCGCTCCAATTCTTCCGGCGCCATTTTGCTCGACTTCCGCGAAGGAACAGTGTCGAACCTCACGGTCAATGGCCTGGCGGTTCCCGCAAAAATAGAAAGCGGCCACATCGAGTTGCCTGCAAACGCAATTCAACCCGGTGAGAATGTAGTCAGCCTCGATTTCACCGCGCCCGTCGCTCCGGCCGGAAAAGCCATCACTCGTTTCGAGGACAAAGACGACAACACCGAGTACCTCTACACGCTTTTTGTTCCCATGGACGCCGAAATGGCTTTTCCCTGTTTCGATCAGCCCGACTTGAAAGGCCGTTTCCATCTGGAACTTATCGCTCCGGAGGACTGGACTGTCATTTCCAACACCGCGATCGAGTCCCAATCGCCTGGCAACACCGTCCAGCGCACAACAGTCTTTTCCGAAACTCGTCCCATCAGCACCTATCTTTTTGCCTTCGCCGCGGGCCCCTTTCGCAAAGTGCATGAAACTCCCGGCCTGCCCGCACTGTATGTTCGCCAGTCAAAGCTCAAGAAAGCCCAGGAAGAAGCGCCCGAAGTGCAGCAAATCACCGCGCAAGGAATCGATTATCTTTCCAGCTTTTTCGCGCAACCCTTCCCGTTTCCCAAATACGACATGGTCATGATCCCCGGATTTGCTTACGGCGGAATGGAACACGCGGGAGCCACTTTTCTGCGCGAAGAATCCGTTCTCTTTCGCGTTGCCCCCACTCACAGCGATCATCTCAATCGCGACACCCTCCTGCTTCACGAACTGACCCACCAATGGTTCGGCGACCTCACCACCATGCGCTGGTTCGACGATCTCTGGCTCAAGGAAGGCTTCGCGCAATACATGGCATACCAGGCGCTGGCTTCTCTCAAGCCAGATGAAAATATTTGGAAGCGCTTCTATCAGTCCATCAAGCCTGCCGCTTATGGAATTGATTCCACCAAGGGCACAACGCCGATCTATCAGGACATTGCCAACCTCAAGGATGCGAAATCCGCCTACGGCGCCATCGTCTACTCCAAAGCTCCCGGCGTCATAAAACAGCTTGCTTTTGTCCTTGGCGACGAACACTTCCGGGATGGCCTCAGGCTTTATCTCAAAGAACATACTTATGCGAATGCTGAGTGGAGCGATCTCGTCCGCGCGTTCGAACACGTCTCCGGAAGATCGCTGCAAGATTGGGCCGCTTCGTGGATTCGTCGCCGCGGCATGCCCCAGGTTGATATTTTCTGGTCTTGCGACGCGCAAGACCGCATCGACCATTTTTCACTGACGCAGCGCGATGTCCTCGGCGAAGGCCGCGCTTGGCCCATCGCCATGCAAATCGGCCTTCACTACAACGGCCGTGAACCGATTCATCTTCGCGCAGAACTAAACACCGAAAAAGCCGACGTGCGCGAAGCCATCGGGAAGGCGTGCCCCGAATATGTATTCCTCAACGATCAGGATTACGCCTACGGGCGTTTTCTGCTCGATGAGCGCAGCCGCAAAGCCGTCATCGAAAAATTAGGAGAGGTTTCCAATGTTTTCGAACGAACCTTGCTTTGGGGCTCGCTATGGGATTCCGTTCGCGAAGCCGATCTCGCGCCCCGCGATTTTGTGCAACTCGCGCTCCGCCTCCTCCCCGCCGAGACCGACGAATCGCTGGCGCAAAATCTCATAGGCCATGTCGTTACTGCTCTCCACCGCTACGTAAACCCGAACGCACGAGCAGAAATGGTTCCCCCGGTCGAGGCGCTCGCTTCGAATCAGATGCTCCATTCTCCCAGTCAGGATCTGCGCATCATCTGGTTTCGCGCGCTACGCGCCATCGCCGAAAGCCCCCAGGGACGCGCGCAACTCAAAGACCTTCTCAGCGGAAAGCTCGCCGTTCCCGGCGTCGAACTTCGTCCTCTGGATCGCTGGACCATTGTCACAGCGCTGATTGCCTTGCATGACCCCGAAGCGGAAGCCCTCTTCGCCACGGAACAGAAGCGCGACAACAGCGGCGACGGCCAGAAATATGCCTACATGGCACAGGCGGCCCGCCCGGAGAGCGCCTCC
>WNGL01012476.1_pt1 | contig 17349 bp, 15 predicted proteins | sample 5400591 | NCBI WGS metagenome assembly WNGL01 (sample SAMN13153377, study PRJNA577476) | soil metagenome | isolation source: 80 cm soil or saprolite under Garry oak tree replicate 1 | place: USA:California | collected 2016-06-15 | reverse complement strand
AGTAGACGCCCGAGTAATCGCCGGATCCGACCGGCACCGAGTTGTCGAGGACCGCGCCGTTCGCGGTACGCGTGCAGACGCCGCCGTAGACGGCGCCGCCCGTGTCTCCGTTCGCGGTGTCCGTCGTGCCGTCGAAGCACAAGAGCGGGTTGGCGCCGTTACTTGCCGCGGCCGGTCCGGCGTTACCGAGCAGGACTGCTGCGGAGAGCACGGCGAGGATGCCGAGCGAACGCGTGATTGTCTTGAATAGCTGCACTTGGTTCCTCCCGAAAGTTCGTCCACGGCGCTTAACGCGCTCTGCGGGCTAAACGTCAGTCGGTGTGCATGCCCCCGTACGTTCGCCGAACGAGAGGGCTAGTCAGCAACTCATGGGTACACTCCGCGCCAGCTGCGTTACGACCACTCCGGCCGGTTCGCCGCGTTTGGTTTCTTCCAGTACTTCGGCCCGTAGATCCTCGAGAGGCGGGTCAGCCTGCGGGTCGAGCCACGACGAGCTTGTCCTGACCTGACATGGCGCCCCAGACCTCGCCGTGGCGGCCCAGGAGCTCGCGCACGTTTGCGTTGGGCGCGGGATGGGCACGCACGACGAACGTCTCCGTAGCCGGGTCAAAGCGTGCGAGCGCATTGGCGCCCCAATCGGTGACCCACACGACGTCGGCGTCGTCCACGAACACGGCGTAGGCCATCGGGCGGTCGCCCGGCAGCTTCCATTCTTTCCATGAGGTGCCGTCGTAGCGCGCGAGCTGTCCCGCATTCCACTCGCTCACCCAAACGCGGCTCTTCGAGTCACACCACACGCGGCGTGCGCCCTGGCCCGCCGTTGGCGGGACGAGAACGGTCGCCCCGCCGGTCTCCTTCACGATGCGCGCGACGTAGTTGCCGGCGAGCGACGCGTAATAGATCTCACCGTCAGGGCAGCTCGCGATCCCGTATGGCCCCGCGCCACGCGGCGCGTCGAAGACCCCTATCGCGCCGCTCTTCGGATCGAGTCTCCCGAAGATCCCGTTCTGTCCTGTGAACCACAGCGTCCCATCGCGACCAAAGACCGCCGTGTTGAGGTTCGCGTTCGCGCGATCGGCCGGCAACGGGAACCGCTTCACCTCCTGCGTCACCGGATCGACGCGCACGATCGCATTGAGGCCGCCGTCGGTGACCCACGGCGCGCCGTCGGGTCCGACGATCACACCATGCGGCGCTGATCCCGCGCCGAGCTTGATCGCCTTCGTTAGGCCGAACTTCGGATCGAGCCAGCCGAGCTCGCCCGAGAGCTGCGCCGTGTACCAGACGCCTCCGTCCCGCGCCGGCGCGACGTCGTGCGGTCCCTGACCGCGCGCGACGGGGTACTCCTGGAGAACGAATTCGACCGAAGCGCCTGTCGCGCTCGGGATTGCCGTCGCGCTCGCGGGGACGGAGGTCGCCGGCACATCGGTCCGCACCACCACGCCGCCGTCGATCGGTCGGCAACCGACGACGACGAACGCGACGACGAGACCGACTACTCGGCGCTTCATGACTCCAGGGATACAGCGCGCAGGCGCAGCGAGTTCGAGACGACGGTCACCGACGAGAGCGCCATCGCGGCCGCGGCGAGGACCGGAGAGAGCAGCCACCCCGTGAAGGGGTAGAGAACGCCCGCGGCGACGGGGATGAGCGCGACGTTGTAGAAGAACGCCCAGAAGAGGTTCTGGCGGATCGTCGCGACGGTCGCGCGCGCAAGGCGTAGCGCGCGCGGAGCTCCGCGCGGATCGCCGCCGACGAGAACGACGTCGGCCGTCGCGATCGCGACGTCCGTACCCGAGCCGATGGCGATCCCGAGATCCGCGCGCGCGAGCGCCGGCGCGTCGTTCACGCCGTCGCCCACCATCGCGACGCGGAGTCCGCCCGCCTGCAGCTCCGCGACGATGTCGGCCTTGCCGTCGGGCCGGACCTCGGCGCGCACCTCGTCGATCCCGAGGACGCGCGCGACGGCCTCGGCAACGCGGCGCGCGTCGCCCGAGACGAGCAGCGTGCGCAGGCCCATTCGTCGCAGCTCGGCGAGCGCGTCGCGTGCCGCCGCCTTCGGCGTGTCGGCGAGCGCGAGGATTCCGCCGGGTTCCCCGTCGATCGTCCCCACGAGTACGGTGCGTCCCTTTTCCTGATGGTGCGCGAGGATGTCGTCGCCGAGGTCGGCGAAACCGTGCGCTCGAGCGAGGTCCGCGTTTCCAATCCAGACGTCGTGCCCATCGACGGTCGCGTGGATCCCCTGGCCAGGGAGAGCCTCGAATGCGGTAGGCTCGGACACTGTGAGGCCCTTCGTCGTCGCGAGCTCGACGACCGCGGCCGCGAGCGGGTGCTCCGATCGCGATTCGGCGCTCGCGAGGATGCGGATCACCTCGTCCTCGCCGATCCCGGCGCAGTTCATGTAATCGACGACCTCGGGCCTGCCGACGGTGAGCGTGCCGGTCTTGTCGAACGCGACGACGTCGATCGCGCGCGCCGCCTCGAGAGCCTGCGCGCTCTTGATGAGGATGCCGCGCGAGGCGCCGCGGCCCGTCCCCACGATGATCGCCGTCGGCGTCGCGAGCCCGAGCGCGCAGGGGCACGCGATGATGAGCACGGCGACGAACGCGCTGAGCGCGTAGCCAAGTCGAGGCTCTGGTCCGAACACGAGCCAGGCGAGCGCGCTCGCGAACGCGATCGCGAAGACGATCGGCACGAAGATCGACGCGATCCGGTCGACGAGGCGCTGGATCGGCGCCTTCGAGCCCTGCGCCTCCTCGACGAGGCGAAGGATCTGAGCGACGAGCGTGTCGCCGCCGACGCGCGTGACGCGGAAACGGAAGGTCCCCGTGCCGTTCTGCGTCCCGCCGGTGACCTCATCGCCGGGGCCCTTCTCCACCGGGATGGATTCGCCCGTGATCATCGCCTCGTCGACCGCGGACGATCCCGCGAGCACGCGACCGTCAGCTGGCACGACCTCGCCGGGACGCACGATCACGACGTCTCCGACAGCGAGACGGTCGATCGGGACATCCTCCTCGGCGCCGCCGGGACGCCGCACGCGCGCGCTCTTCGCGCCGAGCGTGGCGAGCGCCCGGACCTCGTCGGCGGTCCGCGCGCGGGCGCGCGCCTCGAGGTAGCGGCCCGCGAGGACGAGCGTGACGATCACGGTGGCGGTGTCGTAGTAGAGGAACCGAGTTGGGTCGAGGCGCGCCGCGGCGAACGCCGCGCCGAAGAAGGTCGCGATGACCGAGACCGCGTAGGCGGTCGTTGTCCCGACCACGACGAGGGTGTTCATATCGGTACGCCGGTGGCGCGCCGCCGAGAGCGCGCCGCGGTAGAACGGCAGCGCCGACCAGACCTGCACAGGAGTCGCGAGCGCGAAGAGCAGGTAGGGGCGCCATGCCGCTTCCATCAGAGCCGGGTACAGGAGATCGGCCATCGACAGAAGCACCACCGGGACCGCCAGCGCCGCCGCGACGATGAGCCGACGGCGGAGCGATCGGAGATACGTCGCTCGCAGCGCGCGTTCGCGCGCCTCGGTCGCGGCACGCTCGGCGCGGTCGGCCGAGAGCACGAGGGCTCCGTAGCCCGCGCGCTCGATGGCACGCACCAGAGCCGCATCGTCGGCGCGGGATGGATCGACCTCGACGCGCGCGCGCTCGGTCGCGAGGTTCACATCCGCGCCGCGCACGCCCGTGACGCCGCGCAACGCATCCTCGACGCTAGCGACGCACGACGCGCACGTCATCCCCGTGACGACGAGTTCGCGTCGCTCGTGATCGCTGGTCTGCGGCTCGGTCTTCGCGGGAAACGATTGCGTCCGCTCGCTTTGGAGGCCGGCGCTCATGTTGTCTGGGTTTCGTTAGCCTCGGCGGTCTCGGAGATTCCAGCGTCTGCAGGCGCGAGCTGCGCGGTCGCGCGTTCCTTGTCGAGGGCCTCGACGACCTGCGGATATGCGTCGGAGAGGCAGCACCGACACGAGGAATACCAGGCGCGCATGCCGGCGTCGATGTTCGGCAGCCCGCCGCTCGCCGTGGACGCGTGCGTGTCGGCTCCCGGCGCGTGCGCATGCCCACTGCCCGTTGCAAGCCAGGCCTCGACCTTCGAGACGTAGCCCGTCGGGTCGTTTGCGAACTTGGTCTTACAACCCGCCGAGCAGAACGCGTATTGGCGCCCTGCGTGCTCGAGGGTCAGGCCATCATCACGCGCCTCGGCGACGTCCACGACCATGTCGCAGATCGGGTCGAGGATCTTTGCGCTCGTCATCGTCTGGCTCTCCTTCTCTGCCGCTACCGGCGCGCGAGCTCGAATACATCGCCAAGCTCGGTCAGGATCTCGGCCTTGCGACCTTCTCGGAATCCAGCCGGCACGCAGGTCGCGAGATGACCGCGGAGGAGCTCAGCCTCGAAGCGCTTGAGCGCCCGTTCGACCGCGTACGTCTGCTTCAGCACGTCGATGCAGTAGGCGTCTTCGTCCACCATGCGTTTGATCGCCTTGACGTGGCCTTCGATGCTCGCAAGGCGAGCCCCAAGTGCATCCTGCTGTTTCATCTCACGGTCCTCCGGGCGTCCACCTACAACTAGTCTAGTCCCCACCCCCGGGGGAGGGGTGTGCCCTGGGGGGGATTTGTTAGAGGCTTGCTCCGCAAGACGGACAACGACCCGCGCGTTCCGATGCCGACGCGCCGCACTGACGACACATGAGCACGCCGGTCGCATCGGTGTGGACCTCTTTGTGGGACTCCGCGTAGAACGCCGACTCCCAGCGGCGGTGATTGCGCATCTCGTCGCGCGGGCGTCCGGCTCTCGCGACCAGTCCGAAGCCGACGAGGCCGACCACGATGAAGACGAACGTGAGCGGATCCATTAGCGCCGCGTCTCGGCCGTCGCACGCAGCGAACGCGCGATGGCGTGAATGAGGTCGATGTCGCTCAGCGGGCCCAGGTCCTCGACCGTGTACGTACGCAGCTTCGCCGCGATGAGCGCGGCGATCCTCGCTCGCTCGGTCGGGGCGAGCTGCGACTCGCGCGCGACGAATTCGCGGACGAGGCGCTGGGCTTCGCCGGGCATCCGGCGCGTCTCCGCCGTCACACCCGCGCCCAATGGCGTGACCGTGCGCAGCGAGAACCAGTCGACCTGTGGCCGCGGCGCGCGGACCACGTACGTTCCGGCGGCCAGGTCACCGAGGCGCTGCGACTTCGGGCTGAGGACTATGACCAGTACCCCAAGGCCGTAGAGCGCCGGCAGAAAATCGACGAGCCGGAGCAGGTTACGGATGAGAACGGCAGTGAACTGCGCGGGAGAACCATCCTCGTTGATAACGCGCAGCCGGAACGCGCGCTTCCCGATGGTCTGCCCGTTCCAGAGCCACTCGAGCAGGATGAAGTACGCCCAGATCAGGACCGCCGTCACGATCAGCGTGAAGCCGCCGAGGAAGAAGAAGCTGGCCTCGCTCAACGCGCCTGCCACCCCAAGCAATGCGCCTCCGACCCCGAGCAATACGATGGCGGTGAAGGCGATCACCGTCGCAACGAGAAAATCCACCACCGCCGCGAAGCCACGGTTCCCGGCACCCGCGAGGTCGTACCGGAGGACGACGTGATCGGGGGTCTCGACTTCGAGTCGACCGGCCGCGACCGTCACCGGTCAAGGCTACTGCCGCAGCAGCAGACCGCAGGAGCGCAGCTCCGAGGACTACGGAGTGGTACGTTCCGGCCGTGATCACGGTCGACCGTTTCGTCGAGGACCGCCGCGCGCGCTGGGCGCGCCTGGGCCATCTGATCTTCGAAGCGAACGGGCGCGTGGAGCGCCTCGCCCCCGACGATGTGCTCGAGCTCGGCCGGCTGTATCGAGCCGCGAGCAGCGATCTCGCCGTTGCGCGCCGCGACTTCGCGCTGGACGCGGCGACCGAACGCCTGAACGATCTCGTCGCCGCGGGCCACGCCCTCGTTTACAGCGAGGCGCCGACGAGCAGCCGCCGCCTCCGGAGATTCGTCCTGCACGAGCTCCCCGCGAGCGTCCGCGCGAACTCCCGGTTCACCGCGGTCTCTTTCGCGGCGTTCGCCATCCCACTCATCGCGACCTTCGCGATCGGTCTATTGCTCCCCGAGATCGCGGCGACGGCGCTGCCGCCCGAGACCCGCCAGCATCTCGCGGAGCGACGCCTCTGGACGGACATCCCCGAGGGGTACCGGCCGCTCGTAGGCCCGCTCATCATCGTGAACAACGTTCGCGTCGCGATCTTCGCGTTCGCCGGTGGTCTCACCGCCGGTTCGCTGACGCTGTACCTCCTCGTCGCGAACGGCGCTCTGCTCGGCACCGTGCTCGCCGTGGTGCAGGGCTACGGCCTCTCGGGCGGGCTTCTCACGTTCACCGCCGCGCACGGCCCCCTCGAGATCTCGTGCATCGTCCTCTCCGGCGGCGCGGGCCTCCGCCTCGCGTGGGCCATTCTCCGGCCTGGCGACTCGAGGCGCCGTGACGCGCTGCGGCTCGCCGGCGCGCAGGCGGTTCGGGTGATGCTGCTCGTCATCCCCGCGCTCGGGGTCGCGGGGGTCCTTGAGGCGTTCCTCTCGCCGAGCGATGCGCCGATCGCGCTCAAGGTCATCGTGGGTCTCGTCGCCGCGTTCGCGCTCTGGGGCTACATCGGGCTCGTCGGTCGATCGTTTAGAAGAACCGCTTCTTGAGCTCGAGGTAGCGCTGGATCGTCGCGACGGAAAGGCGCTCGGCCGGAACGTCGATCGAGTGGACACCGTGGCGACGCAGCACCGCGAGTGCGCGCCGGCGCGCGTCGAGGACCTCTGACGCGACCACGCGCTCGTAGAGCTGACCTGAGGAGCTCGGGTCGCGCGCAGCGGCCTCGGCAAGCTGCGGGTCCTGCAGCACGCAGCAGAGCACGAGGTTGTTCCCGGCGAGCTGGGTGACCGCCGCGACGAGGCCGCGCGAGGCTTCCTCGTCGACGAGATCGGTGAACACGATCGCGAATGCGCGCCGCGCGGTCTTCGATCGGAGGAATTCGAACGCGGCGTGGTAGTCGGGCTCGGTCGTCGTCACCTCGAGACGGCGGAGGCTCTCGGTGAGGCGGAGGAACTGCCGGTGGCCGCGGCGCGGCGGGTCGTATGCGCGCACGGCGTCCGCGAACCCGAGGAGCCCGACCTCATCGCCCTTCGCGATCGCGACGTAGCTGAGCATCAACGCGGTGTTCACCGCATGGTCGAGCTTCGTCAAACGGCCGAGGGTGCTCGACATCATCCGCCCGGCATCGAGCAGGATGAGCACACGCTGCTGGCGCTCGGTCTCGTACTCGACGCTCATCGGCCGGCCGCGGCGGGCGGTCGCGGTCCACGAGATCGAGCGCGGATCATCGTCCGGCTGGTACTCGCGAAGACGCTCGAAGAGGGAGCCCGCTCCGGGGATGCGCGCGCGGCGCTGACCCGCGTCGTACGCGAGCCCGCGTCGGAGGCTCACCTCGTAGCGGCGGATCTCCTGCAGATCCGGATACACGTTCGCCGGCGCGTCCGCGGGCACCCGGCCCTGTCGCTGCAGCAGGTCCAGCGGGCCGCGCAGGCGAACGTGGAGGTCGCCGAATCGAAAGGTACCGCGGTGGAGTGGCCGGGCCGCGTAGGTGGCCTCCGCGACGAGACCCGGACCGACGACGAGCTCGGCCGTGCGGCGGTCGACGTCGAAGGAGGGAGGCACCGTATCGCGCACCGTCGCGCGCAGCGGCAGCGCGAACGGATTTCGCAGCCGGACGACGACCTTGTTGCCGACCCCTATCGAAAGCTGGGGCTGGGCGACCCGTTCGATCGGCACGCTCGACGGAGAAGGGGTCGCCCGGAAATCCACGATCGCAAGAACGACCGCCGCCACGAGAACGAGCGCGGCGAGCGTGACGAAGACGGGCGTGATGGCGGCGAGCGCGAGCGGAAGGGCCGCGATCAGGAGGAGCGCCAGGAGACGCGGGCGCGGCAGCGGGAGCGAAGCGAGACGGCTCAGCGCGGCACGTCGAGACGCGCGAGCACGCGCTTGCACACGGCATCCGCGTCCAGACCCTCGATCTCGGCTTCGGCTTTCAAAATGAGTCGATGCCGAAGCGTCGGCGTCGCGAGCGACTTCACGTCGTCGGGCGTCACGAAGTCGCGACCGTCGATGGCCGCGGCGGCCTTGGCCGCGCGCAGCAGGTGCACCGCTGCGCGCGGGCTCGCGCCCAGGATGAGGTCGGGCGAGCGGCGCGACTCGGCCGCGATACGCACAACGTAGTCGAGCACAGAGTCCTCGACCGTCACGTTCTCGACCTCGGCGCGGCATTCCTCGAGCGTCCCGTGCGCGAACGGCTCGACGTCGCCGATCCTCGCCGACGGCTGGCCGCGGTCGTGTGCCCTCAAGATGGCGCGCTCGTCGTCGGCGCTCGGGTAGCGGACGATCGCCTTGAAGACGAAACGGTCGAGCTCGGCCTCCGGAAGCGGATACGTGCCTTCGTACTCGACCGGGTTCTGCGTCGCGAGCACGAGGAACGGGTCAGGCAGCGCGAGCGAGTCGCCCTCGAGCGTTACCTGCCGCTCCTCCATCGCCTCGAGGAGGGCGCTCTGCGTCTTGGCCGGCGCGCGGTTGATTTCGTCCGCGAGCACGACGTTCGCGAAGACCGGGCCGGTGCGCGTGCGGAAGGAGCTCGTCGAGATCTCGTAGACGGTGGTGCCCACGACGTCGCTTGGCATGAGGTCGGGCGTGAACTGGATGCGCTTGAACGTTCCACCGATGAGTCGCGCGACCGTTCGCGCGAGGAGCGTTTTCGCGGTGCCGGGCACGCCCTCGATGAGGAGGTGGCCGCGGAGGAGCAGCGCGATGAACGAGAGACCCACGGTCTCTTCCTGGCCGACGACCACGCGATGGATCTCGGTCGCGTAGCGGGCAGCGATCTCTTTGGTGCTCACGCCGTCCCTCCTGTTTTCTGGTCGATACCGATGACGAGACCGATCTCGCGGACGGTACGAAGGAGCGCGTCGTCACGCAATGGCCGCGCGAGCGCGTCGTCTAGGGCGCGCACTTGTGCTGCGCGCACGCGGTCCGCCGTCGCGATATCGGCGATGACCTCGCCGATCGGCGTCTCCGGGTCGAGCCCGAGCTCCCGCGCGAGGGCGCCGCGGAGCTCGCGGCGGAACCTCCGGCGGGCGATCTCGCCGTGCCCGGATCGTCGGACCAGTCCGGCGAAGCCGCGGATGTACTCGAGGCTCGAGCGCGGCGGACGCGGGTCCAGCGGGATCGCAGGCCCGAGCCGGCGGCCGCTCGCGACGAGGTACGCAAACAACGCGACCCCTACGAACAGCAGGGCGCGACCCGGCCATGTCCGCGTCAGCAGGACGAGCACGTCGGTCGTGGGGTGGACGCCGTGGTGGTACTCGTCGAACGCGACCGTGCGCCGGCTGGCGATCGCGGACGCCGCGAGCGCCAGCGCGAAGCGTCCGTTGTCGGCTTCGCCGAGGTCGGCGGTGAGGAACGGCGCGACCGATCCGACCACGATCAGCAACCCCGACCCCTCGCGCGCCAGGGCCACGATGGTCCGCCCGGACGCGGACACGAGCGGCACGCGGTCGGCGCCGAATGACAGGGTGACCCCGCGACCAAGCGCACCGGCGACGTGGACATCGAACGCATCGAGCAGCGGGCCCTCGAAGACGCCGGCGTCGGTGGCGAGGACGGCGGTACCGCCCGCGGTCACGAAACGCCGGACCGCCGCCGCGTCGAACGGCGTGAAGGCTTCGCTCGGTCCGAGCATGAAGAGCGCGCCGACCTCGGAGGGATCGGCCGCGAACGTGTCACCCTGAACGGTCGTGGTCGACGCGCCCATCGCCTCGAAATACTTGCGAAGCGCCGCCGCCCCACCCGGTCCCGTGTCGTAGACCGACGCTGACCGCGCGACACCGCCGGAGCTGTCGGCGGTAAGTGCGCTCGCGACGAGCGCGGCGATGAACAGAACGATCGCGAGGTAGTAGAGCGGGTGAACACGCCGCAGCCGTTTCATCATCCGGCGACTTTTGTCGCGAGCGACCGCGCGCGGTCGGCCTCGGCCGCGTCGGGCTCGCGCAGGCCGAACCACGCGCGCTCATAGAGCGCGACGAGATCGCGGAGGGCGTCCGCGTTCGGGATGGCGGCGGCGCGCAGGAGCAGCTCGTGATCGGTGAGCGCTGGGTCATAGCGGATGAGCTCGCGCGCCGCCAGTGACTGGAGCACGTAGAGATACAGCTCGTGGATGGCCTCGCGCGCATGTCCGCCCGCGAGCGCGGCCTCGGCGGCGCGTCGATGCGCAGCAGGGTCTTCGGCGCGGGTGAGCGCGCGGTCCGGCAATAGCACCTCGCGACGAACACGCTCGCGGACCCCGCGTCCTAGGATCGCGACGATGAGGAGCACCAACCCCACTCCGAACGCGGCGACGAGCCAGAAAAGGAAGCGCAGATCGGGAATTCCTCCGCTGAGGCCGCTGAAGAACGCGGCGAGCCGTGACGAGATCCAGTCAAAGAGCGCGGCGACCCCCGAGAGCGACGTTCCAGCGTCGCCGCCGTTTCCGACCACCTCGCGGAGTCGGGCGTCGGCGGTCGCGGGGTCGATGCCCCTATCGATCGCGCGATCGGCCGTGGCGACGTACGCATCCAGGATGGCCAGGGCGCCGTTGGCGCCGTTCGGGCCCGCGAGCAGATCAGCGATGGGCCCGTCGTCGACCGGCACGGTATCGCCATGGCTCTGTATCGCGGTCGTCTGCCGGAGGAGCGCCGTAGCTAGCGCGAGCATTCGCTCGCGATCGGCGGTCCCGGCCGCGCGCGATCGATCCACGAGACCGCGCACCTGCAGAAGCCGCGAGCGATACGTCTCGAGCGCGAGCGTGTCCGCGGATGCACCGGATGGGAAGGCAATCCACAGAACCAGAGCGAGAACGAGAGCGCGTCTCAGGACTGCGGCAAGGCCTCCGCGGCGAGTTGGAGGTCGAACGCCTCTTTGCGGACTCGTAGGTCGTAGTAGAGCACGGTGAACGCGATCCATTCGACCGGAGCCCAGATGATCGTCGAGGCGAGGTTGACGATGCTCTGGACGATGCTGGTGACGCCGAGCTGCCCGGGCGTGCCGCCCTGGGCCCCCGCCGCCACGAGCCCGCCAAAGAGGGCGCCGATTAGCAGCGACAGGACGAGGTTGAGGATGACAAGAAGGACCTGGATGCCAAGGATCCGCCAGCGGTTCCCGCCGGAGAGACGCCACGCTCGGCCGAGCGCGGCGATGGGCCCCATCTTCTCGACCACGACGATCACCGGCGCGACGAGCCAGGAGCATCCGAGGTACGCGGTCGCGACGATCGCGGCGAGGATGGCGAGGAAGAACGCGAGCCCCTGGTTCGTGATCGCGGCGACGATGAGCAGCACGGCCCAGACACCGACGATCGCGAGGAAAACGAGAACGCCGGCGATGAAGAGCCGTCCGGACGCGGAGAGCCCGGCGCGGAACGATTCGCCGATGGCGACGTCCTTCGCGAGGTAGCGCCGCGAGGCCGCATGCACGAGCGACGCGCTCTGCGCGGAGATCGCGATGATCGCGACCACGATCGCGACAAGGACGAAGCCGATAATGCCGGCCGCCGCACCTGCGATCTGCTCGGGGCTTGGAGTCGTCGCCTGTCTCGCGAACGCCGCGAGAGCACCCGCGAAGATCGCGACCGCGAGCACGACGAACACGAGGACGAGCAGGAGGTACCAGATCGCGGAGAGGCCGATGAAGACAAGCGGCTTTGCTCGGTAGACGGTGAACGTCCGGTCGAGGACGTCGCCGACGCCGAGGGGACGCAGCTGGGGGACCTGCACCGCTTGCATGAGCGCCCATCCTACCGACGAGGTCCAAATGGCTTGTGTGCTAGGCCGCAGACTCCGAGAGCCCGATTCGTCGCTGCAGCCGCGCCAGCGGCCCTGGCGCCCACCAGTTGAGGTCGCCGAGCAGGCGCATCGTGGCGGGCACGACCAGGGCGCGCACGAGCGTGGCATCGATGGCCACGGCGAGGGCCATTCCGAGCCCGATCGCCTTGATGAGCACGATGTCGGCGAGCGCGAACGCCGCGAAGACGCCGACCATGATCGCCGCCGCGCCGGTGATAAGCCGACCGCTCTTCTCGAGGCCCATGGCGACGGCGCTCGTGTTGTCGTGTGTCCGGAGATATTCCTCCTGCATCCGCGAGAGCAGCAGCACCTCGTAGTCCATCGAGAGACCGAACACGGTGCAGAACATGATCACCGGCAGCGTCGGGTCGATCGAACCGGCTGTGAATCCGAGCTGCGCCGCCAGGTGGCCGTCCTGGAAGATCCACACGATCGCGCCGAACGACGCGGAGATCGAGAGCAGGTTCATGACGACGGCCTTGAGCGGCAAGATCACCGACCCGAGGAGGAGGAACAGCACGAGCATCGTCGCGGCCACGATGTACGCGAGCGCGGCGGGGGTGTGGCCCGCGATGAAGTCGACGGTGTCGAGATCGATCGCCGTGAATCCGGTGACCGCGATCGCGGCGTCGGGAGGCGCGGCGAGCGTGCGGATCGAGCGGACCAGCTGCCGGGACTCGTCGCTGTAAATGCCTTGCTGCGTGACGAGGTCGAAGACCACGATGTGCTCGCCGACCGTAGCGCGTATGAGAGCCTGGAGCTGCGAGGGCAGCTGAGAACGAGGCTGTGAATAGAGCGCGGCGTACTCCGCCCGTCCGAGGCGCGGATCGAACGTGACCGGACTCGTGATCGTGTCGACATTCGGGAGCGCGGCGATCTTCTTCGCGAGATCCACGAGGCCGGGGACACGCGCCGGCGCCAGCGGGTCGCCGCTCTGTCGCTCGACCACGACGCTGATGTGCGTCTGGTTCCCGCCGGGGAATTCGTCCACGAGCCGGTCGAACGCGGCGCGCGACTCCTCGTGTTTCGGCAGCGCCGTCACGTCGTTGTTGGCGAGGCGCAGATGGAGGAAGGGCGAACCCAGAACGAGGATGAACGCGACCACCGGGATGAGTACGAAGAGGGGCCGACGCATGACCGCGGTCGCGATCGTGTGCCACCAGCCCGTTCCCGCCGAATCCGGCTGCAGGAACGGGACGCGCCCACGCCCGAGATTGCGTCCGATGATCGCGAGGAGCGCCGGAAGGAACGTCAGCCCGTAGAAGACAGCGCTCGCGACCACGATCGCACCGGAGATACCCATCGATGAGAGGAACGTCCCCTGGTAAAAGAGCATCCCGGAAAGGCCGATCGCCACCGTCAATCCGGAGAACGTGATGGCTCGCCCGGACGTCGCCATGGCGATGGCGAGCGCGTTGTTGCCGCTGTGACCTCGCCGCATCTCCTCGCGAAAGCGATTCGTGATGAAGAGCGAGTAGTCGATCGCCACTCCGAGGCCGATGAGCGTTACGACGTTCAGCGCGTAGACGGATACGTCGGTCACGTGCGCGACTAGGAACATGCCGGCAATGCCGCCGACGACGGCGAGGACGCCCACGCCGAGCGGCACGAGCGCCGCGACGATCGACCCGAAGACCACGAGAAGGAGCACGAGGGCGAGCGGCAGCGAGACGGTCTCCGCCCTGTTCAGGTCTTTCTGGAGAACGTCGTTGAATCCGTTATTGATCGCGAGGAGGCCGGTCGCCTGGATCCGCAGCGTGTCGGACCGCACCAGCGCGCGCAGCTCGGGGTAGTAATCGCGGGCCGTGGCGAGGTCGTCCTTTGCCGCGACGTCCACGGCGACCGCGTGCCCGTCCTTCGAGATGAGCTTCGTTGGGTCGAGGGCCGTGCCGTCGAACGGCGTGATGATCATGGCCACGCGTGGGTCGCTCCTAAGGGGCGCGAGAGCCGCGTCGAGGGCCGTGCGGAACTGGGCGCTTGTCGCGGACAGTGTGTCGCTCGAGAAGAGGAGCGTGAACGTGGCCGCGCCGGCGCGCGGAAGCTCGCGCTCGATCAGTCGCGAAGCGCGACCAGACTCGGACGTCTCGATGAAGCCGCCGGACTGGAGCTTGCCGCCCTGAATGACTATGAAGATCGACGCAAGGAGCAGGACGCCCGAGACCGCGAGGACCGGCCAGCGCCGCCGGTACACGAACCTTCCCCAGGCCGCGAACATGGACTCCTACCCCTTCAGAGCTTTCGCCGTAAGCGTACGTGCACGGCGCGGAAGTTTTTGTCGCCCGTCTGGAGCGGACACACGGGGTCTTAGGCGGCTCCAAGCGCGCCCATGAGTTGGTCGAACAGTTCAGGGCCTGATCGTCTCGCGCGCTTGCCTTTCGCGATGAGGGCCGGCGTGATCCCACTCGCTGGTAGGCCGAAGAGGACGCGGCCTGGCTCGAACCCGTCGATCGCGCGATACCAAGCAATGGTCGCCTCGCGAAGCTTCACATGTATCTCGAAGTTGCGGCGCGTTCGCGTGGCATCTGCGGCGCGCCGCGTCCGAAGTGCCGCTTCTTCGACGTCAGCCACGAGAAAGATATCCGCGAGCGCATAGCGGCCCTGGGTGAACGCGTCGCGGGCGGCGTCGCGCTGGAGCTCCCATTCGATTTTCGTCGCCTGGCCCGTTCGCCATAGCGACCAGATGTAATGGAGCTTGAACGGATCCGTGTCCACCACGACGAGGCCGTTGCGAGCTTCGCGCTCGAGCACCTCCTGCCAACGCGCGACGTTCCGTTCGACCCAGAACCGCGCGGCGGCTTGCGGGTCGGTCGGCACGGTCGATTGATCCGGCAGCGCTTCGAGGAGCGCGTTCGCACCGGCGTGCGTTCGACACCACGTCGTCTTGCCCGCCCCGCTCGGACCCTCGACGACGATGATCACGTCCGATCGAATGCGATGAGCGGCCGCTCGCGAAAGGCAAGTGCGAGCGGCAGCGCGGTCGCAATTCCGACGACGCCCGCGACCACGAATGGGCCGACCCACCCCGCTCCGAGGTCGAGCGCGACGCCGGCGAGGACCGGACCGAGCGAGCCGATCCCGAACCCGGCGACGGCCTGCAGCGCCTGGGCCGATCCGATGCGTGAGGCCGGCGCAAGCTCGGTGACGGCGGTCGAGTACACCGCGGAATCCGCCGCGACGAGCGCACCGTAGATCCCACCGACCGCCACGATCGCGGGCCACGGCGCGAAGAGCAGCGTCCCGAAACCGATCGAGATCGCGCCGCTCCCTAGCGCATAGAGGAGCGCGGCGCGCGTGCGGCCGACGCGATCGGAGAGCCAGCCGCCGATGAACACACCGGGGACGCCGAGGGCGAGGAGCAGCGCGGCCCACTGGCTCGCCGTGGCCGATGCGTCGGTAGGCGAGAGACCGCGGAGCGTGAACGCCGCGGCGAGAAAGGCCGCGAGCCAGGAACGCACGATGAACAGCTCCCAGGAATGGCCGGTGTACGCGACGATCGTGCGCACGAGCGGCGCGTTCCGAAGCACGCGCAAATCGAGGTGCGCGCGCTCGCCGGTCTTCTCGGCAATGCCGCGCGCACTGAGCATCGCGATCGGCAGCGCTGCCAGTGCCGCTGCGCCAAGCACGAGCGCGGCGCCGCGCCATCCGAGTGGTTCGAGCAGAACGCCGGTGAGGAAAAACGAGAGCGAGCTGCCGAGATAGAACGCGGCGACGTAGAGACCGACCGCGGTTCCGCGACGGGCGGGGTCGGAGCCCTGCGCGACGAGCCGGATGCCGGGCATGTACACGCCGGCCAGACCGAACCCCGAGATCACACGGAGGACCGACGCGGTGATGACATCGTGTGCCGTGGCGGCGAACGCCAGGTTCGCGAGAGCGGTGACGAGCGCGCCGATCGCAATGACGCGCGAAAGCCGCACGCGATCGGTGAGGGGTAGGACGACGAGCACTGCGGCCGCGTAGCCGAGCAGGTACGCGGAAGTGACCCACCCGAGCTCCGCACTCGACGCGTTCCACTCGGTACGCATGAGTGGAAGCGCCGCCGCCGGCAGCTGCGACGGCAGAAGGACGAGCGCGAGAGTCGCCGAGAGGGCTAGAGAGCGCGATTTCATGACGGCATGGTGACGTAACCGATTTGCAGCCGGCCGCGGCGTGCAAGCACCTGTCGATATCTATGTTGATATCGAACGGATGGGCTATATGCAATGAAGCGTTGCCCGCGCTGTGGCGACACGAAGCCACTTTCCGAGTTTCACATCCACCGCGGCCGACGCGATGGGGTGCAGACCTACTGCAAACCGTGCCGGGCCGTCATTGACCACAACCGCTACGAAAGGATCCGTGGCACCCGCGTGCCAACCCGCACTTGGGAACGGGGTCGCGCGGAGTGGCTCCTGAGCCTAAAGCGCGGCCGGCCTTGCACCGATTGCGGGCAGGTGTTCCCACCTCAGGTCATGCAATGGGATCACTTACCCGGTACTCCGAAGCTCGGCAACATCAGCACCGACTTTAGGGGCCGCTCCCGCGGGGAAGTCTTGGACGAGATCGCCAAGTGCGAGCTCGTCTGCACGAATTGCCACACGATCCGGACATTCCAGCGTGCCGGTTGGGCTACCTGGACAGCTACACCGTGAGCCGACTTATGCGATGCACAAAGTGCGGACTGTGGAAGGCGCCCAGTGAGTTTCCAAACTCGCGTACCCGACAGTTCTCGTACTGCCGAGAATGTCGACGTGCATACGACCGCCGCTACTACCACGAGCGGGGAAAGGCGGCGCGGCAAGCCCGCCGACGTGCGCGCCTGACGAAAGCGCGCGCATGGATGGCCGCACTCAAGAAAGGTGTGCCTTGCGCGGATTGCGGCGAGGTGTTCCCTGCGTGGGTTATGCACTGGGATCACCTCCCTGGCTACGAGAAAGTCGGGAACATCAGCGAGATGGTCGGGAATAACTCGCGTACAATCACGATCGCGGAGCTCGAAAAGTGCGAGCTCGTGTGCGCCAACTGCCACGTGATACGCACCATACGTCGCTCGGGGTGTAGCTCAGTTGGTAGAGTGCAGCGTTTGGGACGCTGAAGTCACCGGTTCAAGTCCGGTCACCCCGACCGCACAATTCACTCGATGCTTATCCACAAACACGACGAGCCGCTAACCGACGCCGAGTGGCGCGACTTCCTCAAGACCCACGACTTCGGTGACTTCATCGTCCCCGGCGCGCCGACGCGCGACCTTCCCGTCGTCGTTCCGACGCACTTCATCTGGGACGGCGACAAGACCGTGCTGCTCCATCTCGCGCGCAACAACCCGGTCTGGAAAGCCATCGAGGAGCGACCGCGCGCATTGCTCTCGGTCTTCGGCGCCTACGCGTACATCCCCGGGCATTGGAATCAGGACGAGTACGGCGTGCCGACGAGCTACTACGCAGCGGTGCAGCTCGCGTGCGACATCGAGCCGATCGACGACG
>WNGL01011789.1_pt1 | contig 17349 bp, 17 predicted proteins | sample 5400591 | NCBI WGS metagenome assembly WNGL01 (sample SAMN13153377, study PRJNA577476) | soil metagenome | isolation source: 80 cm soil or saprolite under Garry oak tree replicate 1 | place: USA:California | collected 2016-06-15 | reverse complement strand
ATCGACCTCGAGCGTCTGGATCGGGTATTTCAGATAGTCGCGCGGGCTGGCGGGTGAGGCGAAGTGCAGGACGAGATCCATGCGATCTTCGACCTCAAACGGCTTGGTCACGTCCTGCCGGAGGAACCGGAAGCGGCCATTCCCCAGGAGGTGGGCGAGATTCCCGCCGACCCCAGTGAGGAGGTTGTCGATCCCCAGAACGCGCCAGTCGCGCGCGAGGAAATGTTCGCAGAGATGAGATCCGAGGAATCCGGCCGCCCCCGTGATCAGTACAGCCCGAGACGATCTCGCGCTCATGGCGGCGCCCGGTGCGGGTCCGCACTCAAGGTCACGTCTCCGCGCCCGAGGCTGTAGTACTCGAAGCCCGCGGCCTGCATCTCCGACGGCGCGAACATGTTGCGCCCGTCGACGATGATCGGCGTTCGCATGAGCGAGCGGAGGTGTTCGAGATCGAGCAGCCGAAATTCATCCCAGTCGGTGAGGATGACCAGCGCATTTGCGTCGCGGGCCGCTTCGAGGGCCGTCGTCGCGTAGGTGAGCCGGTCATCCGGCGGAAAGAGTTTCTTCAGCTTGGAGACGGCCGCCGGATCGTAGACGCGGAGGTTGGCTCCCGCAGCATGAAGCCAGGGGATGACGGTCAGGCTCGGCGCGCCTCGGACGTCATCGGTATTCGGCTTGAAGGTCGCGCCGAGCACGGCGATGGTCTTGTGCCGCAGCACCCACAGCGCGCGCTCGATCTTTGCGAGCAGGCGCTCGACGCGCGCTTTGTTGATGCGCTCGACCTCTTTGAGGAGGTCGACGTCGACGCCATTGTCCTCGGCGACGGTGATGAGCGCGCTCAAGTCTTTGGGCAGGCAGGAGCCGCCGAAGCCGAGGCCGGCATTCACAAAATGGCCGCCGATCCGGTGATCCAGACCGATGCCCCTGGCTACCGTCGTGACATCGACCCCAAGCGCTTCGCACAGATCGGACACCACGTTGACGAACGAGATCTTGGCCGCGAGGAAAGCGTTCGCCGTCTGCTTGATGAATTCCGCCGTTGTCACGCTCGTGAGCACGATCGGACAGTCGAAGCAGGGCTTGTAGAGGTCGAGGAGGAGCGATCGCGCGCGGTCAGTGTCGGCACCGATGACGATTCGGTCTGGCTGGAGGAAATCGCGGACCGCCGAGCCCTCGCGAAGGAACTCCGGATTGCTGGCGACGTCGAACTCGCGCTCTGATCGGACCAGGCGTCGGATCGTCCAGTCGATCCAACGCGCGGTCCGCGCGGGAACGGTGCTCTTCTCTACGATGAGCTTGTAGCCATCTAGCAGCGGCGCGATCGTGCGCGCGACCTCCTCGACCTGGCCCAGGTCTGCGCGCCCGTCGTTGCGCGGAGGCGTGCCCACGCAGACAAAGATGATGTCGGAGGCCGCGATGGCCTCCTCGGGTCGGGTCGTGAAATGAAGCCTGCCCGCGTCGAGGGTCGCAGCCAACAGTTCCGCCAGACCTGGCTCGCGGATGGTCGGCGTGCCCTGGGAGAGCGCCGCGACGATCTCCGGATCTTTGTCGATCGCCGTCACGCTGTGGCCGAGCTGAGCCAGGCAGACCGACGTGACCAAACCCGCGTAGCCGGTGCCGAAAATCCCGAGCCGCATACCCAGAGCAGGAGTGCCGTTCCCGGACCTGTGCGCTTGGCTGAGGCTGAGGGGGCTCGTCGCCGCGTGAGTTAACGGATCATCTGCCCGATGACCATCACGATCCCCTAAAGGCGCTTCGGCTGGTTCAAGCTCCGTTTCATCGATCCGCACCCCATCGAGTCGACGGTCAGACACGCCCTCCGCCGTGGCACACCTCTTTCCCACGTAGCACCCATGGACGCGTGGCCATTCGAAGCCTTTCTCGTTGAGGACCCCTAGGTCATCAGGTGGCGATTCGGGAGCCTGGGTGATTGCCAGTTGCGTCCGCTTCGGGCACGTCAATGCAGTGCCAACGGCAATTCAATGGCACACCCGCGACGGCGCTACACCGCCGGCTCAATCGGTTGGCGATGGAGCAAGCCCGAGTTCAGGTTCATTCGTTACGTGGCCACGAGCCACGATGCCAGTGGCTGCTGGGGAACCCCGCACTAGGTCGCCTCGAGGAAGATCCGCTCCGCCCACGGGACGTCCATGGCGAGTGCTTCCTTGCGCGACACGAACCTTCCATCGTGGACGTTCGGGTCGACCGGAGTACGCGTCACCGGACCAGCCGACGCGGTGAAGACGACGTGGAAGTTTCGCGGATACGGATACGGGTAGGTCTCCGGCCGAGGCCCGTCGTTTCGAAGTTCGAAGAACCCGAGCGGCCGAGGGTCACCGACGATCGAGCAGCCAACTTCTTCCCCGATCTCGCGCGACAGAGCCGCGAGGAGAGACTCTGTTCCCTCCCGGCGTCCCCCGGGCAGCACGTGGGGCCCGTTTTCGTCGAACACGAAGACCGTCCCGCCTGGCCCCGCTAGGACGGCGCGCGCCGACACGATGAGCTCGAGCGGTGGTTCCTTATCGGTTAGAAAGCACGAAAGAAAGAGCGGGGTCACGCCCCAGACGACGTATCCCGTCGCGACAGGGGTCAGCTCGTCTATCTCGCTCAGTAGACGTCCGGCGATTCGGGGACGAAGGTCCAGGCGATCCCGAAGCGAGCCTCGACGAGCTGCGCCAGGGCTCTCACGCCGAAGGTCTCGGTGGAGTAATGCGACCCGGCCACGAGGTTGATCTTCCGCTCCTTCGCGTACATGCGGGTGTACATCGTGATCTCGCCGGTGACATAGGTGTCAGCGCCGCGGGCCGCCGCCTCCTGGACGAACGTCGTGTACGGCGCTCCGCCGCTCGCGATCGCGACCACGCCGAAGCGGTTGCTGTTCTCGTGGGTCTCGACGAGCGTGCCGAGCGCCGATCGCAATCGGTCGACGAACTGCTGGAACGTCCCGCTCGTCGTCCCGATCACGCCCGCCATGCCGCCGTGATACGGAAGGAACCGCTCGCGCACCTTCACGCCGGTCGCCTCCGCGATGCCGTCGCCGTTCGAAATACCGGGAGCTCCATCGAGCGCGGAGTGCGCGCCGTACAGCGAGATCCCGTCCTGCCGGAGCCTCGTGTGCTTCTCCTCGACAAGCTCGAGGTCGATCTCCGGCCAGCTGCGGTGATGCACGATCAGCAGATCGGCCTGCGCGCTCTTAGCGCGCGAGATCGCGTGGAACGACGTGCTCACCGCGGCCGCGACGCTCGTCACGACGTCGGACGCGCGGACGATCAGACCGTTCGACTCCACCTCATCGAATTTCGAGACTTCGAGGCGCTCGTCAAGAAATTTGACGACGTCATCGAGCCGGACGTGCTCGGTCACGCCAGTCGCTCGGTGAGGATGCGATTTACGACCGCAGCATTGGCTTTGCGGCCGAGCTTCTGCATTACCGCGCCAACAAGGGCGCCCAGGGCGATGGTCTTCCCCGCTTTGTAGGCGGCGACGGCGCCGGGATTCGCCTTCATGACCTCATCGACAGCCGCCGCGATCGCTTCCTCGTCGCTTACCTGGCCCAGGCCGCGCGTGTTCATGATCGCCTCCGGATCGCCGCCGCTCTTCCACATCTCCGCGAAGACTTCCTTCGCCGCTGAGCCGCTCAGCTTCCCCGCAGCAATGAGCCGCACGAGGACCGCGAGCTGTTCCGATCCGATGCGTGAAGCTCCGATCTGGACCCCTTCGCGTTTCAGCGCCGCCGTCAGTTCGCCGATCACCCAGTTCGCGATCAGCTTGGGGTGTCCGGGCTCGGCTTTGACGGCCGCCTCGTAGTAATCGGCGAGCGCGCGGTCGGACACGAGGATTCGCGCGTCGTAATCCGAGAGCCCGTACGACGCGACGAATCGCGCGCGGCGCTCCGCCGGCATCTCCGGAAGCGCATCGCGGAGCTTCGCGACCATCTCGGCTGAGGGCGAGAGCGACACAAGGTCTGGTTCGGGGAAATAGCGATAGTCCTCGACGTCTTCCTTCGACCGCTGTAGATAGGTACGGCCGCGCTCGGGGCTCCAGCCGACGGTGATCTTCCCCGTCCGCGTCCGGATCTCCCCGCCGGAACGCCACTCCTGCCACAGGCGCTCGGACTCGTACGCCACTGCCCCGCGCAACGCCTGATAGCTGTTCAGGTTCTTGATCTCGCTCTGTGGCGGCCATTGCGTCTTGCCGTCCTCCTGGAAGCGGATCGAGACGTTCACGTCGAAGCGGCCGGCGCCCTCCTCGAGGCGCATCTCGGACACGCCCGAGAAGATGAGGATGTCGCGCAGAGCGCGGACATAGGCCTCGCCCTCTTCCGCCGAGCTCATGTCGGGTTCGCTCACGATCTCGAGGAGCGGGACGCCGGACCGGTTGAAATCGACAAGGGTGTAGCGGCGGCCGGCGTCTTCGCCGTGCTTCAGCGTGCCGGTGTCCTCTTCGAGATGCGCGCGCGTGATTCGGATCCGCTTTCCGGTGGGAAGCTCGAGCCACCCCTTCACGCTCAGCGGAAGGTCGTATTGCGAGATCTGGTAGCCCTTCGGCAGATCGGGATAGAGGTAGTTCTTGCGGTCGAATTTCGTGTGCTCCGGCGTCTCGCAGTGGAGCGCGAGCCCGGCGGTGATCGCGAGCTCGATCGCCCTGCGGTTCGGGACCGGCAGCGCGCCGGGTAGCCCGAGGCAGACCGGGCACACGAGCGTGTTCGGCGGCGCCCCGAACCATCGTGCCTGGCAGCCGCAGAACATCTTCGACTCGGTCTTCAGCTCGACATGCGTCTCGATCCCGATGACGAGCTCGTACGGCAGAGCGCTCACGGTCATTCGCCCGGCGGTACGACCGACGGCGTTGGCGGTGGCAAGCTGCGCTCCAGCGAAACGATCAAGCGATCGAGATTGACTATGACGCGATCCGTAGTCACCGAGACAAGATATCGGTCGAGGCCTCGGAGTGCCCCGACGCTCGGGTTACCTCGCGCATCGAACATAAAGAGTCGCCCGCCGGCCTCCTCGCACGACGCGATGTAGCCGACCTTTTCGCCGACGATACCGGGACGGACCGGACATTCGGGCTGTCCCTCGCTGGGCGACCACAGCGCGCGAACCGCGATCACTTCGGTGCGGTCGACGCGCCCGAGCAGGAAGCCGCGCGCCTCATCGACCAAGGGCGGACCGATGCGGTTCGGCAGAGATCCCGCCCCGGTAACGTAGGGTGGCAACGCGCTGAGCGGCAACACCAGCCGATCGCCTGGGACAAGAGCCGGTGGCGTGACGAGCTGCGGCGCTGCTGCGAATGCCGCCACCCCGGTGAGGAGAACGAGGCCCAGGAAAAGGAAGATCCCGATCAGCGCGAACTGCTTCCACACCGGCGTGGGATCGAGCGACTCCGGTCCCGCCCAATGCTCGGGCGGCTGGTCCTCGATGCGCGTTCCCACCTAGGCGACCAGCGTTCGAATGCGACGCTGCGCGGCGCGCACCGCGCCGCGCACGAAGGGGCGGTCGTCGGTCGCGAGGAACTCGAGGATGTCCGGCGCCTTCTGACCAAGACGTGCACCGCTAGCGGCGGAGAGCGCCATCGCGACGTTCCACCGCACGTTCTCGTCGGGGTCGTGCATCCACTTGCGCAGGCGGGCGAGGGTAGCGTCGGGGTAGGAACGGACGAACTGATCGCCGATCGCGAAGGGGCCGAGACTCTTGCGCACATACTCCTCGCGATCGCGCAGGGCCGGCTCGATCAGGTCGAGCAGGGGCTCCGCCCATTCGGGTGTGCGCGTCCGCGCGGCGTACTTTGCCGCGACGACGACCGCGCGACGCAGGCGGCTGTCGGGACCGCTCACCCACTCCCGGAGAAGCGGGATGGTGTCCGCCCATGTCTCGGTCAACACCTGTCCCAGGAGGGCGGCCGCGGTCTCTCGGACGGCCCAGTCGTCGTCGCGCGCCAGGCGATAGCCAATGCGCGCGACCTCCCTGGAGTGCGTGCGCGCCAGCGGCCAGAGGACGAGCCCGGCCAGTTCCTTGTCCACGCGCCGGGGATGCGCCAGAAGGCGCTCGGCCCAGTCAAGCCGAACCCGCGGCGCGGGGCCAATATGGTCGATGACTGTGGCCGCGAGGTCGTAGTGATCCTTCCGCACCCAGCCGTTCACACCCGACTTACGAAGCGTGTCGGATGCGCCGAGCGGATCCCCTGCATGGAGCGAACGTTCGAACCGCTCGAGCCAGGCGGTCGACGTCGAAGTTGTGTCGGTCGCCGTCACGCTCGCCCAACGAAGCGCGCGATCCGTTCGCCCGCCTCTTCGATCTTCTCGAGGCTCGTCGCGTAACAGGCGCGCACGTGGCCTCGTCCCCGCTCGCCGAAGGCGCTGCCGGGTACCGTCACGACCTTCTCCTCGAGCAGGAGGCGCTCCGCGAACTGCTCGTCGTCCATTCCCGTCGACGTGATGTTGGGGAAGCAATAGAACGCGCCGCGCGGTTCGAAGCAGTGGAGGCCGAGGTCGTTGAAGCGCTTGAGCATCACTTTCCGGCGCCGGTCGTACTCGCCGACCATACGCAGCACCTCGTCTTCACCGGTGCGCAACGCCTCGAGCGCCGCGTACTGACCCGCCGTCGGGACGCACATCACCGTGTACTGGTGGATCTTCATCATCTGCTCGATGACCTCGGCTGGGGCGCACGCGTACCCGACGCGCCATCCGGTCATCGCGTAGGACTTCGAGAATCCGGCGAGGTAGATGGTGCGGTCTCGCATCCCGGGGAATTCGATGATCGAGCGGTGCCGCACGCCATAGACGAGACGGTCGTAGATCTCGTCGGCGTAGACCAAAAGGTCGTGCTCGTCGGCCAGCCTCGCGATGCCCTTCAGATCGTCCTCGGTCAGCACCGCGCCGGTGGGGTTGTTCGGAAAGCCGATCAGGATCGCGCGGGTGCGCGAGGTGATCGCCCCCTCGACGTCCTCGGGCCGCAGCCGGAAGTCGTGCCGCTCGTCGGTGGCGACCGGCACCGGTACACCGCCCGCGAGCACGATGCCCGGCACGTACGCGACGTATGAAGGGTCGGCGATGATCACCTCGTCGCCGTCGTTGAGCGTGGCGCGCAGCGCGAGATCGACGGCTTCCGAAACACCGACGGTGACGAGGATCTCGCGCTCCGGGTCATACCGGACGCCGCGCAGCTTTTGGGTGTGGTCGCTGATTGCCTCACGCAGCGGACGGATGCCGTAGTTGGACGTGTACTTCGTCTTCCCGTCCTTGATCGACCGGACCGCGGCCTCGCGGAAGCGGTCCGGGGTGATGAAGTCCGGCTCACCGACGCCGAGCGAGATGACTCCTTCGGTACCCGAGACCAGATCGAAGAAGCGCCGGATGCGCTCCTGGTAGCTGTTCGCGATGACCTGCAAGCCGACCGGAAGTCCCTCGCTGAGGCCGCAGGGCACCGATATTCCCGGCAGTCCCGAAATGTTCACGGGCAGCGTGAAGATGTCGTTCAAGTACATCGACAGCGGGTCGTTCACCTTCGCTCCGATCGGGAACGCGACCGTCGGCGAAGTCGGCGTGACGAGCGCGTCCACCTTCTCGAACACGCGGTCGTACTCATCCTTGATGAGCGTCCGCACCTTCTGCGCTTTCACGTAGTACGCGTCGTAGTAACCGGCCGAGAGCGCATAGGTCCCGAGGATCATGCGGCGCTTCACCTCTGGGCCGAAGCCGTTTCCTCGTGTGCGCCGATACGTCTCGAGCAGGTCCGGCCCCTCGACGCGCAGCCCGTAGCGGATGCCGTCGTAGCGCGCGAGGTTCGATGAGGCCTCCGCGGGCTGGATGATGTAGTAAACGGCGAGGCCGTGATCGGTGAGCGAGAGCGAGACCTCCTCGAGCTTCGCGCCCTCGCGCTCGAGAACCTTCAGCGCGTCGCGGACCGCCCGCTCGACGCCGGGCTCCATCCCCTCGACCGAGAAGTATTCCTTCGGGACGCCGATGCGCATGCCTTTCACGCCCTTGTCGAGGTCGCGGCGGAGATCGTCGTTCGGGAAGTCGGTGACCATGGTCGCGTCGTTCGGATCTTTGCCGAAGATCGCCTCGCACACGATCGCGACGTCCTCGACCGTGTTCGCGAACGGCCCGACCTGATCGAGCGACGAGGCGAACGCGACGACGCCCCACCGCGGCACGCGGCCGTACGTCGGCTTCATGCCGACGACACCGGTGAGCGCCGCCGGCTGGCGGATCGAGCCGCCCGTGTCGGTCCCGAGCGCGAAGAGCACCTCGCCCGCCGCGACCGCGACCGCCGAACCTCCCGACGAGCCGCCGGGCACGCGCTCCGCACACCAGGGATTCTTCACGGGGCCGAATGCGGAGTTCTCGTTCGAGCTCCCCATCGCGAACTCATCGAGGTTCGTCTTACCGACCATGACCGCGCCCTGCGCGTCGAGGCGCTCGACGACGGTCGCGGAATACGCCGGGATGTAGCCCTCGAGGATGCGCGACCCGGCTGTCGTCGGGATCTTCTTCGTCCCGATGATGTCCTTGCACGCCCACGGGATCCCGGTGAGGAGGGGTGCGTCACCGGCCCCCAGGCGCGCGTCGGCCGCGCGCGCCTGCACGCGCGCGTGGTCGTCGGAGAGGTGCAGCCACGCATTGTGACGATCGGCGTGCGACCGCTGGAGCGCGAGGTCGGCGAGCTCGAGGGCGCTCGTCTTGCGGGCGCGCAGCAACGCGGCGGCCTCCGTGACGCTGCGCGGCAGCTCGGTCACAGGCTCTTGGTGCACCGAAGATCAGCGGGCTTCATGCTGAACCTTTCACGGTCTCTCCTCGAGCACGTGCTGCACACGGAAGAATTCGCCGTCGCGCCCGCCCTTCGGCGCGTTGGCGAGAGCGTCCTCCCGCGACAGGCCGGGCCGGATCTCGTCCTCGCGCATCACGTTCGAGACTGGCAGGACAGACGCGGTCGGCGACACCTTTTCGGTATCGACCTCTTTGAGCCGTTCCACCGCCTGCAGCACGACTGAGAGCTGCCCGGTAAACCGCTCGACCTCATCCGGGGTCAGGGCGATTCGTGCCAGTCCAGCGGCTTTTTCGACGACGGATCGATCAATGGCCATGTGCGAAGTTTAGAGGCGCGGATCAGCGACCTTTCCGACTGAGACGAAACGACCCGGATGCAACGGCCCGGCACCCTCATCGGTCAGTTGGCCCGAGTCGAATGCGAACTTCAAGGTCACGTCTTCGTCAAGGTCGTTCCGGACGGTGGCCTCGTATCCCGCGTCGCACGCCACCAGGAGCACCGCAAGAAACGCCGTAGCCATGCGAAGTCGCACTCCTAGCGACCGGCGAACCGCGACAAGAGCGGCGGACCCAACACCAGAAGGCCGACGATCACCGACGTGACGGCTCCTAGCAAGACGCAGGCTGCCGCGACGTCCTTCGCGGCCTTGGCCGACGGATGACGGTCCGGCGACGCCAGGCTTACGGCGAGCTCGAGCGAGGTATTGATCCACTCGAGGGCCAGGACGAGTGCGATCGTAGTGGCGAGAACCGCCCACTCGACGGCGGTGACCCCCAGCCACGCCGCGAGCAACACCGCCCCGATTGCAAGGATGACCTCGATCCGCGCATTGCGTTGGGTGCGCAAGATGTAGGCAACGCCCTCGAACGCGTAACCAAACGACCGCAACAGCATCCGCGTAGTCTGCGGCCCCGAGAGGCCATGGTCATCGGCGGCCCATCTACCCGCACACTTGTGACGTGCGCGACACCGGAATCCTGGCGGTCGACAGCGTCGCGCGGCAGATAAACCGCGAGAGCTTCCTTCTGCTCGGCGGCAGTGCCGCGCTCATCATGCAAGTCGCGCACCCGCTCGTCGCGGCGGGCGTCGACCAGCATTCCGACTTTCGCCGCTCGCCGGTGCGCCGCCTCGTACGCACGGTCGACACCACGCTCGCGATCGTCTTTGGCGAACGCGCCACCGCCGAGAGCGCGCTAAAACGGATCGGCCGGAGTCACGCGCCCGTGCGCGGCCAGGCAGCCGACGGACGTGCGTATCGCGCCCGAGATCCGCAGCTCATGTTGTGGGTGCAGGCAACTCTCGTTCTCACCTCGGTGCGGTGGTACGAAGCGGTCATGGGACGGCTGAGCGAAAGCGACCGCGACGCGTACTGGGCCGAGGGAAAATTCTTCGCCGGCCACCTTGGTGTGCCACATGAACTTTTCCCGGCCACCTATGCGGACCTCGAACGCTACGAGAAAGCGATGCTCCGGACGGCGGTCGTTCCGGATCCCACCGCGATAGCCTTGGCGCACGACGTGGTCCGTCCCTATCGGTGGCTGCCCGAGATCGCGTACTGGCCGACCGACGCGCTCTCGGCGGCGCTGCTGCCGGTCCCTCTCCGCAATGCCTTCGGACTCCGCTTCGGCACCCCGCAGCGCGTTTTCTACCGAGGGGCGATCGTCGCCATACGGGCGCTGCGCCTCCTGTTGCCGGAGTGGCTCACCGTCGTGCCGCAGGCGCGTCGCTTCGAGAAAGCGATGAGCGAACGCCGCGAGGCCGCGTGAGGCTCCTGGGCGCGATCGTCCTCGCGATCTTCATCGGAGCCTGCGGCCAGAGCGCTGCACCAATCCCGGCGCCCGCAGCGAATGTCCCGTGCGGTCCGAGCGAGGTCCTCACGCGCCACGAGCACGGCCATCTCACGATCCTCGTCCGCGGTCAGATCAAGACGGTGCCCGCCTTCATCGGAATCACCGCGACCCAGATCTGCTGGCTGCACACCCACGACACCAGCGGGATCATCCACGTCGAGGCCGGCGACAGCCGGGCATTCACGCTTGGCGCCTTCTTCGCGGTATGGCACCAGCCGCTCGGTGCGACCGTGATCGACGGTGACCGCGCAGGGAGCGGCGAATCCATTCAGGCGACGGTGAATCAGCAGCCCTACACGGGAGCGCCGGAAACGATGGTGCTCAAAGAGCACGAGGACATCGTTCTCCAGCTCGGGCCGCCGTTCCTGCAGATCGTGCCCTACGTGTGGCCGCCGGGGTACTAGGGGGTGGCGCGCCGACGCTGGGAGTTCGAGCTCGACGGCACACGTCACGTCGTCGAGTTCGAGCACGGCTACTTCACCGGAAGGCGGAAGATCACCGTCGACGGAACCACGACGGCCGAGCGCGGGCGTCCGTTCATGGACCACTCGGGGCAGTATCCGATCCGGCTCGAGGGGCACGGCGCCGCGGTGTGGATCTCGACGAACGGGTTCACATACTCCTATGACCTCATCATCGATGGGCACTCCGTCACGACCGGTCGAACGGCATCGCGTCAGCCGCGTCCGCCGCTCGGTGGTCCGCGTCAGATGCAGCTCCTCGGTGTTCTCGCTGCCCTCGTCGCCATCCCCCTCGCGGTCGTCGCATGGAACCAAGGCTTTGACGAATACCGCTACCGGAACGCGAGCGCGACCGCGTCAGGGATCGTGGAGTCAAAATCGACGACCACGGGCCGATACGGGCCGACGTACTACCTCTCGTACGCGTTCGCGGATCGGGCTGGCACGACGCGACATGGCATGGACTCGGTCGCGCGCGCGACCTACGACTCCGCGCGGGTGGGGACGACGCGAGTCTCGGTCGACTACCTGCGCGACGATCCAAGCGTCAACCGCTTCAGCGGGGACGACAACACCTTCACGGTGGCGTTCCTCGCCGCCGCCACGGGCGCGGCGGCGGGCGCCGCCGTATGTCTCTTCTGGGCCGGGCGGCGCGAAGCCGCGATGCTCGTCCGCCTGAACGGGATCGGCCAGCCGGCGACCGCGACGGTCACGAAGGTCAAGTCGATGTACATGAGGGGGGCTGGGGAGGTGATCCGGATCGAGTACGAATACGAGGACGCATTCGGCAAGCGTCGCCGCGGCCGCGGGCCACTCATGTACCCCGTCGAAGGAGCGCTCTACTCGGTCGGCGGACCGGTCCGCATCCTCACCGATCCCGACCGTCCCGGGGACAGCGCGCTGCTCTAGGCGCCGGGCGGGTTCCCGCTCGGGTCGAGCGAGACGAAGTAGCTGTCACACGCCATCTCGATCAGATCTGGTGTGAGCTGCGCGGGACGACCGAGGAACCGTGCCGTGTCGATGAGCTGCTCGACAATATCGCGCGGATGGCAGCTGCGCAGGCCGAGGTTCTTCTTGCGGTAGTGCGCCAGGATCTGGCTCATCGCCTCGGTCTTGTAGTCGATGTTCTTGCGCGTGCAGATGCGCTTGAAGATCTCGTCGTACTGCTCGACAGACGGCGCCTCGATGCCGATCTTGTAGCGGATGCGGCGGAGGAACGCCTCGTCGACGAGGTCGGCCGGGTCGAGGTTCGTCGAGAAGATGATGAGCATGTCGAACGGGATCTCGATCTTCTTGCCGGTGTGCAGCGTGAGGTAGTCGACCCGCTTCTCGAGCGGAACGATCCACCTGTTCAGGAGATCCTTCGGCGAGACGCGCTGCCGGCCGAAGTCGTCGACCATGAAGATGCCACCGTTCGCCTTCATCTGGAACGGCGCCTCATAGAACTTCGAGGTCTCGTCGTAGATGAGGTCGAGCGTCTCCAGGGTCAGCTCGCCGCCCGTCATCACGATCGGCCGCTTCGACACCACCCAGCGGTGGTCGAAGCGCAGGCGCTCGGCGACGACGGGATCGAGAGCGACGCGGTGATAGACCTGGTCGTAGACCTTCACGACCTGCTGGTCGACCTCGACGGCGTACGGAAGAACGACGTCGCCCTTCATCAGGGTCGCGAGGACCTCGGCGATGCTCGTCTTGCCGTTACCCGGAGGTCCGAAAAGGAAGATCGACTTTCCTGAGTTCACCGCCGGACCGAGCTGCGCGAGCGTCTCGCGCGGGATGACCATGTGCGCGAACGCGCGGACGAGGTCGTCCTGTGTCACGTGCAGGTTAGCGATCGACTGCCGCTGAACGGCCTGGATGTACATCTGGAGCGGCACCGGCGCCTTGCCGACGTACTGGCTACGCGCGAGCGCTTCCTGCGCCTTCTCGGACCCGCGATCGATGATCACGAACTGGTAGTTCGCCGACGACAAGCCCGCACCGCCGCGGATCTCGACGAGCCGCTCCGTCTTAAGGAAGTCCATCACGCGCTCGGTGATGTTCTGCATGGGGAGGCCGAGCGCGCTCGAGATCTCGGCCATCGTCATCTGGCCGCGCAGGTACAACGTTTTCAGCGCGAGATCGGAAAGGAACCCGAGCGTGAGGCCGGTCTGCTCGAGACTCTGCGGCTCAGGCGGGAGCGGAATCTCCGGTGCTGCGGGCTGGGGCCCGGTCGGGGTCGCCGGCGGCCGAGCCTGCGTCGGCGCTTGATACATATGGCCCCTTTCCCTTCGCGAGAGCTAGGGCAGCATACCGTCGAAGGTGTCCTCGTCTACGACCCTGACACCGATTTTGTTGGCCTTTTCGAGCTTTGATCCCGCACCGGGACCGGCGACGACGAGATCGGTCTTCGGACTGACCGATCCAGTGATCTTTCCGCCGAGCGAGCGGACGAGAGCTTCGGCGTCTTCGCGCGAACGCCGCTCGAGCGTCCCGGTGAAGACGACGGTCTTTCCCGCGAAGGGACCGGCCACGGCCGCAGCGCGCGCCGCGGGCATCACCGGTGTGATCCCGGCGCGCACAAGCTTTTCGAGAAACTCCTGTTCTTCCGGACGTGAGAAGTAGTCCTTGATGCTTTCGGCAACGACGCCGCCGATGCCTTCGATGGACTGCAGCTCGTCGACCGAAACTCTTCGAAGGACTTCGCAGACCGCCCCGAGATCCGCATCCCTCGGAAGCCGCGTGGCGAGCCATTGCGCGAGGTCGTCGGCAGTCGAGTCGCCGACGTGGCGGATGCCGAGGGCGAGGAGAATGCGCGACAGCGGCCGGCGCTTCGCGGCCTGGATCCGTTCGTAGATGTTGGTCGCGCTTTTTTCCGCGAAACGATCGAGATCGAGCAGCTGCTCCTTCGTCAGGAAGAAGAGATCAGCCGGGTCAGTGACGAGACCCTTCTCCTGAAGCTGCGTCACGAGGGCCCAGCCGACGCCTTCGATATCCATCCCGCCGCGCGACACGAAGTGCCCGATGCGCTGGCCGCTCTTCGCCGGACACGTTGGATTCCCGCAGTAGTACGCGACCTCGCCCTCGGGATGGATCACCGGCCCGTCGCAGACCGGGCAGCGGGCCGGCATGTCGAACTCCGGATAGTCCTTCCCCTTCTCGCGCGCCTCGGTCTCGACACGCACGACCTCGGGGATCACGTCTCCGGCGCGCTGGATGATGACGCGGTCCCCTTTACGCACGTCGAGCCTTCGCACCTCGTCGAGGTTGTGCAGGGTCGCCCGCTTGACGGTGGTGCCGCCGACGAGCACCGGCGCAAGCGCCGCGACCGGAGTGAGCGTGCCCATGCGACCGACGTACACGAGGATGTCGTCGATCGTCGTCGTCGCCTGCTCCGCCGGAAATTTGAACGCCGTCGCCCAGCGCGGGTTGCGCGCGACGTAGCCGAGGCGCTCCTGGTCGGCGATCTTGTCGACCTTCACCACGACGCCGTCCGTCCCGTACCTCAAGCTGTGGCGCTTCTCTTTGCATTCGACGATGAACTGGATCACCTCGTCCAGCGTCTTGGCGGCGCGCCGGTCAGGGTTCACCCGTAGGCCGAGCCGATCGAGCGTCTCCAGGAGCTCGCTCTGCGAGGTGACGTTGAGACCGGCCGCGCTGTACGCCCACATCGCGAGGTTCCGCTTCGCGGTGGCCTTCGGGTCGAGCTGTCGCACGGCGCCGGCCGCGGCATTCCGCGGGTTGGCGAAAGCCGGCTCGCCGCGCTCGACGCGCTCCTTGTTCGTCGCCTCGAACGACGCGGTCGGGAGGTAAACCTCGCCGCGTACGTCGATCCGGCCCTTGATCGGCTCGCGCAGCGTCAGCGGGATCGATCGGATCGTCCGTAGATTGCCGGTGACGTCCTCGCCGACAAGGCCGTCGCCGCGTGTGGCGCCCTGCACGAACTTGCCATCGACGTAGGTCAGGTTGATCGCAAGCCCGTCGATCTTGAGCTCGCACACGTAGCCGACGTCGTCCCGTCCGAGAAGCTTCCGTACGCGCTGATCGAAGGCGCGGAGCTCCTCCTCGTTGAACGCGTTCGACAGGGAGAGCATCGGCGCGGCGTGCTGGACCGGCGCGAACCGGGTCGAGGCGGGCGCCCCTACTCGCTGCGTCGGTGACTCGGGGGTGACGAGCTCGGGGTGCGCGGCCTCGAGCGACTGAAGCTCGCGCATGAGGGCGTCGTACGCCTCATCGGCGATCGTCGGCTGATCGAGGACGTGGTATTCGTAGTTGGCCTTCTCGATCTTCTCGCGAAGCTCGGCAACCCGTTTCTCGCCCGATGTCGTCGCCACAGGGAAATTGTCCGCGATTTATCGGTGTTAGCGTCGGCGGATGGCCTCGACTTCGCCGATCCCGCCGGTCACCGATATCGATCTAATCCCGTTCGCCGACATCCTCGACAACGCGCGCACCGATCACGAGCAGGCGCTCACCACGGGCCTCGTCGCCACGTCGAATGACGGCCAGCCCGATCTCGCGCTGAAGGGCAGCCTGATGGTGTGGGACAAAGACCATCTGGCATGGTGGGAACGGTCGAAACGGGAGACCCTCGCGGCGGTCGCCACGAACCCGCGGGTCGCGGTCTTCGTTCGGAACCCGACACGCGACCGGCGCACGCTCCGCTTCTACGGGACGGCCCGGGTCGTCGACGATCCGGAGCTTCGCGAGCAGGTCTGGAGTCGTGTGCGGCAGGTCGAGAAGGACACGGACAAAGAAAAGCAGGGGGTCGCGGTCATCGTGCGGATCGATCGGGTTCGCGCGGGTCCTTTCGACATCCAGCGCAGGTAGCAAGCGACCGCGGCATACGAGTTAGCCATCCTGATGCCTACGACATAGAGGCGGGCCGAATCAGATGCGGGGCGGCACGAGTCGGCACGAGCATGTCCATGTGAAGCGATGCGTCATGTTTTTCGCCGCCGCGCTGTCGGTATGCACCCTCGGCAGCACAGCCGATCCCTCGACGCCCTCGCCGTCCGCGTTGGCGTCCGCGTCGGCGACGCTGAGGCCGGCGCCGTCTTCGACGTCGACCGTCAAGCCGACTCCGCCGTCGTCGCCCGCACCGACGCTCGTCTCGCCGGCTGCTCCATTTGCCACCGCCGTTCACTTTGTCGACCGAGAACACGGTTGGCTTGGCTTGAGCGACGGGATTCTCGCCAGCATCGACGGCGGAAGGACCTGGAGTCGCCAGCTCTCGGGGGTTCCAGTCGGGGGGCTGTCGGCTTATGACGCCAGGCACGCATGGGCGCCGTCAGGGAGCGATCTCTACCGGACGGTGGACGGAGTCCATTGGAATCACGTCAGCTCAGCGGCTTCCGAAATCAGTGAGGTGCAGTTCGTAACGCCTCTCGTCGGCTGGCTCGTCGCGACACAGCCGACGCCCGTTCCGTTCACCGGTCGGGTGCAGCTCGCCGGATCCCTGCTCGGGTCCACGGACGGCGGTCTCACGTGGCAGCCTGTGAGTACCCGATCGATCTGGTCGGTTTGCTTTACTGACGAACGAAACGGATGGGGCGCCGACGGAAAAGTAGTCTTCAAGACAACAGACGCCGGTCGCACATGGACGACCCTCATCGACCTCACGATCGCCGACGAAGGACCGTGGCATCCGACCATACGCTGTGCCGACGCGACGAACGCCCGAGTGCAGGTCACCGAGCCGTTCGCCGCTCTCAGCCACCGTCCGTATCTGATGTACCGAACGAGCGACGGAGGAAAGAGCTGGGTTCTCGAGTACCGTGAGCTTTACACACTCGGGCAGACGACGCCGAGGGAGATACCCCAACTCGGATCCTATCCGTCACTCTTCGATGCCCTTCGCGATCACGACACATGGATCGTCACCTGCTCGCCGCCGGCGCAGACGCAGGAGATGCTGGTCCTGTCACCCGCGGGTGCCGTTCTGGGACGCGGCGCGATCCCGTTCAAGTCTTGCGTCAACGACGCCAGCTTCGTTGACGCGCAGCACGGTTGGGTCATCGGACCGGAGTACCACGCGAGCGAGACCGAAAGTGTTGTCTTGCGGACGCCCGACGGGGGAGCGTCGTGGGAGCGCATCTACCCACCGTGACATCAGGGTGAGCCGGTCGCGCCTCCGACCCTGAGCACGGTCGGTCCCGCGGGGGCGTACGTCATCGGATCCACGAGCACACCGTTCGTCCGCGCCTCCCAGTGCACGTGTGGCCCTGTCGACACGCCGCTCGAGCCGACCGAGGCGATCCGCTCTCCGCCGACCACGCGCTCGCC
>WNGL01007992.1_pt1 | contig 17350 bp, 15 predicted proteins | sample 5400591 | NCBI WGS metagenome assembly WNGL01 (sample SAMN13153377, study PRJNA577476) | soil metagenome | isolation source: 80 cm soil or saprolite under Garry oak tree replicate 1 | place: USA:California | collected 2016-06-15 | reverse complement strand
CATCATCAGGGTGAGTACTACGCGCTCATCGTGTTCGGTGCGGTCGGTATGTGTCTCCTGACGGGCGCTGTCGAATTGCTCGTGGTCTTCATCGCGCTCGAAATCTCTTCGATCGCCACCTATGTCCTAGCCGGTTACCGCAAGCAGACAGGCCGCGGCCCTGAAGCTGCAATCAAATATTTCCTGCTTGGATCCTTCGCCACTGCATTCCTGCTCTACGGAATCGCCCTCATCTTCGGCGCCACGGGAACGACCTCCGTTTACGAAATCGCCCGCAACGTTTCCACGGTGCAAAATCACTCCTTGGTTCTTGCTGCGCTGGCTCTGATGCTTGTCGGAATTCTTTTCAAAGTTTCCGCTGCCCCATTCCACGTGTGGACTCCGGACGTATACGAAGGAGCGCCGACGCCTGTGGTCGCTCTCATGTCCACTGCGCCCAAGGCTGCTGTTTTCGCTCTGCTCTTGCGCGTACTTTATGAGATGTTCCCGACGCTTCGCTCAGTCTGGTCGCCGCTGCTCTGGGTTGTTGCGGTGCTCTCCATGACCGTCGGCAACCTGGCTGCCTTGCGCCAGCAAAACGTGAAGCGCATGCTTGCTTACTCTTCCATCGCTCATGTCGGGTACCTGCTGGCTGCCTTCGCCGGTTTCGGCTCGACCGGAATCGCTGCTGCAAGTTTCTACACCGCCGCCTATGCCGCCATGAATGTGGGCATCTTCGCTGTGGTTACGCTGGTCAGCGGATACGACGAAAATCTACCCCTCATCAAGGATTTCCGAGCCCTCATCTATCGTTCCCCTTTGCTCGGCGGTCTTCTCATCTTCTTTCTCGTCTCGCTCGTGGGGATTCCCTTTACCGGCGGATTCTTCGGGAAGTTCTACTCATTTTCGGCCGCCGTTGGAGGAGGAGCTGTTGCACTCGCAGTCATCGGCTTGTTGAATTCGGGGCTGGCTGCGGCTTACTATCTGCGCCTCGCTTTCACCACCGCACAGCGTCCCGCCGACGAAAGCAGTGATAAGCAGGCTCCTGCGCCCCAGGTCGGCGTCGCAGTTGGAGCAGCTTTGTTGTTTGCGGTTGCTGCAACTCTGATTCTAGGCATCGTGCCCGGGGATGTTCTGCATGCCGCCGATGCTGGGGCACACACCTTGCGGACGCCACCCTTGGCAGCAGCTCCGTCGGCGATTACCGGAACACAGACAAATCAGTAGCAAATTCGCCTGTTTCAACGGTCTCATGTCCCACTGCCCAGCTAATGAGGGTCTTGTAGTATCGGACTGTGAGACCCAAAACGCGCCCGTCTTCATAGTGCCCCGCGACCCATGCGCGTGCCGCATTGCCCATACGCTGCCTGCGGTCAGGCGCGCGCAGCAGTTTAAGGACCGCCTCGCAAATTTCCTGCGGACAGCCCGGTGGAACCAGCAGACCTGTCACTTCGGGCACTACGGCATCGCGTGATCCCGTACTGTGCGTCGTAATCACCGGCACACCCGTCGCCGCAGCCTCCAATGCCGCGTTTGGAAAACCTTCCCTCCACGTGGGCAAAACCATCACATCCATCGCGCGGTAGAAGGGTGCTGCATCCTCGACAAATCCGGTGGAGATGATTTGTGGATGGCTCTCAATCCGTCTTCTGATTCCGACCCCCAACAAGCAGCAGATAGGCCCGCGGCTCCGCCTTCAAAATCATTGCAAAAGCCTCAATCAACTCCGGCAGCCCTTTGTCGCAAGTCAATCGACCCACAAAGCCAAGAACGAGCGCAGCTGGCGGGATACCCAGTCGCTCACGGACATCCGATGGTCCCGGCAAGAACCGCTCCAGATCCACGCCGTTACTGCTTCCATCACCCAACACGACGAGCTTTTCAGCAGCCGCAATACCCAGCCGAAGCGCCTCTGCGCGCAGACTCTGACTGTTGCACAACACAACGTGAGAACTGCCGGCTGCGATTCGTTCAGCGGCAAGCAAGATGCGACGCTTGAGCCCACTCGAGGCCTCCAGCTTGAGACCGCGCATGAAATAGACTCGCGCCGGCACACCGCACATCTTTGCCGCAAGATTCCCAAGAAGGCCTGCTTTAGGAGTGCTGAATTCAACCAAGTCGGGCCTCAGGCGACGAAGGAGCCACCACAGCCGAATCAATGCCAGACAGTCCGAAAACGGAGCAATGCCGCGCTTCATCGGCACTGCAATTCCTTCGACCCCTTCATTTTGAGCCGTCCGTTCAAGCAGCCCACCGGGCGCAGAAACCAACGAAACCCGAAACCCCGCTCCACGAAGCGCGCGAAGTCTTCCCTGCAACACCAGGCAGGTCTGCGCACTTGTGACGCCTACGACGACATGAGGCGCTGTTGAATTTCCAAACTCTTCAAGTCCACGTCGCGCTGGCCCCGATATAAGCATCTAGATGCGTACCCATGCCATGTCCCTATGGCTCCTCGTAAGGCATATTCAGAACTTACCCGCAACGAACGAAACTGTACCAGTTCGAATCGTTTTGACGTGTGAGGCAGGTCACTTCTGCACTGCGGACCGGTCCGATACTCTCGTATCCCACGATATTGCGTATGACTCTGCCTCCCAGAATCCTGCTGCTTATTCCGCACCTTGGAGGCGGTGGCGCCGAGCAAGTGGCAGCGATGCTGGCGCGAAATCTCTCTCGCAAGAAGTATGAGTTGCGTGCGGAACAGCGCGCTCCAGCTAATTCAGCTCGCCTGGAAGCTGAGGCCAGCCGTGATCCTCTCTGGAATGGCCCATTTAAACATTCTGGTGTTGATGCTTCGGCCCTTCTTCCCCCTTAAGACGCGGATCATCATTCGCCAGAACTGCACCGTATCGCCTGTACTCGTCTCAAACGAGCTTCCAGCTTGGATCCGTCTCTTCTACCGCGTCTTCTATCACCTCGCGGACCGCGTCATTTGTCAGTCCCAATCGATGGCTGACGATCTCTGCGCCGAGACTCATCTTTCACGAGAAGAGATCGCGGTACTCGCGAACCCCATCGATGTCGAAGGAATTCGCGCGGCGACCGCTGGCGCACAAAGGCTTTGGATCGGCCCCGGCCCGCACCTCCTGGCTGTCGGCAGGTTGTCACACGAGAAAGGCTTCGACCTACTCTTGCAGGCGTTTTCCTCGGTCATCGAGTGCTTCCCAACCGCCATCCTGGCAATTGCAGGCGAAGGCCACGATGAAGCCGCTCTCAAGGCGCAATGTCATGCCCTTCGTCTGGACGTGGCAGTCCGGTTTGTCGGCCGCGTTTCCTCGCCCGCAACTTACTTCCCGGGTGCGTCTCTGTTCGTCCTTCCCTCCCGCAGCGAAGGGTTGCCGAATGCACTTCTCGAGGCCGCAGCAGGTGGACTGCCCATTGTTGCTCTGCCCGCTTCCGGCGGTTTGGAAGATCTGCTGCGAGGCCAACCCGGCGCGTGGGTCGCATCCCAAGTCTCGCTCCCTGCGCTGCGCACGTCGCTGCTTGAAGCGCTTGAAGCACTCGAACCGGAAGAGCGGTTCGCACACCGGTGGGTTGAGCATTTCAACCTATCTCGCTCAATCTCGGCTTATGAAGATCTGATCGATGAGACGATCCATCGGCGGCGTCCATGACCCACGTCGCTTTTCTCATCCCAACCTTGGACCTCATCGGCGGTGCAGAGCGGCAGGTCATTCTGCTTGCCAAAGGAATGATTAGGCGCAATTGGCAAGTGAGCGTCATTGCACTTTCTGGCACTGGAGGCGACGCAGCCGGCGAATTAACCTTCGCGGGCGTTTCGTTCCTGAGCCTCGGGATGCGCAAAGGGTTGGCCGATCCTCGCGGCTGGTTCCGATTCCACCATTGGCTCAAGGCGGAGAAACCGGACCTGGTCCACGCCCATCTTTCACATGCAGCAATGCTTGCTCGATGGTCGCGCATCGCCGCTCCAGTGCGCGCGCTCGTTGACACGATTCACTCGACCGCAACGGGTCCACTCGAACGCAGGATCGGCTATCGACTCAGTGCCTGGCTCCCCGACAAGGTCACCGCCGTGAGCCGCGCAGCCGCCGAAGCCTGGCTGTCCGCGAACTTGGTAGTGGAGCGGAAAATCGCCGTCATTCCCAATGGCGTCGACATAGCGCAATGGAAGCCTGATCCCGCAGTTCGAAACAAAATGCGCGCCGAACTTGGCCTGACAGATGAATTTCTGTGGGTCGCGGCCGGAAGGTTGGAGCCAGTCAAGGATTATCCGACCCTCCTCCGCGCCATGACTGCTCTTCCAGCACCGGCGAGGCTGGTGATTGCCGGCGCTGGTGCCCTCGAAGATGAACTACGAAGGCTTTCGGCCGAACTTCGCTTGGAACGAAGTGTCCTTTTCCTCGGCTTCGAGCCAAATGTGCTGCCCTGGATGCAAGCCGCCGATGGATTCGTCCTCGCCTCACAATACGAAGGCTTGCCGATGGGACTTTTGGAAGCCGGTGCCTGTTGCTTGCCTGCTGTCGCGACCGATGTTCCCGGTACACGTGAGGTCATCGCCCATTCGCAAGCCGAATTGCACGCGGTGCCGCACAGCTCCGGTGCCCTCGCGGAAGCGATGACCCGCCTCATGCAAATGCCCCCGAATGAGAGATGCGCATTGGGCCAGCTTGCACGGCATTCGGTTAGCGAAAGGTTCAGCTTAAGAGCTGTACTGGACAAGTGGGAAGATCTCTACGGGAATCTCCTTGAGATGAACCCTAATCCGAAGCGTTGGGGCAGCTGAACCTCAACCAACGCGTCTTAATTTTTTGTGTCCTTACCCAGCCACACTTTCTCAATGCTCGCAAGCCTCATGCGTATCATTGCACCCGCTTCATAGACCCGCTCCCTGAAATCAAGCGCAGTGGGCTCATATTCGGTCACAACTCTCTCGAATGAAGTGAACTGATTTCTATGAGCTGCAATAAATCTGCGCAGCCTCTCGACCTCCCAGCCATTCGCCGTGTTGCTATGGATGCAAATCGTCCACAGGCCCTTTTCTCGCTGCATTGGCTCCCACAGCTGCTGCGGAATCCATGTCACGCCGCCGCGGGAAAGTGGACGCCTGGCGAGCCCGTCTGAGATGAATTCAATTCCCTCCTCGCGGAGCGCGTGAAGCGTGTTCTCATCGAAGCCATGACGCGGAGCCACCCAGAGGCGTGGATTTAGACCCTGCCCACGCAGAATCCTCAATCCGGCACGAACCCATTCGCGCTGCTGTTCCTTGCAAATGCCTGCGAACTCCGTTTCCCGATGCAAACCAAGTAGGCTCTTCCCTCGGCTCTTGCACAGATGTTGATAGCCATGAACCGCGATCGTCGCGCCGGCTGTTTCCATCGACCGCATCCGCTCCCAAAACTTCGGATCAGTCAGCGAAACCACTAATTCTGGGTCTCGATTGTCGGGGACAACAGCAAGGATTGGCCGAATGTTATATTCTTCGATCATCGGCCGGAATCGATCCCAGCCGGAGTGCGACATTGTTGGACAGATATCGTCGAATCGAAGAAGGTACTGAGTCGGTTTCGGAATCATTCTTGCGCCCCGAAAGTAGTTCCGGCCAATCTGGGCCCTGTTCTTCTGGTCGCAGCATCCAGAACCCTCCAACTCCAGAACCAGAGAAATGCCAACGTACTCATGGTCCAGAGCGATGTAGCCAAAGCGATTCCGGCGACGCCAAACCAACGCATCAGCACAAGATTTAGAGCAATGTTCAAACCAAGATTCAGCAGACCGCAATAGAAAATCAAATCTGTTCTTCGCATGGCCACAAGGAAGCGATAGAAGACACGGCTGCACACAAAGAATGGAATTTGCAGCGCGTACATAGCCAGAACCGAGGTGACCGCCGCCGTGTCGCTTGAGCTGAAAATGCCATGCTCGAAGGTGGTCCGAATCAGAAGACGCGAACCCATAATCAGCGCTAAAGCGACGGGAATCGATATCAGTAAAGTGAGCCATCCCCAGGTCCGCAGTGTGTCGCGACATCCCTCCCAATCATTCTTCGCGAGCATTTGTGAGAAATGCGGAACAACTGCTGAAGAAACCGCTCCAGCCAGTAAGGTAAGCACGACGCTGACAAACCTCCCGGCATAAACCAGCGTGGATACACTGCCCGCCGGTAACATGGCCGCCATTGACTGGTCGACCAGCAATCCGCCCGATGCAACGACGCTGCTCAGCAACACCGGCCCGTACTGGTGGGCCACTTCGCGCGTCGCCTCGGTCGTCCCATACCACTGCAGCCTGAAGCGATAACCACTGGAGTTCATCATCCACCCTACCCACGCAACATGGATGAGGGCGCCGCCGAGGGATGCATAGACCATGGCCCATATACCTATACGTCCGCTCAAGAGCGGCGCGACAATGATGATCGCCAACGGCGTAACGATCGGTGCGATTGCCGGCAACGCAAAACTACCCGAGATGTTCAACACGGCGGTGCAGTTGGTTGCAATTCCCGTCAGGAGTACCACCGGCAACAATCCATAGAAGAGCCGCACGGCGAGGTCGAGCTTCACCGCAGGAAAATGTGACGCTATGAGCGGAAAGAATGCTGGCGCCAAAAGCGCCATCGCAGTAGACGCGGTAATCAAAAGGAGACAGGTCCACACCATCGAGCTTGATAGCAGTTGCTGAGCACGGGCACGCCCCTCGCGTTCCTTTACCCAAATGAGCGTCGGCACTAGGGCCTGGTTCATTGATTCGGAGATGAGATTGATTAGCAGGCCCGGAATAAGCGCAGCAGCGAGAAATGCGTCCATCGCATCAGAGCGACCGTAGATGCCAGCCACTGCGAATTCCTTCAGCGTTGCAATCAGCTTGACCAGGATGCCCGCAGCCGTCACGGCAGCCGCGGCATTCAATATGCGCCGATTTACGCTTCCTGACCTTAGCCGTGCAATGCTGCTCGCGCTCATTCGACCCCGTCGATTGCGCGCAGTCCGTTCGATTGGCGAACGCTGGGAAATGCACGCTCGAGAAGTTCCGGCACTTCAACCGCGAACCTGCCCGCCAATGCGATCGACGCCAACAGCAACCACGTATGGCGGCTCTCCATAACCGTTCCAATCATCGAAGAAAGAATCCACACTGCCAGCAAGACAATCAGCGCCAAGCGCATAGACCCTTTCGTCGAGAGAGCCGAACGCACAGACACAACTACGATTGCCACGGCAATGAAAAGCGCACACAAACCGCCTTCCACGAGGATTGAGACTGCTGTATTGTGTGCAGTATCGGTCGGCGCCAGACCCGCGGCGCTGACAAAAGATCCTGCCCCATGTCCAAATAAGGGTGCTTGCACGAATGCTCGCCATCCAGCACCCCAGATATTCAGCCTCTGATTCAGATCGCCGCGATGCAGTTGTTCCGTTATCGTGCCTAGACGTTCCAACGTCTCGTGAGGAGCGATAAACCACAGTACACTCCCCACGACCGGCAAAACAAAGACACCGGCAAATACTCTTCGCGCATCGTTTCTGAGAAGCAGGATGCCACAGCCTGCCAACGCAACAGCGGCGGTTAGTAAACCGCTCCTCGAAGCCGTCAACAACACGGCGGCCAAGCCCATCGGAAAATAACCCAGAGCTAACAATCGGCCAAGCCAGCGCGTTTCTCCGCTCAGCAGCAACGCAGCAAGAGGAAATCCAAAAACAAGAAATCGTGCAACATCGTTCGGATCCTGACCAACAGGGACAAATCTGAATTGTCCTGAAGCACTTACATCAGTGAATGCAAGATTCGTCACGGTAAGAATTGCCAGCACCCATGAGCCTGCAAGCCATGCGCGCATGAGCTCACGAAGTTCTGCAGGACTCTCGGCGAACTCCCACACCAGCCAAACAATCATCATTTCCTGGAAATAGCCACGCACCTTCTCCAATGCCGCGTGATGTTCGAGCGTCCAGAAGTATGTGCAGCAGAACCAGAGATAAAGAGCCAAAACCAGCCAGTGAAGCGGACTCAAATTCCGCATTCGCCCAGCCAGCAAAATCGTCGGAACGGCGGCAAGCACCAGAACCAGTCCAGTGACGCGCGCGATGTTTCCGAAAGGCGCACCGAGTTCCAGAGAGTATTCCCATGGAATCGCGAAAACGAAAATGAGCAGCAGGCCCCAGCAAACGCGGCGCATCGGCTAGAACCGCTGCGAGTAAACCAAGCCCGCATAGATACTGACGCCAGCCGCCGATTGAATCACCGACTCCATGGTCCGGTTCCATAAATTCTTGGCGACAGAATCCGGAACAAAAAGTATGTCGCGATCGCGAATCGGAAGGTCGGGATCAAGACCCCGCAGCATCCGCTTGAGGTTCAGTGTAGTGAGTGTTCGCCCTCCCGGCTGCTCGCGGATCAAGATCGCCTTCGAAAGTGCTGCATTTTGGGCCGGCCCCCACGCGAGTGAAACCGCTTGCACAACGCTTAGGCCCTGCACCGGGTCAACCGGAAATCCGCCCGGTCGAACCACATCTCCCACCACATAAACGAGGCCGGCTCGACTAACTTGGACTGTGTCCCCAGGCAAGAGTTCCGGGTTATGCTCTGATGCGCTATCCGCACCGTTTGGATCAAGCGCGACCGAATGTGCCGTCTTTGGATCGTCGCGATGAATGACTGTCACCAGACGTCCGGCATTGGGCGTAAGGCCTGCCGCCGCTGAGATCAGATCGAGAAGGCGATGGTGGACGCTGTAGGAGTAGACTCCGGGCCTCGCCACCTCCCCCAATACGGAAACATCCTGCCCGACATACGCAGTCACCAGGACAGTCACCTGCGGGTGGAGCAGCATACCTCGCCCGATCAGCGCCACCTCGATCGTTCGCGCGGCAGCCCGCTCGTCCATTCCTCCAACCTGCACCTCTCCTGCGAGAGTGAGCACAACAGTGCCCATCTCCGAAACCCTGACGATGGATCGAAGCTCAGGAGAGTGCGCCTCCGTGACCTCCAGCAGATCCCCTGGGCCAAGAAGAGCCGCCATAGGGAGGTTGGCCGACGTCGCAGTTCCCGGCGTCACTCCCGCCCAGTTTGTACCGGGCACTGTGTTCCAGAGCGTGGGTGCTTCTTTGGCGTTCGGTTGATCCTTCTTTTCCGCCGATTGCGGAATCCGCGCCACGCCCGTAGGCAGGCCCGATGTGCTGGGCGTTGGCGCCTGCGCTCGACCGAGAGTACCGGCCAATAGCAGGCTCAACAGCACAGTCGTCATCAGCATTGCGGAAGGATGAAGTGACTCGAGCAGAAGTGCCGCTCCTACAGCCAGCCAGAGGCCAACGAAAAGCGTGATTGCCAAATACAGAAGCAGATCCGGGGAGTCCGGCTTTACCGGCTGACGCGCATAGTCCACCACTGATATGTTCGAGCCATGTATGCCCGCAGCCAGCCCACTCTCCTCTGTTTTCTCCAGCACTCGCATATAGAGTTCGTGGTTTGAGTTGGCTTCTTGCCGCATCAAGGCATACTCAATGGCCGCCTGATTCAGCTTCATTCCTTCCTGGATACGCTCATCCAGGCTCTTTCTGACAAGCTTCTCTTTGTCTGCCGCAGTTTTCCAGGAACTGCGGAATTGCTCCACGAGTTTTGTGTCCTCGGCCGCGATCTGCCGGTCAACATCCTGCATCTGGCCGCGAATCTCCGCTACGCGTGGAAAATTGTTCCCATGCTCAATTCTCAGTTGCGCCAGCTCTTGTTCCAGGTCGCTGCGACGCGCATTAAGCTGCTGCAATAATCCCCTTGCAAGGCCATTATTCACTTGCAGGCGGGAATCCGAAGTCAGCACCAATTCCGGATTGCCAGCCGACGCCGTCTTATACTCGGTCTCGCGCAAAATGCTATCAGTCGAGGAACTCACCAGTTCTTTGCCCAGTTCGTCGATTTCCAGAAGTCCCGCCGTGTGATCCACTGAACCTGTCTGTCCGTTGGCAAGCATCTCAGGAGTATTCAAAATCCCGTGCTTGCGCTGAAAATCACCCAGTAGCTCGTCGTCTCTCTCGACGCGCGTCTTCAACCCTTTCAATTGGATGTCGAGCCACGCCGTGGCATCTGTCGTCGCCTGCATCCGCGTATCTCGGTCCTGTTGACCGTAAGCACTGATCAGGCTGTTAACCACTGCTGCCGATAGCGCCGGATCTTTTGATCTGAAGCGAATCTGCAGAACAACTGAATGGGGCAGCGCTTGAACTGTCAGCCGTCGCTGGAACCTGTCCAGAAGATATTCCCGTGCATCCGCGCCCGGCGCATCTGGGTTGAAGTTCGGAAACCGGCTCGCGAAACGACCCATGAAGGCCGGCGCCTGATAGAGCTTCTGGCTGCAAATCACCCTCCAGGCGAGCTGTTCGCTGCGAAAAACATTTGCTAGCGTCTCCAACTGAATCTGCCCCGAAGCAAACGCCCCGGAAGTGGAACCGTCAGCACCGTCCAGGTTCAATTCGGTCGCCGGCGTGGCCCGCAAAGCGACACGGGCATTCGCTTCATACACCTTGGGAGCGATCAAGCAATACACCAGGCAACTCAGCAGAAGAGCACCCAGCAAAGTCCCCGCAAAGCGGCGTCTGCGGTCCAGGACCAGCCAAAGCTCATGGAGCGAAGTCGTTGAGCTACGTTGCCCCTGCGATCGCGCAAATGTCGCAGCGGGCGGGCCCGGCATATCGGATTGAACTGCAGGAATCTCCGGCAAGAGTCGGGAACCTCGGTTCCAAAGCTTTCCGAAGGGCAAACCCGGGGGCACACGCCGAACAGCCGCTGCGGAGCGAACTCCCCACTGTGTCACCAATCTGCGCGATATTGTTAGTGAGTCACGTCACATAAGAAAAACAGGCAGAAGACCGCAAGTCTTTTCTCGCCCTTACTTGCTATTTCCGCCCGCCCGATACCATTCCACAGTCCGGCTTAGGCCCTCGCGAAAGTTCACAATGGGCTTGTAGTTCAGTAGCTCCCCCGCCAACCGAATGTCTGCAAGAGAGTCGCGAATGTCGCCCGGCCGTTGTGGCCCATAGTTGGGCTGGCCCTCGAAGCCAGTCAATTCGCAGAGAATCCTGAACGTCTCGTTAAGCGTAGTCCTGGATCCCGTCGCAGTATTCATCATCTGTCCAGAAACCATCTCGGCTGGCGCAGCGGCCGCCAGCAAGTTCGCGTGGACAACGTTATCGATGTAAGTAAAGTCGCGACTCTGTTCCCCGTCTCCATAAATGGTCGGCTGCTCTCCAGCAAGCATCCGCCGGCAAAATACGGCCAACACGCCCGAATAATGTGACGTCGGGTCCTGATAAGGTCCAAAGACATTGAAGTAGCGAAGCACCACCGTCTCCATCCCATACACCCGCGCGAAGGCCCGCAAATAGTGCTCGCCGGCCAGCTTGGCTACTGCGTAAGGAGAAATGGGATTCGGCACCATCGCCTCGTGCTTGGGGAGCGTCGGTGTGTCTCCATAGGCTGACGAGGATCCGGCATAGATCACTCTTCGCACACCCGCGGCGCGGGCTGCCACCAGCAGGTTCAGCGTCGCTGTCACACAATGCAGGTTGGTATTTCCCGGGTCTGCCACTGAACGAGGTACAGACGCCAGCGCCGCCTCGTGAAAGACGATTTCTACCCCTTCGCAGGCGCGCGCGCACACTGCTGGATCAGTCAGATCGCCCTCGATAAACTCCATCGCATCGAGACCAACCAGATTGTCTCGCTTGCCGGTAATGAAATTATCGATGCCGCGAACGGATTCATCGCGCGCCAGCAGCGCCGCAGCGATCGACCGACCGATAAATCCGGCGGCTCCGGTCACAAGATACTTTGCCAACGCAATCTCCCTCAATCGTCCATGTCGGCTACGCCCCACATTGCGCCAAGAGAAGAATACTATTCATACTCGAAGTGAGCCCCTAAACGTTGCACCGGATGCGAATTCGTGCAACACCATCATCTGCTCCCGTTGTGTCCGATGGACTGCCTTACAATCGGAAATATGACTTCACCAGCCACCAGCACCCTGGCACAGCTCAAAAGCAAAGTTGAGAGTCGGCAAGCCCAGATCGGCATTGTCGGAATGGGATACGTCGGATTGCCGCTGGCGCTTCTCTTTAGCGCTGAACGCTTCGCAGTTACCGGCTTCGACATTGAGCCTGGAAAAGTGAGCACCCTTAACGCGGGCGGCTCCTACATCGTTCGCATCCTGCCGGATTCCATCCAGCAGGCGCAGAAGTCAGGTTTTCACGCCACGGCTGATTTTTCAGAGATCGCTCGCATGGACGCGGTCATCATCTGCGTGCCCACTCCTCTGAATGAGTTCCACGAACCCGATCTGAGCTATATCACCGGCACTGTGGAGTCAATAGCGCCCTACCTGCACGAAGGTCAGTTGGTCGTCCTCGAAAGCACCACCTATCCCGGCACCACGGAAGAAGTTGTGGTCCCGTTGCTTGAGCAAGGCAACCGTCAAGGACTTAGAGTGGCGCGCACACTCGAAGAATCCGGTATCCATGTTGCCTTCTCCCCCGAGCGTGAAGACCCGGGAAACGAGACCGTCGCCCGCCACGACATTCCCAAGGTCGTCGGCGGCTGCGGCCTCGCCGCCGCAGAGCTGTCCGCCGCCTTTTACAGCACGATTTTCCGCCGAGTGGTGCCCGTCAGCAGTCCTTCAGTCGCAGAGATGACGAAGCTGCTCGAGAACATTTACCGCTGTGTCAACATAGCCTTGGTCAACGAGCTCAAGCAGCTTTGCATGCGCATGGGCATCGACATTCACGAAGTCATCGACGCCGCCAAGACAAAGCCCTTCGGTTTCCAGGCCTTTTATCCTGGCCCCGGCCTGGGTGGCCACTGCATCCCCATCGACCCTTTCTATCTGTCGTGGAAGGCCAAGCAATTCGACTTCCGCACCCGCTTCATTGAGCTTGCAGGCGAAGTAAATATCAACATGCCGTACTTCGTCATCGACCAGGTCGCTTCTGCCCTGAACGAGCATTCCAAGTCGATCAAGGGATCGGAGATCCTCGTCCTCGGCCTCGCGTACAAGCGTGATATTGACGATTTGCGCGAGTCGCCCTCGCTCACAATCATTGAACTGCTGCGCGAAAAAGGCGCGCTTGTCGCGTACAACGACCCCTACTTCCCCACCGTTGGGCAGGGCCGCCACTATGCCCTCAACATGACCAACACGCCGCTCGACAATCTCGCCCAATACGACGCAGTCATTATCGTCACCGACCACTCCACCTACGACTATTGCGCAATTGTCGAGCAGTCGCAACTAGTCGTCGACACCCGCAATGCCACAAAAGGTATCGACTCGCCAAAAATCGTTCACTGCTGATTTTCAATTGGCTCTGAGCTTTTGATCTTGAGTGGTATTACGGAACAAGATGCTTCACTAACATTACAGAATGATTCGAGGTGCTATTCCTCATGTTCACATTGATGCCTATCGGGTTCGTACGAAGTCCCTACAAAGATACTGCCGCCGTTCCCAAAGGGCTTGGAGCCAGGCACGATGCCGAAGGCACGCTGGATATCCTGCCTGAATTCGAATCAGGACTCACCGATATCGAGGGATTCTCTCATCTCTTTGTTCTCTGGGCATTCGATCGTTCCCAGGGCTTCGACTTGATCGGAAGGCCACCTTCCGATAACAAGCCCCACGGTGTGTTCGCCACTCGATCTCCCCGCCGTCCGAACCCAATCGGCTTAACTGTAGTCGAGCTTCTAAAAAGGGAGGGCGCCACTCTCATGGTTCGCGGCATCGACATGCTCGACGGAACGCCAATCCTCGACATCAAACCCTACCTCTCCACTATCCCCACGGAAAAGCTACGTCGCGGCTGGTTGGCGGAGGCCGAATCTGCAACCTAAATCTCAACCCCTGTTGATGTATAGCGCCGAGGTGCCCCATTCATGCGCGGGCTTTTCGCGCATGGGGGGTAAGTCCCCACAGAATTCCACCGGCTTTTGGGGCACCTGATGAAATTCAAATTCCGACAACCCTATCCATAAATCTCCCATCTTATGCATCAACGGAAGAGAAATCTTCCAGAAGGAGAGAGTAGACCATGGCCTTCAAGAGAATCGGAAACGAAGCTCATGAATGGCAGCGAGGACACTCGTACAACAGACGTGATATCGGGATGGGACGGGAAACTCGGGCTGAGCTCGAACGTACCACCTAATCCTCGTATCACGAAGTTGTGGTCTGGGCTCCGACCCAGATCTTCGAAAACTCGGAAGCAGAGGGCGAGGTCTCGCGAGGGATCCCGCCCTTTCGCATTTCAGCCGACGTTAGGACCAACTCAAGCAGCCTGACCTGCCCCGTATCGGGCTGATCGTGTATTGTGAGTGGGTTCGGTTATGAATTTCTTATCCCCCACGTTGGCTGAACCGCAATACTTCTCCCTCCCGGAGAGGCTGCTCTTTGCCGCCTTGACAATCGCTTCGGTAGTGCTTTTCTGGCGCCGATTCGGCCCGATCCTCAACAAAATCCTTCATTCCAAAAAAGATGCGAACTTCCGCCTTTTCCCCATTGGCAAACGGCTGTGGGACTTTGTCTGGGAGGTGCTCTGCCAGGCCAAGGTCATCCGCGAACGGCCTCTCCCCGGCCTGGCCCACGCATTCGTTTTCTGGGGTTTCTGCGCCTTCGCCCTCGTCACCCTGAATCATGGAGCCGTTGCCTTTGGTTTAGGATTCCTGGACCCCAAAAGCATCATTGGACGCTTCTACTTCTACCTGGCCGCTACCTTCGCCATCGCCTGCGCCATCAGCATTCTCGGGCTCTTCATCCGCCGATTCTTTGTGCGCCCCCGGTGGCTCGGCAAAGAGCTCTCCTATGGTTCCGGTGCGGTTGCCCTACTCATCTTCATCCTGATGGTCACCTACCTCGGCTCGTTCTTTGCGGCCAACACCGACTCCGCCACTCGCGCCCTCTGGTGGACCCATACTCTTGCCCTGCTTGTGTTTCTACCCCTGATTCCGCACACCAAGCACCTGCACCTGGTCTTGAGCCCAGCCACCGTCTTTCTCTCGCGCGGCGCCTTCAGCCAGATTCCCCCGCTAATGACCTGGGTCCCGCCTCATCCGAACCTCTCCTCGGCAAGTACAACTCGCAGGAAGCCGCATTCCAATGCACCACCTGCGGATCATGCGAATACCAGTGCCCCGTCGGCATCGAGCATCTCCCCATCCTTATAGGATTGCGACGCGGTGCGGTCAACACCGGTGCCTGGGATGACGACCACGGCTCCAAACTCTTTCTTGCGCTCGAGCGTGGTTCCAACGCACTCGGAATGAGCGCAAGCGAGCGCGACAAATTCATTCAGAAGCAACAATTCCCCATCTTCGACGGGACTCAAGAGTATTGTTTGTGGCTAGGTTGCATGGGTGGCTACGATCCGAAGGGTCGCGAAATCGTGGCCGACTTTGCACGCGTAATGAACTATCTGGGAACCAGCTATGGCGTGCTCCGCAAGGAAAAATGCACCGGCGACCCGGTCCGCCGCCTGGGCAACGACCTCCTCTTCCAGCAGCTCGCCGAAGCTGGTCTTGAAGGTCTCGCACAGAACAAGGTGAAAAAAATCGTCTCCATCTGCCCACATTGTGTGCGCACCATACAGGAAGACTGGAAGGAGTTCGGCACTCCGCCCGAGATTGAGCATCATAGCGAATTCCTCGCCCGCTACGCCGACCGTCTGCCGAACCAGAAAAAGAACGACCCCGCGAGCGCCGAGAAGATCGTCTTCCACGACCCCTGCTATCTGGGCCGCTACCGGAACGTCTACGAAGAACCTCGCACCGTCGCATCGCTGGCGGGTGAAGTAGTGGAGGCACCCCGCTCCCACGAGCGAAGCTTCTGTTGCGGTGCCGGCGGCGGGTTAGTCTTCCTCGGCGAAGAATCCGGTGAACGCATCAGCCATACGCGTGCCAAAGAACTCGTCGCCACCGGAGCGTCCACAATTGGAACTGCCTGTCCCTTCTGCAACACAATGTTCCGCGACGCCCTGGCGGCAACCGGTGAAGATGCACCGCAGCTTATGGACATTGCCCAACTTACGGCACGTGGTCTGTTGAAAGTCGAGATGTTGAACGGGAGTATCTCCGAATGAAGATCGTTGTAGCAATCAAGCAAGTACCGGAACGCGATGCGCAAGTCCGTATCGATTCAACCGGGAAATGGATCGCAGAATCCGACATCCAGTTCGCCATGAACGAGTCCGACGCCTACGCACTCGAAGAGGCTCTCCAACTCAAGGAGAAACACGGCGGCGAAGTGATAGTAATCAGCGCTGGCCCTGAGCGCATCGGTTCCACCATCCGCGAAGCTCTAGCCAAGGGCGCGGACCGCGCCATCCACGTCGAATGCGCTGATCTCGGCAATCGCGATGCGTTGAGCGTGGCGCGCCTCCTTGCCACGGCGCTCAAGCCGGAGAGCCCCGATCTCGTCCTCACCGGCCTCCAGTCCGACGATCTTGGATACGGACAGACCGGCGTCATTATGGCGGAGCTTCTCGGTCTGCCACATGCATCGCTTATTCTGCACGTCGAAAAGACCGACGCCGGCCTTACCGTGAAGCGCGAATTGGAAGAAGGCTGGTTTCAAACCATTGAATTGCCCACGCCTGCGGTGCTGACAATACAGTCGGGCGGAAACAAGCTGCGCTATGCCACGCTAATGGGCATCAAGCGTGCGAAAACCAAGGAAGTCCGTCGCATTACGGCAGCCGAGTTGGATGTCGAAAGCGCGCCTGTTGTGGTGTTGGAACGGATCACATTGCCGCAGAAACAAAGATCCACCCAGATCCTGCCGGGCACAGCAAAAGAGGCAGCTGCAACTCTGGTTGAGAAGCTGAAGTTCGAGGTGCGAGTGCTATGAGCGGCGTATGGGTTGTAATTGAAGAGCGCGCGGGTCGCATCGCTCGCATCAGTTGGGAGGCGGTTGCTGCAGCCCAAAAGCTGGCATCGCAATTCAACGTTCAGACGAATGCGATCCTCATCGGCTCGCAAACCGAGGCGTTTGCCGCAGAAACCGCGACGAAGGGTCTCGCTAAAGTAGTGCGGATCGAGCATCCGTTCCTGGCCCAGTACACCTCCGACGGCTTCTCCCACGCACTCGAGCAGTTCATCCATGCCGAGTCACCCGATTTCGTCGTCTTCCCTCATACCTATCAGGTGCGCGATTACGCGCCCGCTCTAGCTGCCCGGCTCAACAAAGTGCTGATCGGCGATGTTACCGCCATCGGCGATGGCCCTGTTTTCACGCGGCAGCTTCTGCAGGGCCGCTTGACCGGCAACTATCGAGCTTCCGGTACAGGCCCTTGCTTCATTTCAGTTCAATCGGGTGCCTTTCGCGCTGAGACCGCCGCAGCCGCGCCAGCAGCTGTCTCAACCTTCGCCCCAA
>WNGL01006993.1_pt1 | contig 17360 bp, 14 predicted proteins | sample 5400591 | NCBI WGS metagenome assembly WNGL01 (sample SAMN13153377, study PRJNA577476) | soil metagenome | isolation source: 80 cm soil or saprolite under Garry oak tree replicate 1 | place: USA:California | collected 2016-06-15 | reverse complement strand
GCCCGCGGTCTGGGTCCCGATCGCCGCCGGGACGAGCCGCGCCGCGACCGCCGCCGCCGAGCCGCTCGACGAGCCTCCGGGCGTGCGCCCGGGATCGTGCGGGTTGCGCGTCCTCCCCGGCCGGAAGTACGCCAGCTCGGTCGTCACCGTCTTCCCGAGGATCACCGCCCCGGCCGCGCGCAGGCGGGAGACGGCGGCCGCGTCGCGCTCCGGGCGGCGGCCGCGGAACACCTCGGTCCCGCGCTCGGTCGGGTGGTCGACGGTGTCGAAGATGTCCTTCACCGCGACGGGGAGCCCCGCGAGCGGCGGCCGCGGCCGCGCGGCGTCGATCCGGCGCGCCTGCCCGAGCGCGACCTCGGGCAGGACGTGCTCGAACGCGCCGAGCGGGCCGTCCTCCCGGGCGATCCGCTCGAGACAGGCCGAGACGAGCGCCTCGGAGGTGAGCTCGCCGCGGCGCAGGCGTGCGATCGCGTCGGCGGCGTCGAGGTCGGCGAGCGAGCCCTTCACGCGATCCTCCGGGCGCGGCGCCTGCCGCGGTCGGGGGGAGTCTAGCAGGAGGTGGAACACGGAACCCCTCGCTTGCCGGGACGAGCGGTGGCACCTTGCGGGGGTGTTCGGACGGGTAGACCGGATCTTCGGCGAGGCGATCGCCTTCCTCGACCGCTCGCGGCGCCTGCGGTGGACCGATCTCGCGCTCGTCGCCGGCCTCGGCGGGACGATCTACGGGCTCATGCTCCTCGCGCGCGAGTGGTCGGGCGACCTCCGACCGGCGGTCGAGATCGACCTCTCGCCCGCCGCGCTGCCCGGCTACGCGCTCCTCTCCCTCTCCCGCGGGCTCGCCGCCTACCTCCTCTCGCTGGCGTTCACGCTCGGTTACGGTTACTGGGCGGCGCGCGACAAGGCCGCCGAGCGCGTCCTCATCCCCGCGCTCGACATCCTCCAGTCGATCCCGGTGCTCGGGTTCATGCCGGGGCTCGTGCTCGGCCTCGTCGCCGCGTTCCCGCGCAGCAACGTCGGGCTCGAGCTCGCGTCGGTGATCATGATCTTCACCGGGCAGGCCTGGAACATGACGTTCAGCTTCTACTACTCGCTCCGGTCCATCCCCCGCGACATGGACGAGGCGGCGACGCTGAACCGCTTTGGCCGCTGGCAGCGCCTCCGGAGCCTCGAGCTTCCCTTCGCCGCCATCGGGCTCGTCTGGAACAGCATGATGAGCATGGCGGGCGGCTGGTTCTTCCTGATGGTGAGCGAGGCGTTCGTCCTCGGGGACAAGGACTTCCGCCTGCCCGGGCTCGGCTCCTACATGAGCGTCGCGGTGGCGAAGGGCGACGGCCGCGCCATGGTCGCCGCGGTCGTCGCGATGGCCGGGATGATCGTGGCCCTCGACCAGCTCCTCTGGCGCCCGGTCGTGGTCTGGGCCCAGAAGTTCCGGGTGGAGGAGAGCGGCCAGACCGAGACGATGGAGTCGTGGTTCCTCGACTTCCTGCGGCGCTCGGAGATCCTCCCGTGGGTCTCGGAGCGGCTCGCTCGCGCCGGGCGCGCCCTCTCTCCGGCGCGGCCGCCCCGGCCGCCGCGGGCGCCCCGGCCGCAGGGCCGCGCCTCGGCGGTGGCCTCGACTGCCTCGTTCGGCCTCCTGCTCGTGGTCCTGGCGTGGGGCACCTTCGGGCTCCTCGGCCTCCTCCGGAACGTGCCGGCCGCCGGCTGGGCGCAGATCGCCGGGTCCGCCGCGCTCACCCTCGGCCGCGTCCTCCTCGCGGTGGCGCTCGGGACCCTCTGGGCGGTGCCCGCCGGGCTCGCCATCGGCCTCTCCCCGCGGCTCTCGCGGGTGATGCAGCCGGTCGTCCAGGTGGTCGCGTCGTTCCCGGCGCCGATGCTCTTCCCGGCGGTCGTCGCCGGGCTCACCGCCGTCGGCGTGGGCCTCGGCTGGGGGAGCATCCTGCTCATGCTCCTCGGGACGCAGTGGTACGTGCTCTTCAACGTGATCGCGGGCGCGACCGCGATCCCAGCGGACCTCCGCGAGGCGGCGGAGATGTACCGGCTCACGCTCGTGCAGCGGCTGCGGACCCTCTACCTGCCGGCGATCTTCCCGTACCTCGTCACCGGCTGGGTCACCGCCGCAGGGGGCGCCTGGAACGCCTCGATCGTCTCCGAGTACATGAGCTTCCGGGGCGAGGTGCTCTCCGCGAACGGGCTCGGGGCGCGCATCAGCACCGCGGCGGCGAGCGCCGACTACGCGGTGCTCGCGGCCGCGATCACCTTCATGGCCGCGATGGTGGCGGTCTTCAACCGGCTCGTCTGGCGCCGCCTGCACGCGGTGGCCGAGGAGCGCTTCACGCTCGCGCGGTGACCTCCATGCCCGTCCCGACCGATCCGGCTTCCGCGCGCGACGCGCTCTGCTCCCTCCGCCACGTGGACAAGGAGTTCCCGCAGGGGAAGGGGCAGACACTCCGCGTGCTCCAGGACATCTCGCTCGAGGTCCGCCCGAACGAGGTCGTCGCGCTCCTCGGCCCGTCCGGCTGCGGCAAGTCCACCATCCTCCGGATCCTCGCCGGCCTCTCGCCGCCCACCCGCGGCGAGGTCCTCTACCACGGCGCGCCGCTCACCGGCCTCAACCCGGGCGTCGGGTTCGTCTTCCAGAGCTTCGCCCTCTTCCCGTGGATGACGGTCGAGGAGAACGTCCAGGCGGTGCTCCACGCGAAGGGGCTGCCGCGCGAGGAGATCGCGGCCCGGGCCGAGCGCGCCATCAAGACGGTCGGCCTCGCGGGGTTCGAGGGCGCCTACCCGCGGGAGCTCTCGGGCGGCATGAAGCAGCGGGTCGGCATGGCGCGCGCCTTCTCGATCGACCCCGAGCTGCTCTTCATGGACGAGCCGTTCAGCCAGGTGGACGCCCTCACCGCGGAGAGCCTCCGGGCCGAGGTGCTCGACATCTGGGCCTCGAAGGAAAAGAGCGCCTCGACGATCGTGATGGTCAGCCACGACATCAAGGAGGTCGCCTACATGGCCGACCGGATCGTCCTGCTCGACGCGAACCCCGGACGCGTTCGGACGATCGTGGAGAACGCCCTGCCGCGCCCGCGCGATTACCGCTCGTCCGGGCTCCTCCAGCTCGTCGACCGGCTCCACGACGCGATCACCGGCATGGAGCTTCCGGACGTCGCCGCCGCGCCTGCGCCCGCCGCGTTCGAGCCGCTCCCGCGCGTCATCCCGAGCGAGGTGATGGGCCTCCTCGAGTACCTCGACGCCCGCGGCGGGCAGGAGGACGTCTTCCGGATCGCCTCCGACACCGACCGCGAGTTCGGCGCGCTCTTCGCGGTGGTGAGCGCGGCCGAGCTCCTCGACCTCGTCGACACGCCGAAGCGGCAGGTCGTCCTCTCGCCGGAGGGCGTGCGGCTCGTGCGCGCGACGCCGGCGGCGCGCCGCGACCTCTGGCGCGACCTCGTCCGCCAGCTCCGCCTCTTCCAGCTCGTGGAGGCCGCGCTCGCGCGCGGCGAGGGACGCCCGCTCGACCGCGAGTTCGTCCTCGAGCTCATCGCGGTGAACGCGCCGAACGAGGACTGGGAGGCGATGTTCGAGACCTTCCTCACCTGGGCCCGGTACGGGAACCTCTTCGCCTACGACGAGGAGCGCGGAGAGCTCGCCCCGCCCGGAGCGGTCTGAGAGACGCCCGCGAGCCAGACGCCGGCGAGGATGAGCGCGATCCCCGCGGCGTGGAAGGCGCGGAACCGCTCGCCGAGCGCCGCGATGGCGAGGAGTGATCCGAACACCGGCATGAGGTGCAGGAACACCCCGGCGCGGCTCGCGCCCACCCGCGCGACGCCCGCGTTCCAGAGCGCGTAGGCGGCCACCGACGCGAACGCCGCGGTGTAGGCGACGGCCGCGAGCGTGGTGCCGTCCGCGTGGATCCGCGCGCCCCGGACCGCCTCGAGCGCGTACCACGGCGCGATCCAGAGTACCCCCACGACCACGAGCGCGGTGAGGAGCGCGGCGGGATCGACGTCCCTCGGCCGGCGCGCGAGGAGGAGCGTGTAGATCGACCAGGAGAGCACCGCGAGGAGGATCCAGAGGTCGCCCGGCGCGAAGGCGAGCCCGACGACCTGCGCGCCGGTCGGGCGTCCCGCGCCGAACGCCGCGGCGATCGCCATGATGAACGCGGGGCAGGCCGACTGGAGCAGGAGCGCGTTCGTCGCGGTCGTCTCGGTCAGCCCGAGGTAGACGAGCGTGTTGAAGTTCCCGACGCCGAGGATCCCGAGCGGCACCACGATGGGCCACGCCCGCGCGATCGTCCGCCACTGCGCCGCAAGCGGGCGGCGCGCCACCAGGAGCAGGATCGCGAGCGCCGCGCTCCAGCGCCAGAAGGCGAGCGCCACCGGCGGGATGCGGCCGTGGACCGCGCGCCCCACGATGAAGTTGCCCGACCAGAAGAGCGCGGCGAGCGAGAGATAGACGTAGGCCCTCACGCGCATCGCGCGCGATATTCCTCGAACGGGGCTCGGCGCGCCAGCCCGCCGCGCCCTGCGGCAAATCGGGGCCTCTCCTCGGGCCCCGGGTTGTGCTTTCGTTTCTTCATGGAACTCCGGGACCTGCTCGTCCACCTCGACTCGGGCGCGCGCACCGCCGAGCGGCTCGGCATCGCCCTCGCCCTCGCCCGCCGGCACGGCGCCCGCCTCACGGGCCTCTTCGCCGAGAGCCCGATGCTCGGTGCGAGCCTCGTCGGACGGCGCGATCCGAAGGCGGTCGCGCAGGCAGCCGATGCGGCGCGCGCCCAGCTCGAGGCCTCCTGCGCGGGGGCCGGCGTGACCCCGCGCTTCTGGGCGCTCGCCGGGACGGAGTCCGTGGACGTCGTCGACGCGGCGATCGTCTGCTGCCGGCGGTTGGACCTCGCGATCTTCGGCCAGCAGCAGGGCGATCCCGCGCCGGTCCCGGAGGGGCTCGTGGAGCGGGTCATCGCCGGGGCAGGGCGGCCGGTCCTCGTCGTCCCGTCCGCCGGCGGCTACGCCGACGCCGGCCGGAAGGTCCTCGTCGGGTGGACCGGGAGCCGCGAGGCGGCGCGCGCCCTCCACGACGCGCTGCCGCTCCTCGAGAAGGCGGAGAGCGTCCTCGTCCTCGCGCTGCAGGAGCCGACCGAGGGCCGCGACGCAGGCGGGATCCCGGCCCTCGACCTCGTCGACCACCTCCGGACGCACGGCGTCCGCGCGAGCTACGATCGGTGGCTCGTCGGGGATCTCTCCGCGGTGGACGCGGTGCTGAACCGCGCCTCGGACGAGGGCGCGGACCTCACCGTGATGGGCGCCTACGGCCTCTCCACCGGGCCGTTCGACAAGCGCCGCGCCACGACACGCGCGATCCTCGCGACGATGACGACGCCGGTCCTGCTCTCCTGCTAGCGATCACTCCGCGATCGACCGCGGCGCGGCGGGCTCCTCCGCGGGGCTCGTCCCGGCCGGATCCCCCTCGCCGCGCTTCCGCCCCACCCGCCGCGCGGGCACGCCCGCCCACACCTCGCCCGGGCCGATCCGCGTCCCCTTCGAGAGCACCGCCCCGGCGGCGACGATCGCGCCGTCGCCGATCTCGCAGCCGGGGAACACCACCGCCATGAGCCCCACCGTCACCCGGCGCCCGATCCGGACCGGCGCGGTGACGAGGTGCCCGCGCTCGGCGGAGTGACACACGAGGGTGACGTCGCCACCGATGACGGTGTCGTCCCCGATCTCGAGGAGGTTCTGGTCCGCCACGACGGCGGTGTTGATCTGGACGCGCCGGCCGATCTTCGCCCCCATGAGCCGGTGGTAGATCGGCAGGAGCGGTGTCACCCGGATCCAGTTCACGAACGCGAACCGCAGGATGAGCGTGAGGGCGTTGTAGCTCGCCCATTGCCACGCCCCGAGCGAGAAGTACGGGAACCGCCCGACCGGCGTCCCGCGCGCGAAGGTCACCCAGCGCGCGATCGGCAGCACCACGAGGAGCGCGAGGCCGAACGCGAAGTACCCCGCCGCGCCCGCGACGCCGAGGCCGAGGAGGCGCCACGGGCCCGCCGGGGGCAGCGCCGCCGACGCCCAGCCGAGGAGCGCCACCGCGGGCACGAGCGCGACCCCGCAGATCGCGATCACCTCCGCGAAGAGCCCGAAGGTGGCCAGGACCTGGAGCGGGGTGAAGATCCGGTCCTTCCATCCCGAAGCCATGCGTCCTCCTTGCCGGCGCGCGCCGGTGAGGACATCTTGTCCCGCCCCGCGCCTGAGCGCACCGCCCTCGCCCCTCCCGGTCAGCGGGAGGCGAGGGTCGCGTCGACGACGGTGATCGAGTACGGCGGGGCGGTCACCTCCACCCGCCCCCCGGCGAGGACCGTCCGCGCGGCGCGGAACCCGCCGTCGCCCCCGGCGTAGGTGAGGACGCGCGCGCCGGAGACGCGGCCGCACGGCCCGAGGTCCACCTTCGCCGCGAGCGGCGCCGCGGGGGAGAGGTTCAGGAGCACGGCGACGACGCGCCGCCGGTCCTCGTCCGCCGAGGCGAAGAGCGACGCGAGAGCGGCGTCCCCCCGGACGGGCAGCGACCAGTCGAGGAACCGCCCGCCCTTCCCGTCGAAGTCGCGGAACGCGCGGAAGCCCCAGTACGCGGGCGATCGGCGGGGCGGGTAGGTCCAGTAGTGCGCGGAGTGGAGCCCCTCGTTCCCGAAGCGCCCGAGCGCCTCCGCGACCGCGAGGCCGCCGCTCAGGTGCGTCTCGGCGCCGAAGTTCCACTCGCCGATGGAGAGCTCGAGGCCCGGGCGGTTCTCGGCGATCCAGCGCTTCACGAGCGGGAGGAGCGCCATCTTCTCGTGGATCCAGGACTCGTCCTCGTAGCCCGGGTCCCACAGGCTCCGGGTCGAGCGGAGGCGGAGCGCGCTCGCCGCCGGATCGGTCGCTCCCTGCGTCCCGATGCCGATCGCGTCGTGCTGCGGGTAGAAGTGGACGTCCACGACGTCGAGGAGCCGCGTCCCGGTGCGCCGCTCGTACTCCGCGATCTCTTGCAGCCACCAGGCGAGGAGCGGGACGTCGCCGTGCGCGCGGCGATCGGGGCGCCGGTCGACCCCCGCCCTCACGTCGGCGGCGGAGTACTGCAGCTCGAGCCAGCCCCACGCGGCCGGCCCGGCGATGGTCGCGCCCGGATCGGCGCGGCGGATCGCGGTCGCGTAGGCGATGGTCCGCTCGAGCAGCTCCTCGTAGGTCACCGGCTCCGAGCGGACGTCGCGGTGGGTCTCGTGCCAGAGCCCCGGCTCGTTGTCGAGGATGTAGAGCTGGACGCGCCGCCGACCCCGCTCGCGGTCACCGGCGCGGATCGCGCGGACCCAAGCCTCGACGCTCGCGGGCGTGGAGCGGACGCTCGTGCGCGTGGGCGCGGCCGGGAACCGCGTCCCGTCCGGGCGCACGCCGTTGCCCGCGTCCGGGAGGTCCGGCGCCTGCGCCGCCTGCGGCCCGAGGCTCGAGATCGGGAACGAGTACGAGGTCGCGTCCTTCGCGACCCACCCGAGCGTCGGGACGGTGAGCGCGGTCGCGACGCCGTGCTCGAGGTTCTCGTCGAGGAACGCGCTCCAGCCGAAGGAGGACCGGTGGCTCACCGGGACGTTCCGGAAGAACCAGTCGTGGTTCGTGTTCCAGGCGTTCCCGAGCTCCCAGTTGTACCGGGACGCGCCGTTGCCGCCGAACCGCCGCGAGGTCGCGCCGAGCTCCCAGATCCATCCGGGGTCGTCCCCCGCGCCGCCGATGCCGTAGATCCGCGGGCTGATGCGGTGCGCGGGCGCGGCGCAGTCCACGGTCCACTCCCCGGGCCGCGGCGCCGGCCCGTGCGCGCCGGCGCGGTCCCTCCGGGCCCCCGCCGCGGCGCCGAGCGCGACCCCCGCGACGGCGAGCGCGAGCGACCACCGCGTCACCGCAGCGCCCCCGTCTCCGCGGCGAGCTTCCCGCCCGTCGCGAGCGCGAGCGCGAGGAGCACCGCGTACTGCGGCCAGAACGGCCCGAGGTCGCCGAAGAACTGGACGGCGACGATCACCGCGGTCGCGCCGACCGCGAGGGCGGCGGCGCGGGCGTCGGGCGCCCGGAGCCGCGGGTAGGTGCGGCGCGCGAGGAGCACGAGCACCGAGAGCGGCGCCCAGACGCCGACGAACCCGAGCGGGCCGCCGAAGAGCAGGATCCCGAGCACCTGGTTGTGCGGCTCCGCCCGGTACCGCGAGAAGATCGCCTCGATGTCGTCGCTCGCCATGTACTGCGTCCACTCGTGCCCGAACCCGCGCCCGGTGAGCGGCCGCTCGCGCATGGACATGGCGAGGTTCCAGTTCTCGACCTGCCGGTCCCAGGTCGAGCGGTCCACCTTCGAGTCCACGATCGAGCGGACCAGCCGGACGGGCTTGAACGCGGGGCTCGCCGAGCCCCACCCCGCGGCGCCGTAGAGGAGGAGCGCCGGCGCCGCGACCAGCGCCGCCCGCGCGGCCTGTCGCCGCCACGGCGCCGCCCGCGCCGTGACGAGAAACGTGACGAGCCCGAGAACGACCTGGACCCAGGCGGTCCGGCGCTGGTTCGCCACCATCCCGGCCATGAGGATCGGCAGGAGCACGAGCGTCGTCTGGAACCGGCGGCGGTCGGCGCGCTCGACGAGGTGCGCGACCACGATCACGAACGCGAGCGAGAAGAGCATCGAGTCGCCGTGGTCGGTCACGTACTCGATCCCGGGGACTCCCGGGAAGACCACGAACCGCGCCCAGACCGCGAGGGCGGCCCGCACCACGGCGGCCGCCACGACGACCCGCGCGATGGCGCCCACGTCCGGCGTCCCGCGGAACGCGACCTCGAACAGGAAGAACAGCGCGATCGCCGTCGCGAGCGGCCGCGTCTGCCAGACGGCCACCTCGGCGCTGCCGCCGTGGAGGAGCCCGATCGCGATCCCGAGGCCGAGGGCGCCGAGGAAGAGCAGGGCGACCCGGCGCACGCGCGGCGGGCAAGCGGCCTGCCCGGGGACCCGTTCGCCGCGCGAGCGCCGCCAGGCGGCGATCCCGAGCAGGAACGCGATCGCGATCTCCTCTCCGCTGATCGGCAGCGGCACCCCGGGGACCGTGACCCGGAGGCTGAGGCGGAGGAGGTCTCCGAGCGGGGCGAGCGGGGAGGCCCACCGGCCGTTCGCGTTCCAGCGGTCGTCGAGCGCGAGCAAGAGGAAGGCGAGGACGCCGGCGGAGGCGCGGAGTGGCGCGATCCACACGGCCCAGATCACGATCGCGAGCGTCACGGGCGCGGCCGTCGCGGCCGGCCCCGCGCCGAGGAGCGCCGCGAGCGCCGTCGCGCCGCCCACCGCGACGAGCGCCACCACCGGCGCGGCGCCGGGCGCCTCGCCGCGCGCCGCCTGCGCGCCCGGCGTCATGACGCCCGCAGCGCTCCGAAGACGCGGAGCCCCATCTTCTCCTCGAGCTGCGTCTGCTCGAGGAGGATCCCCGAGCGCAGGTCGAGGACGGAGGCGGCGAACAGCGCGAGGAGCGCGCCGCCGAGGATCCCCGCGGCGATCGAGAGCGCCGCGATCGGGCGCACCGCCCGGCGGGGCACGACGGGCGGCGCCGCGAACGCGTAGCGCCGGTCGAACCCGGCCTGCGCGACCGCGGCCTCCACCCGTGCGGCGTCGAGCCGCTCGCGCAGCGTGGTGGAGCGCGCGAGCAGGATGCGCAGCTCGGTCCGTTCGTACTCGAGCCCCGGGTCCTCGTCGTCGACGAGCCGCGCCGCCCGCTCGCTCGCGCGCGAGAGGTCCTGCTCGAGCCCGGCGATCTCCGCGCGGAGCGCGTCGGCCTGGGCCGAGGGCGTCTCCACGCCGGCGAGGACGCTGCGGGTCCGCGCGATGACCGGATGCTGCTCGCCGTAGGCCGCGTGCTCCCGCGCCAGCTGCGCGCGGAGCTCGTCGGCGCGCGCCTGGCGGAGCCGTTCGAGCTCCGCGAGCGCCACCTTCCGCGACTCGAGCGTGACCCGCAGGCGCGCGAGCTCCTGCTCCTCCGGGACCCGCCCGCGCACCGCGCGGTAGGTGCGCGAGAGCGACGGGGTTCCGCGCAGCATCGCCGTCTCGAGCTCGTGGATCTTCAGGACCTTCGACACGATCTCCTCCCGGACCGCGGCGGCCCGCTCCTCGAGGACCGCGACGACGTCCCGGCCCATCGCCACCTCGCGCGCCCGGCGCTCCTCGAAGAACCGGCGCGCCGCCGCGTCGAGGAAGCGGCGAGCGGCCTCCCCGTCGGGCCACTCGATGGAGAGCAGGATCCGGTCGCGCGACGCGCCGGCCGGCGCGCCCGGCTCCGCGCCGGGGACGCTGATGAGGAGCTTCTTCTCGAGCGTCTCGGCGAGATCCTGCCGCCGCTCCTCCCGGGTCCGCGCGCGCCCCTCCGCGAGCTCGACCACCCGGTCGCGGGCGCGGGTGAGCGGGGCCGCCGCGAGCGTCCGGTCGAGCAGCCCCGTCTCGTCGATCAGCGCGAGGAGGTTGTCCTTCCGGAGGATCGCGTCGCGCGCGATGCCGGCCGGATCCTCGGCGACGAAGGCGCGCAGGAGGACCGGGTCGGCCACCGTGGACACGACCGGATCCCGAGAGGCCGTCACGACCGTCTCGACGCGCCAGGTCTTCGGCATCACCGCGAGCGACACCGGCCCGAGCGCCGCCAGCACGAGGAAGCACCCCGTCGCGACGAAGGGCCTGCGGCGGACCGCGCGGAGCGCGAACCCGATCCGCGCTCGGGCGAGGGCCCAGTCGATGAGGGCGCCCGGGTCGTGCTCGGGCGGGCGGAGGGGCTCGAGCGACAGCGGTCGGGTCTGGCTCATGGCGCGAGTTGCTCCGGGACGTACTGGGTCGCGTAGACCTGGGTGACGACGACGACGTAGGCGAGGGTGAAGCCGAGCAGGCCGAGCAGGGTCCAGGCGAGGGCGCGGCGGCCGTTCGGGATTCGCGCCGCGGCCGCGGGGATCGCGACCGTCGCCGCGAGCATCGAGAGCAACAGGAGGTTGTCCATTCGAGCGTCCCCACCCGGCGGCCCGAGAAGCGCCCCCTGGCGACGCGAAGATAGGGCGCCGCGGCGCGCGCGGCGGCCGCCCGACCCGCCGGGCGCGCCCCGGAACGCGCTCGTCATGGCTCAGGCCTCCCCGCGCGGACCGCGCAGCCCGTCCCGGAGCTGCGCCACGTCCGCGATCCCGACGAGGCTGAGCGCGACCGACGCCACGAGGAAGGCGGCCCCGCCGAGGATCACGCGGAGCGCGGGTCCGAACGGCGGCAGCGCCGCGACGAGGAGCGGCCCGGCCGCGGCGGCCGCGACCGCCCGGAGGGCGTCCGCGGCGAGCCCACGGTCGAGCGCGCGGCGCGGGAGGAGCGCCACCGCCGAGACGATCATGACGAGCTCGGAGAGCGCGAAGGCGAGGACGACGCCGAGGACCCCGTTCCCGGTCCGGGCCTGGAGGAGCGGCACGAGCGCCACGCCGAGCGCGGTGCTCACCACGACGTTCGCCCCCTTCGCGATCGCGAAGGCTCTCGCGCGTCCCGCCGCGACGCACGCGTGACCGAGCAGGATGTCCACGAAGAAGAGGAGCAGCGCCGGCGCGAACCACTCGAGCGCCGCGACGGCCGGGCCGAAGCCGGCGCGCCCGTACACGGACGCCACCGCGAGGTCCGCGAGGAGGTACGTCCCTGCGGTGGCGCCCGCGGCGATCCAGAGCAGCGGGCGCATCGCGGTGCCGAGCTCGCGCCGGAGCTCCTCCGGGTCGGCCGCCGCCCGCGAGAGCCGCGGGTAGGCGGCGGAGGCGAGGATCGCCGCGGGCGTCACCAGGGCCGCCATGAACGTCTTCGCCGCGGCGTGCCAGCCCATCACCACGGGCGGGGCGAGCCGGGAGAGGACGATCGCGTCGAGGTACGGCTGCGCGACGATCGCGACGTTGAGCGCGACGATGGGGGCCCCCCCGACCGCGAGCTCACGCAGCGCGGCCCGGCTCGCCCGGACCCGCGGCAGGTGCGCCGCGCGGACGAGCGCGGCGGCGACGAGGACGGCGGCGGCGGCCGCCGCGCCCTGCGCGAGGAGGACCCCGCGGACGCGCCCGCCCGCGGCGAGCACCCACAGCGTCGCGGCGAGGGCGAGCGCCTTCGCGAGCACGGTGGCGAGCGCGTCGAGGTCCATCCGCTCCCGGCCGCGGAAGACGACGCCGTGCGCCTGCACGAGCGAGACCGGCAGGAAGGTCCCGAGCAGGATCGCGTAGAGCGCCAGCGTGGCCGGCGGCTGGCCGAGGAACCAGGCGAGCGCAAGCGCCGGGCCCGCGACGGCCGCGGCGGCGAGAACGCGGAAGAGGAGCGCGGCGCCGAGGAGCTCGCCCGCGCGCGCCGGCGCCCGCGCCACCTCGCGGGTCACGTAGAGGTTCTGCCCCCACTCGACGACGCCGTAGGCGAACGTCGTCATCGTCGTGACGAGGTAGAGCTGGCCGAACTCGACGGTGCCGAGCGAGCGACCGAGCGCCGCGGAGAGCGCCACGGCGAGGACGGTCGTCCCGGCCTGGCCCGCCACCAGGTGGAACGCGTTCCGCGAGATGGCCGCGAGCGGGGGCAGCGCGGCGGGCGGAGCCGGGACGGCGGGGGCGGGTTCGCGCATGGGTCGAGCGAACGGTACGGACCGCGCCCCGGGACCGCGTCTCCCTCTCGAGGAGGTCCAGCCCGCGTCCACGGCGGGGGCCTCACCGACGGTGCGTCGGGGATCCAACGTTCCGGGGCGGCGATCGGGCCGGGACGGGGAGGGAGGGATGGCGGCGCTGCTGGACATCGCGATCTCGGTCGCGTCCGTTCCGGTGCTGCTCGCGTCGCTGTACCTCGCCGGGCTCGCCGCGCTCTCCCGCCGAGCCCCGACCCCGGCGTACGGGGCGCCGGCGCTCCGCTTCGACGTGGTCGTGCCGGCCCACGACGAGGAGGCGGGGATCGCAGCGACCGTGCGCTCGATGCTCGCCGTCGATTACCCGCCGGAGCTCCGGCGCGTCCTCGTCGTCGCGGACAACTGCTCCGACGCCACCGCGGAGCGCGCGCTCCGCGCCGGGGCGCGGGTGCTCGTGCGCGACGACCCCGACCGCCGCGGGAAGGGGCACGCCCTCGCCTTCGCGTTCGAGCGCGTGCTCGCCGACGGCTTCGCCGACGCGGTGGTGGTCGTGGACGCGGACGCGACCGTCTCCAGGAACGTCCTCCGCGCCTTCTCCGCCCGGCTCCTGGCGGGCGCGCGCGCCGCGCAGTCCGAGAACCTGGTCGGGAACCCCTACGCCACCTGGCGCACCGGGATCGTCGCGATCGCCTTCGCGCTCATCCACACCGTCCGCTCGCTCGCGCGCGAGCGGCTCGGCCTCTCCTCCGGGCTCTCCGGCACGGGCATGTGCTTCTCGGCGGCGCTCCTGCGCGAGGTGCCCCATCGCGCCGCCTCGATCGTCGAGGACCTCGAGTACGGCATCGAGATCGGGCTCGCCGGGCACCGCGTGCACTTCGTGCCCGAGGCGTGGGTGCGCTCGGACATGAGCACGACGGAGGCCGGCAGCCGCTCGCAGCGGGCGCGATGGGAGGACGGGCGGCGCCAGATGGCGCGGCGCCACGTCCTCCCGCTCCTGCGCCGCGGCATCGCGGCCCGCGACCCGGTGCTCCTCGACCTCGCGGCCGACCTCCTCGTCCCGCCCCTCTCCACGCTCGGCGCGGTGGCGCTCGCCGGGTTCGCGGCGGCGGCCGCCGCGTCGTGGGCCCGGGGGACGGCGCTCGTCGCGGCCTGGGCCTGGGCCGCGAGCGTGCTCGCGGTCGTGGCGTACGTCACGCGCGGCTGGCAGGTCTCCGGGACCGGGTGGCGGGGGCTCGCGGCCCTGGGCCACGCGCCGGTCTTCCTGGTGTGGCGGCTGGGCGTCGCGTGGACGCGGCGGCTCCGGGCGCCCGATACGTGGGTCCGAACGACCCGAGGTGAAGGGACGTCATGATCGAGATCGCCACAGGGACGCCGAACGCGCCGAACGGGCTGGTGAGGCCCCGCAACGAGGCGGTGGAGGCGCCGCGCGCCGAGGCTGCGCCGGTGCAGGACGTACAGCGGCTCTGCCTCGCGGTGCTGCGCGAGGAGTGGAACACGCTCGCGCTCGTCTCCACAGAGCCCGGCGCGCCCGGCCGGTACGTCGCGCGCGCGCTCGTCGAGACGGCGCGGACCTGCCGGCTCCGCCCGGTGCGGGACCTGAACGCCTCCGGGGTGGCGCCGTCGCAGCTGCCGCAGCTTCTCGACGAGCTCGTCGCCGCGCGCAACGGCGCCGAGGGGCGCGCGCTCCTCACCATCGAGGACCCGCGCTCGAATCTCGCCTCGGCGCCCCTCCTCGTGGCGGCGGAGAAGGTCCTGCTGCTGGTCCGGCCGGGCGTGTCCCGGATCCGGTCCGTCGCCGAGATCGTCGAGCTGGTCGGCCGCGAGCGCGTGGTCGGCTGCATCCTCCTGAAGTGAGGCCCCGATGTCTCCCACCCGCAGCGAGTTGGCGCCCGCTCCGGACGCCGGCGAGACCCCCGTCGATCGGGTCGTCTCCTTTCACCGGCGCGTCGAGGTTCTCTGCGTCGCCCGCCTGCGCGACGCCCTCGATCCCGAGACCCAGCTGTTCGACCGGCAGCTCCGCCACGGCCTGTGGGATCGGACCCGCGGGACGGAGGACCTGACCGGCACCGCGATCTGCCTCGTCGGGCTCCACCGGGCCGGCGTCGACCCCGGCGCGATCTCGCTCGTGCCCCACCACGCGATCGCCGCGCTCGTCGAGCGTTCGCGCGCGCGGCGCTACCCCGGCGCGCTCGGGCTCGTCCTTTGGGCGAACGCGGTCTGGGACGGCCTCCCCCTGCCGCGCCTGCTCGAGGCGCTCGACGTCTCGCAGGGCCGGCTCGGGACGGCCGGCGCGCCGCTCACGACGATGGAGTCGGCGTGGCTCGTCTCCGGGCTCGCCCACGAGTGGCGCCGCTCCGGCCACCCCTGGACCCGGGTCGCCCTGGAGGCGGCGCTCGCCGGGCTCCTCGCGCGCCAGCACCCGGGCACGCACCTCTTCGAGCACGCCTCCGACGAGGCGCCGCTCCCGCACCGCCTCCGCCGGCACGTCCCGAACTTCGCCGACCAGATCTACGCGGTCCAGGCGGCGGCCTTCGCGGCGCCGCACGGCCACCCCCACGCGCTCGCGGCCGCGGGCGCGTGCGCCGCCCGCCTCGCCTCGCTGCAGGGCGACCTCGGCCAGTGGTGGTGGCACTACGACCCGCACTCCGGGACGGTGGCGCAGCCCTACCCGGTCTACGCGGTCCACCAGCACGCGATGGGGCCGATGGCGCTGCACGCGCTCGCGGCCGCGGGCGGGCCGGACCTCCGGGCCGCGCGCGAGCGGAGCTACGCCTGGGTCGACGCGAACGAGTCCGGCGTGTCGCTCGTGGACGAGGAGGCGGGGACGATCTGGCGGAGCCTCGAGCGACGGGAGCCCTCGATCGCGCGGGTCGCCCGCCACGCCTGCAGCGTCGCCGGCCTGCGGAGCCCGCCTGACGGCGCCGCGCCCACCCTGGCGCTCAACCGGGAGACGCGCCCGTACGAGTGGGGCTGGTGCCTGTTCGCGGGCGCGCTCGCGGCCGGCGGCGAACCGGAGGGGCACGCGGCATGAGCGGCGCGATCGCCTCCCGCCGGCAGGAGCTGATGGACTGCCCCTTCGACCGGATCACGATGGGCGAGGCGGTCTCGCGCGCGATCGGCTGGTGCCTCGACGGGGGGCACCCGCGGACCATCGTGACGATGAACGCCGCCCTGCTCGTGTCGATGCGGCGCGACCGGGAGCTCGCGCGCGCGTGCCGGGCCGGCGACCTCGTCGTCGCCGACGGCGTCCCGGTGGTGTGGGCGTCGCGGCTCACGGGGGACGCCCTCCCCGGCCGCGTCTGCGGCTGCGACCTGATGGAGCGCCTGCTCGCGGCCGCCGCCGAGCGGCTGCTCCCGGTCTTCTTCCTCGGGGCGCGCCCGGAGGTGCTGCGCGCGCTCGTCGCCACCTGCGTGCGCCGTCACCCCGGGTTCGTCGTGGCGGGCACCCGAGACGGCTACTTCGGCCCGGAGCGGGAGGCCGAGGTCGTCGAGCAGATCCGGCGGAGCGGCGCCGCGATGCTCTTCGTGGGCATGCCCTCCCCGTACAAGGAGGTCTTCCTCGAGCGAAACCGCGCCGCCCTCGGCGTCCCGGTGCTGATGGGGGTGGGCGGGAGCTTCGACGTCGTCGCCGGCTTCACGCGCCGTGCGCCGCGCTGGATGCAGCGGTCGGGGCTGGAGTGGCTCTGGCGGCTTCTCATGGAGCCGCGGCGGATGTGGCGGCGCTACCTCGTCACGAACACGCTCTTTCTCACGCGGCTCGCGATCGAGGTCGTCACGCGTCCGGGGCGGTCGTGATGGCGAAGGCCCGGATCGTGGTCGTCGCCGGGACGCGCCCGGAGGCGATCAAGCTCGCGCCCGTCGTGCGGGCGCTGCGCGCGCGCCCCTCGGTCGAGACGCTGTTCCTCTCCACCGGGCAGCACCGCGAGATGCTCCGGCAGGTGCTCGCCGCCTTCGACCTCGCGCCGGACCTGGACCTCGAGGTGATGCGTCCCGGCCAGGACCTGCACGACGTCACGGTGGCGACCCTCCTGCGGCTCAAGCCCGTCCTGCGCGAGCTGCGCCCGGCCTGGGTCGTCGTCCAGGGGGACACCACCACCGCGATGGCCGCCGCGCTCGGCGCGTTCTACGAGCGCGTCCCGGTCGCGCACGTCGAGGCGGGGCTCCGGACGAACGACCGCTACCGGCCGTTCCCGGAGGAGGTGAACCGGCGGCTCGTGGACCAGCTCTCGGCGGCGCTCTTCGCGCCGACCGAGCTCGCGCGCGAGGCGCTCCTCCACGAAGGCTTCCCGGACGGCCGGATCCTCGTCACCGGCAACACGGTGGTGGACGCGATCCGCCACCTGCGGGCGGCGCGCGGCGCGCGGGGGCGCGAGGCCGCCGGCCTCGACCTCCAGGCGATCCCGGGGCGCGTCATTCTCGTGACGAGCCACCGGCGCGAGACCTTCGGCGAGGGGCTCGCCGCGATCTGCCGGGCGCTCGTCCGCATCGCGGAGCGCGCGCCGGACGTGACGATCGTCTACCCGGTCCACCTGAACCCGAACGTCGACGGCCCGGTGCGGGTCGCGCTCGGGGGCCACCCGCGGATCGTGCTCCTGCCGCCGGTGAGCTACGTCGAGCTCGTCGCGCTCCTCGAGCGCGCCCACCTCGTCCTCACCGACTCGGGCGGGATCCAGGAGGAGGCGCCCTCGTTCCGGCGCCCCGTCCTCGTGCTGCGCGACGTCACGGAGCGCCCCGAGGGCGTCGCCGCGGG
>WNGL01006701.1_pt1 | contig 17364 bp, 16 predicted proteins | sample 5400591 | NCBI WGS metagenome assembly WNGL01 (sample SAMN13153377, study PRJNA577476) | soil metagenome | isolation source: 80 cm soil or saprolite under Garry oak tree replicate 1 | place: USA:California | collected 2016-06-15 | reverse complement strand
AGATCGCGAGCGTGCCCTGGCACATGTGGTGCCCGGACGTGTACGAGGGCGCGCCCACCTCGTTCACCGCCTTCCTCTCCGTGGGCCCGAAGGCGGCCGGCTTCGCGGTCGCGCTGCGCTTCTTTTATGGGGCGCTGGCGGGGCCGGCGGGCGCGGACGGCCTCTCGCAGTCGCTGGCCGGCATCCCCTGGCCGGCGGTCATCGGCGTCCTCTCCGCCGTGACGATGACGCTCGGAAACCTCACCGCGCTCGCGCAGACCAACCTCAAGCGGCTCCTCGCGTACTCCTCCATCGCGCACGCGGGCTACACGCTCATGGGTCTCGCCGCGGTCTCGGTGCTGGGGACGCAGGGCGTCATGATCTACATGCTCGTGTACCTGGTCATGAACCTGGGGGCCTTCCTGGTCGTGATCGTGGTGGCGCAAGCGACCGGCTCGGAGTCGATCCTGGACTATCGCGGCCTGGCGCGGCGGCACCCGCTCGCCGCCGTCGCCTTCGCCATCTTCCTCTTCTCGCTGACGGGGCTGCCGCCCTTCGCCGGCTTCACCGGCAAGTGGTACCTCTTCTACGCCGTCATCGAGCGTGCATCGGGGCCGGACGGTTTCTGGTACGGCGTGCTGGCGCTGGTGGCGGCCCTCAACACCGCAGTGTCACTCTACTATTACGCGCGCATCATCAAGGCGATGTTCTTCGACGCTCCGTACGTCGAGGGCGGGGTCGAGCCGAAGGTCGGCTACCAGCTCATGTTGGGCGGCTTCTCGGCCGCCATCCTGGTGTTCGGCATCTGGTGGACGCCGATCGTCGACTGGTCGCAGCGCTCCCTCTCGATGCTGCGCGGCTGACGCTTCCGCTGGCGAGGGGAAGCACGGTCCTCCCCCTGTCAGGGGCCCCGGTTCACTCTCTCAGCGGCGCGTCTTCGGACGCCAGTCGCTCAAGGTCTCCTCTCCCCTGCCAGGGGCCCCGGTTCACTCTCCTCTCCCCCGTCAGGGGCCCTGGTTCACTCTCCCTCTCCCCTGCCAGGGGAGAGGGTTGGGGTGAGGGGTCGCGGGACCCGGGCGCCGAGCCGCGCCAGCGCACGCTCCGTCCGCCGTGCTCCGCGCCGGATCGAGGCTCGCTCGGCCGGAACGCGCACCCGCGGTTCGCTTTGCGCGGCTGCGGAATCTTGCACCGCGCAGCTGCGCAGCGCGGTGCTTCGGTCAGTCCTCCCCGCGCATCACGGCGCGCACGGCGCGTTCCGGCGATCGCTTCACCCTTGGCGGCGCTTCGCAATGCGGCCTTCGCGCACGCCGGCGCGGCCCGGCTCGGAGTTCACCTGCCGCGCACTCGGCCTCACAGTGATCGGCATCGGCCTCACAGTGATCGGCATCGGCCTCACAGTGATCGGCATCGGCCTCACGGTGATCGGCATCGACGAAGTGATTCTCACCGTCAGGGGCCCTGGTTCACTCTCCCTCTCCCCTGCCAGGGGAGAGGGTCGGGGTGAGGGGTCGCGGCTCGCAGTGTCAGCCGCGCCGGCGCAGGGGTGGGCCTTCCAGCCGCCGCGATACGGCCCCTTCCTCGGCGGACCGGACCCTCGAGACCACTCGCCTTACCCCCTGCGCGCCTCCAGCCGCGCGAGCTCCTCCGGCGACATGCTCACCATGGCGAGCTTGCGGCCCGGCGCGACCGCCTCGCCGTGGAAGTCGGAGCCGGCGGTGGGCACGAGGTCGAACTCGGCGCAAGCGCGCAGGTACTTCTCGCGCTGCGAAGGGACGTGGTCCGGATGGTACGCCTCGACGCCGGCGAGGCCCCACGCCGCCATGCGCTCGAGGTCGCAGCGCTCGATCTTGTTGATGGCGGGGTGGGCGATGGTGGCGGTCCCCCCGGCCTGGCGGACGAGCCGGATGGCATCCTCCACCGGCAGCCGATGGCGGCCGACGTAGGCAGGGCGGCCCTCACCGAGGAACCGGTCGAACGCCTCCTTCACGGAGGAGACGAGGCCGCGCTCGACCATGGCGCGCGCGACGTGGGGCCGCCCCAGCGTCTTCCCGCCGCTGAAGCGCTCGATCTCGTCGGGAGTGAGCGCCACCCCGAGCGCGGCGAGCTTCTGGATCATCTCGCCCATGCGCACCCGCCGCTTCTCGGCGAGCAGGTCCTCGAAGCGCTGCAGGGGCTCGCTCCCAGGATCGACGAAGTGTCCGAGCAGGTGCACCTCCCTCCGATCGAGGTGCGCCGAGAGCTCGATGCCCGGCACGAAGCGCAAGCCGCGGGCCTGGGCGGCGGCGGCGCCTGCGTGGAGCTGCGCTATCGAATCGTGGTCGGTGAGCGCCCATACCGCCACCCCTGCCGCGGCGGCTCGCTCGGCAACCTGCTCGGCCGGGTACTGGCCATCGCTGGCGGTGGAATGGGAGTGGAGGTCGATGGCGCCAGCCTGCGCTGTCATGAGGGGCCCTTTCCCTGCTACTATACAGCGACTTTTCACCGCGGCCCGACCGCGGCGTCACCGCCGGAAAGGCCCATGCAGCACGTCCTGCGCATCTCCCGAAAGATCGACTACGGCCTGCGGGCCATGATCTACCTGGCCTCCATCCCGCCGGCGACGGTGGTGCCCTTCCGCGAGATCGCTCGGCAGATGATGGTGCCCGAGGACTTCCTGGCCAAGATCCTGAAGACGCTCGTCGACGAGGGGCTGGTGAAGTCGACGCGCGGTCCGCACGGTGGCTACACCCTCGCCAAGCCCCCCGCCGAGATCAGCTTCCTCACCATCATCGAGGCGGTCGAGGGGCCCATCGCCATCAACGTCTGCCTCGACGGCGACGACCCGTGCAGCAAGTCCGATGTCTGCACCATGGTGGACGTCTGGAGGCGCGGGCAGGAGAAGATGCTCGAGGTCTACCGCCAGACGCCGCTCGCCACGCTCGCGCTCAAGCCCGACGCTCAGGGCCAGGTGGGCTTCGTGCAGCTCTGCGGCCCGCAGCAGCTGAAGACCGTCTGATCCCCCCCATACCCGGCGTTGACGGGATCCGGCGGCGCGGCTAACTTCCGCGCCCGCATGGCACCCAAGACCCCGAAGCAGCTCCGGAAGGCATACCTCTCGCGCCCGCCCGTCGAGCCCATGCGGCTCCGGCCGGGCATGACGGTCGAGGATCTCGTCGATGTGTACCGCAAGGCGGGCGCGTTCAACGGCGGCCGGCTCGCCGAGGCGTGCGACTTGTTCGGCCGCATGATCGACTCAGGCGCCACCATCGCGCTCACCGTCACCGGCGCCATGACGCCGGCCGGGATGGGCGGCGCCATCCAGGCCATGATCGAGGCCGGCTTCGTCGACCTCATCATCTCCACCGGCGCCAACGTCTACCACGACCTTCACTTTGCGTTGAAGCTGCCGGTGGTGCAGGGGCACTTCCAGGTCGACGACAAGGAGCTGTACCGCGCCGGCATCGAACGCATCTACGACGTCTTCATCACCGAGGACTCGCTCCTCGACACCGACGCCTTCGTGCGGGAGGCCCTCGAGAAGGCGCCCAAGGCGCTGCGGGGCCACATCTCCACCCCGCGGCTGCACCACTACCTCGGACAGCTCGTCCGACAGCATGCGCCGCTCCCGGAGAAGAGCTTCGTCGCCACCGCCGCGGCGTGGGACGTGCCCATCTTCACCAGCTCACCGGGCGACTCCTCCATCGGCATGAACGTGGCCGCGATGAAGCTGCGCGGCGGCGAGACCACCATCGATCCCGACCTGGACGTCCTGGAGTCGACCGCCATCGTGTACGACGCCAAGGTGAACGGCGTCGTCATCCTGGGCGGCGGCTCGCCCAAGAACTTCTACCTGCAGACGCAGCCCACCCTCTGGCAGATCCTCGACCTCAACCGCGGCGGCCACGAGTTCGTGCTGCAGATCTCGACGGACTCGCCGCAGTGGGGCGGCCTCTCCGGCGCGACGCCGTCCGAGGCCATCAGCTGGGGCAAGGTGCAGGCGAACATGCTGAAGAACCACGTCGTCCTCTATTCGGACACGACGGTGGCCGCGCCGCTCGTCTTCGCCTACGCCCTCTCCACCCGCAAGAAGCGGAAGCCGAAGCGCCTCTACCGGCGCCTGCCGGAGATGTACGCCGCGCTGCAGCAGGCGCACGTGAAGAAGCACCCCGGCTCGGGCGCCATGCCCGAGGTGAAGGACGCGGCCAAGACCAAGACGGTCGGGCCGGGCCGGGCGCTGCCGCGGCGCTAGATCCCGGTGATGACAGACGCGAGCAGAGCGAGCGCGCCGGGGAGCGCCCTCCCTTCATTCGATCCCTCCGCTGCAGCGCTCGCGAGCTCGGGTGTCTTCGGCCTACCCCACTCGGAGGCGGAGGCGTCGGTGGTGTTGGTGCCGGTGCCTTTCGAGGCCACCACCTCCTACGGGGGCGGCGCCGCCCGGGGACCGGAGACGGTGCTCTCCGCCAGCCGCCAGGTGGATCTCTTCGACGTCGAAACGGGCCGGCCCTACCTGGCGGGTATCCACATGCTGCCGCTCCCGGAGCGCGTCCTGGCCCTCGACCGCGAGGCGCGGGCGGCAGCGGTGCCGGTCATCGCGGCGGGCGGCGTCGCGAACGGCGGCCCGGAGCTCCTCGCGGCGGCAGCGCGGGTGAACGCCGCCTCCGACGAGGTGAACGGCTGGGTGGAGGGCGAGGTGACCCGGCTGCTGCGCGCGGGGAAGCGGGTGGGCGTCGTCGGGGGCGACCACTCGGTGGCATTCGGCTCGGTCGCCGCACACGCCGCCGCCTGGCCGGGCCTGGGGGTGCTGCACCTCGACGCGCACGCCGACCTGCGGCAGGCCTTCGAGGGGTTCCAGCACAGCCATGCCTCGGTGCTGCGGAACGTGATGGACCGCCTCCCCGGCGTGTCGCGCCTCGTCCAGGTGGGCATCCGCGACGTGTCCGACGAGGAGATGGCCTACGCCGAGGCGTCCCGGGGGCGCGTGGTCGTGCACCACGACGCGCTCCTGGCGCAGGCGCGCTTCGAGGGCGAGACCTGGGGGGCGCAGGTGCGGCGCATCGTCGAGCCGCTGCCGCGCGACGTCTACCTCTCGTTCGACATCGACGGGCTCGACCCGGCGCTCTGCCCGCACACCGGCACCCCGGTGCCGGGCGGCCTCTCCTTCCAGCAGGCCTGCGCGCTCGTCGCCGGCGTGGTGAAGAGCGGGCGCCGCATCGTCGGGCTCGACCTGGTGGAGGTGGCGCCCGGCCCCGACGGCGACGCGTGGGACGGCAACGTCGGCGCGCGCCTGCTCTACAAGATGATCGGGTGGATGCTGAAGGCGGGCGGGTGATGCCTCACCGGATCTTGTAGGGATCCACCTTCGGCCTCGACTTCTCGACCTTCGCCAGCAGCTCCTTGAAGCGCGCGTTGGCCGGCTCGTACATGAGGGCCGCCTTGAGCGATCGCTCGGCGCCCTCCCACCGCTGCGCCTCGACATCCTTCAGCGCGGCGGCGTAGAGCTTGCGCCCGTTGGGGGTCGTACCGAGCTGCTCCTCGACCTTCTTCTGTTGCTCCTCGTGCAACGCCGATTCCTCGACCTCGGTGAAGCGGAGCTTCTTGGCCCGCTCGGGGCCGGTCACGTCGCCGAGGTAGCGCGTCCGCTTCGCGTCGTCGCGCAGGACCGTGTACGCCTCGTTGACGCGCCGGTAGATGCGGCCGATGAGGTCGCGCAGCTCGGGCGACGGCAGCGCCGCGAAGCGATCCGGGTGGAAGGCGCGTGACTCGCGGTAATAGGCGGTCTTCACGTCGGCGGCGGCGGCGTCCTGGGGCAGGCGCAGCACCTCGAAGTAGTCCATCCCGTCGAGCGCGGCCGCGCGCGCCTCGATCTCCATGATGACGCCGATGTCCATGGGGCCTCGCCTACGACGCCTGGTGTCCGGCCAGCTCGATGTCGGCGTTGGCGTCGATGGCGGTCTGGATGTCCTGCTCGGTGAGGCCGGAAGAGAGGCTGATGGTGGTCGCGGCGCGCTGGCCGGTCTCGAGGTCGGTGGCCGCCACGTGCACGATGCCGTTGGGATCGATCTCGAACGTCACCTGGATCTGCACCTCCCCGCGGTAGGCGATGCGGAAGCCGGAGAACTCGAACTCGCCCAGCAGCTCGCACTCGTCGGCCTTGTTCGACTCGCCCTGGTAGACCCGGATCTTGACCCGCTCCTGTCCGTCGCGGCTGGTGGTGAAGGTCTTCGACTTCTCGATGGGGATGGGCGTGTTCTTGTCGATGATGCGCTCGGTGAAGCCGCCCACCGTCCCGACCCGCAGCGAGAGCGGCGTCACGTCGAGCAGGTAGCTCGCCTGGCCGGTCGCGGCCGCGCCCTCGTTCATGAGTGCCGCGGCCTGGATGCTGGCGCCGAGCGCCACCACCTGGTCCGGGTCGATCCCGGTCATCGGCTCCTTCTGGAAGTAGTGCCGGACGCTGTTGCGGATGACCGGCAGCCGGGTCGGGCCGCCCACCAGGATGACGGCGTCGATGTCACTCGCCGTGAGCCGCGCCGACTGGAGCGCCTCGTCGCACACCTTGAAGGTGCGCTGCACGAGGTCCATCACCATCCGGTTGAACTGATCGGCGCCGAGCGTCTGCCGCAGCTCGAGCACCTCGCCCTCCGGAGTCTGGCAGATGTTCGGGACCTGGATCTGGGCCGTGCCGTCGCGGCCGACGTCGATCTTCGCCTTCTCGCCCGCCTCCTTCAGCATCTGCAGGCAGAACTTGTTCTGGCGCAGGTCGAGCTGGTGGGCCTCGAGGAAGCCCTGCGCCAGCCAGCCCATGATGCGATCGTCGAAGTCGTCGCCGCCGAGGTAGGTGTCACCCGCCGTGGCGAGCACCTCGAAGACGTCCTTGCCGATCTCGAGGATCGAGACGTCGAAGGTGCCGCCGCCCAGGTCGTAGACGCAGATCTTCTGGTTGATGTCCTTCCCGAAGCCGTAGGCGAGCGCGGCCGCGGTCGGCTCGTTGATGATGCGCAAGACCTGAAGTCCGGCGATGCGGGCCCCGTCGCGGGTGGCCTGCCGCTGGTTGTCGTTGAAGTAGGCCGGGCAGGTGACGACCGCCTTCCTGACCTCGCGCCCGAGCGCCGTGTCGGCGATGGCCTTCATCTCCTTCAGCACGAGCGCCGAGATCTCCGGAATGGCGAGCACGCGGCCGCCCACCTCCACCCGCACCGCGTTGTTCGGCCCCTCCACGATCTTGTAGGGCATCACCGCCTGGGCCTTCTTCACCTCGTCCGAGAAGAAGAAGCGGCCGATGAGGCGCTTCGCCGAGTAGACGGTGTTCTCGGCGTTGGTGATGATGTTCTTCTTGGCGTTGTTGCCGACGAGGACGGTGCCCTCCGGGAGGAAGCTCACCACCGAGGCGTGGGTGTGCTCCCCCCATTCGTTGGGGATGACCTGCGGGGCGCCGTCCAGCACGGCCGCGACGCAGCTGTAGCTCGTCCCGAGGTCGATCCCGATGGCGATGTCTTCGCTCATTCCGAAGTTTCCAGTGGTTCGCCCGCTTGGGCCGGGCTCTCCCGGCTCGGGCTGCTTCCCGGCAAGATCGCCATTATAGAGTAGGTGGGCGCCGAGAAATGGTGCCCGGGAGTCGACACGTCCATGGGTGCGCTGTTCGCAGTCCTCCAGAACGATCCGAACCTGCTCCGGTGCCAGGTGGCCCGGCTGGAGGCGCACGTCGCGCTCCGCGAGGCGGATCGGCTGCCCGATGCTTACGGGTTCGGATATTACAAGGGGAGCGACGTGTTGCTCGGCAAGCGACCGAGCGGCGCGCCGGCCACCTTCACGTTGACCCAGCTCGCGGGTGGGATCGAGAGCGAGGCGGTGGTCGCGCACGCGCGCATCGCCACCGTCGGCGCACAGAAGGACGAGAACACCCACCCCTTCCGCTTCCGCCGCTGGCTCTTCGCCCATGACGGGACGGTGGAGGCCTTCCGCGACGTCAAACCGCGCCTGCTCGCCACGCTCCCCGACTTCCTGCGGCGGCACGCGGAGGGGGACACCGACTCCGAGCACGCCTTCATGCTGTTCCTGAAGCACCTCCGCGAAGGTGGACACCTCGACGACCTCGACGTGGAGGCGCGCACGGTCGGCCACGCGCTGGCGCTGACCGCCCGCGATCTCGAGACCTGGAGCCGCGAGGCCGGCGGCGCCCGGGCGAGCGGGCTCAACTTCATCGCCACCAATGGCCGCGTCCTTGCGGCGACCCGGCGCGGCCGACCGCTGCACTACGCGCTCCTGGAGGGCATCGCTCCCTGCCCGAGCTGCGGCCTCGAGCTCACGACGCCCGACAGCGACCCGCGCACCCGGCCTCACCGGCAGGTGAAGGCGGTCTGCTTCGCCACCCTCCTGCTGCAGCCGAATGGCTTCCTCGAGGTGCCGGAGGCGAGCGTGGTGTCGGTGAGCCGCAGCCTCCAGGTATCGGTGTCCAGCCTCGCCGCCGCCTGACGCTCCTTCGGGGGTGTGCGCCGCCGAGGGGAACTAGACGATGGCCCACGGCCGCGGGACCGTGATCGACTCCCAGGTCTCGAGGGCGAAGCGATCCGTCATGCCCGACACGAAGTCCGTCACCGCCCGGGTCACCGTCTCACCGGGCCGAGGCGCGATGCCGAACCGCTGGCGCAGGCGTTCCGGATCGGCGGCGAGGAAGGCGTAGAGATCGCCGAGGATGCGCTGCGCCTTCTCGAGCTCATCGTTCACGACTGGGTTCTCGTAGACGCGATGGTAGAGGAACTCGCGCAGCGCGAGCAGCGCGCCGTGCACCTCCGGCGTCATCTCGATGTGGCCGCCGCGGTCGAGATCCGAGGCGCGGATGACGTCGCCCACCAGCGTGGCGAGCCGCTCGGCGTGCCGCTCGCCCAGCACGCGGCGGATGTCGGCCGGCACCTCCCGCTCCTCCAGCAGCCCGCCGCGGACGGCGTCGTCGAGGTCGTGGTTCACGTAAGCGATGATGTCGGCCAACCGTACGATCTCGGCCTCCAGCGTGAGCGCCTTCGCGCCCGAGCCCAGCATGAGGACGTTCCCGCGCCCCTTCGAGTGCCGCAGGATCCCATCGCGTACCTCGGCGGTCAGGTTGAGGCCCTGCCCGTCCGCCTCCAGCACCTCCACCACCCGCACCGACTGCCGGACATGGTGGAAGCCACCCTCGACCACCTCGTTCAGCAGCCGCTCCCCGGCGTGCCCGAAGGGCGTGTGCCCGAGGTCGTGCCCCATGCAGATGGCCTCGACCAGCATCTCGTTGAGCCGCAGCGCTCGGGCGATGGAGCGCGCGACCTGCGCCACCTCGAGCGTGTGGGTGAGGCGGTTGCGGTAGTGGTCGCCGCGCGGGGCGAGGAAGACCTGCGTCTTGCCCTGCAGCCGCCGGAAAGACTTACACTGGACGAGCTCGTCGCGATCGCGCTGATAGGAGGGCCGGAGGTCGTCCTCCGGCTCGCTCCGCTCCCGCCCGCGCGTCGCGGAGGAGAGCGCCGCGCGCGCGTGGAGCGTGTGCGCCTCCAGCTCCTCCAGCATGTGGCGGATCGAAGCCGGCATGAGGTGTGTCTCCATCCCTGGACGTAGGGCGGGGGCTTGTCCCCCGCCGCGCTATCCGTAGAAGGTCGCCTCCAGCACCGCGAGGAACAGGTTCGAGAGCGCATGGAACAGCACCGGCGCGGCGAGCCCGCCCGTGCGCTCGCGGAGCCAGCCGAAGAGGAGCCCGGGGAAGAAGGTCCCGAGCCGCCAGGCCTGCAACACCACCAGGTGCCCTACCGCGAAGAGGGCCTGCGTGGCGAGGAAGCCCGACCCGAGGCTCGCCCCGAGCACCCGCAACCGGCGGCCGGGACGCGTGGCGGCCCAGGTGGTCTGCATCCACCCGCGGTAGAAGAGCTCCTCGGGCAGCGCCACCACCAGCACCTGCACGAGCACCAGGAGCGGGAAGCGATGAGGCAGCCGGAACCGCGGCGGGTGCGGGAACGCGTACGGCGCGAGGTGGCCCGCGAGCCAGGACGGGAGCGCGGGCAAGAGGAGCCCGTAGGCCCAGAAGCCCACGAAGAAGAGCGGGAACACCACCGCGCAGGTGGCGGCGGCAAAGCCGAGCCCGCGCGCCCAGGCCCGCCAGGTGGCGGCGCTCCTCCACCCCGCCCACGGCAGGCCGAAGTCCGCCCAGCGCTCGCCCTCGGCGTGGATGCGCCGCTCCGGTAACACCACGAAGAGGAAGGCGGCCACGCCGGCCAGGTTCCCGGAGAGCTGGCCGGTCGGCTCCACCATGGCGAGCCCCTTCGCCGCCACGAGGAGCGCCAGGGCGATGGCCCAGGTGGTGACGAGCTCGCGCCGGGCGCGCTCGGGCGCGCGGCGCGCGAGGTGGAGGCTCACGCCGCCATTGTAGCTACGGACAGGTCGGCGCGACGGTGATCGTCGTCTTCCCCGAGACGAGGGACGTGGCCCCGGGGTTCACCACCGTCATGTCGTAAGATCCGCTCGGGATCCCTTGCAGCTGGATGAAGACCGTGAGCCGCCCATCCTTGCACTGGCCGGTCGCTGGGTCGGTGCCGGCGGCGCAGCTCGTGTCGAGCGGCGAGTTGTTGATGCTGTTGCCGGTGACGTGGACCACCGACGAGGGGTAGAGATAGCTGCCGGTCACCGCGCCGTACAAGTCGGTCCCGGCGAGGACACAGGTGCCCTTCGTGCCGGTCACGCTGGCCACGATCGGGGCCCCTTCGCTCACCGTGAACGTCAGCGCGTTCGACGTCACGCCGCCCGGGTTCGTCACCACCAGACTGTACCGGCCCACCGGCAGCGTGCTCGCCGCGGGAGGGGTGACGGTGAGCTGGACTGAGCTGACGAAGGCGGTGGGGAGCGCCTGCAGGGTCCCGCCGGCCGCTGGACCGAAGGAGACGGTGGCGCCGCTCACGAACCCGAGACCCTGCAGGGTGAGGGTGGCCGGCCCCGCCAGGTCCTGTCGCGCCAGCGCCGGAGAGAGGGTGCGCGCGACGAGCGCGTCCACGACCATGATGTTCACGGGATTCGAGACGAGCCGCGCCGGCATGTTGAGGAGGCGCGCCTCGATGGTGGCGGGAAGGGTGGTGCTCTCGCCGTCGAGATCGATCGCCTGCGCGGTCAGCGTGGCCGTGCCTGAGCCGTCCACGGTCAGCGGAAGCTCCTGCGCTGTCACCGCGCCGCTGAGCCGGACCGTCAAGGCGGTGGGCTGCGCGGCGAGCCCGTCGAAGGTGAACTTGAGGGTGGGCGACGCGCCGCGCCCGATGGTCGCCGGCTCGACCGAGACGAGGTGCGGATTACCGGTCGGGAAGACGCAGCTCCCGGCCGTGCACTGGAAGCCGGAAGCGCAACCGTGGCCGCAGGCACCGCAGTGGAGCGTGCTCGTCTGGAGCGCGGCGCACTCCCCGCCACAAGCGGTCTCGCCGGTGGCGCAGGAGATCGGGCTCGTGCCCTTGGAACAGGCGGAGCCGAGCGCGAGGAGCGCCGCCAGCCCGACCGGTGCGGCCCGGACGACGGCCGGCACCAGCCGACGCCACCGCACGAGCAGGGCCGCGGCGCAGAGGGCGAGCGTGGCGAGGTCGGCGCCCCCGCCGGTGCCACAGCCGCCGCTCTGCGGCAGTGGCTTGATCGGCGTGTCCTGCGAGGCCTTGATTTCGCCGTTCACGCTGACGCACTGGCCGGCGGCGCACTTGCCCACGGGGCAGCTCACGTGCTGGCACGCCCCATCGACGCAGGCGCCGTCGTGGCACTCCTGACCGGTGCCGCACAGCACCCCGGTGCAGGCGTCCGCGACGCAGGAGCCATCCTGGCAGACCTGTCCTGTCGTGCAGGCGGGCGAGCAGTCGCTCTGGCAGAACCCATCGCTCCCGCAGCTCTGGCCCGCGGCGCAGCCGACGTAGTCGCATGAGCGGACGCAGTCGGCGACGTAGGTGCCGCTCACCATGGGCCCGATGCGGCAGAAGGTGCCCTCGGGGCAGGACGAGCTGGCGCACGGGTCGGCGACGCAGGTGCCGGAGACGCAGAGCCCCTGGCCGCATGCGGTCGGATCCAGCGCGCAACCACCGGCCACGCACAGCCCGCCGGAGCAGCTCGACCCGAGGCCGCAGACGATGCCGTCGCACGGGTTCTTGCACTGGCCTGCCTGACAGACCTGCCCCGGCCCACAGGCCAGCCCTCCGTTGCCGGCGCAGGGCTCCCCGACGCACTTTGCGCTGATGCAGCTGAACCCTGCCGGGCACTGCGCGGCCTCGAAGGCGCAGGGGTCAGGGAGACAGATCCCGGCCTGGCACGAGTAGCCCAAGCCGCACAGCTTTCCCTGGTCGGGCGTACCGGTGCAGGCATCGTCGATCCCGTTGCACACCTCGGGCCGCGGCAGCACCTCGCCCACGCACGGTCCCCACAGGCCGCCGGTGCAGGTCTGCTGACCGCGGGTGCAGATGCCCTTCTTCGCGGGGAGCGGCCCTGGATCGGTGGAGGCCGGACCGTCGTAGCACTCCTGCTTCGCGCCCTCCGTGCACGACACCGGCTGGCAAGCCTGCTCGTTCGCGTCCGGGATGCCGTTGCAGTTCGCGTCCGCGCCGGGGGTCGTGCAGTCGACCGCGGCCGGCTGCTGCCCCGAGCACTGCAGGCCGCCGCCGCCGGCGCACTTCAGCACGCCCTGCGCGCAGGCGCCGAGCAGACCGGTGGTGCAGGTGGTGTTCGGGTCGGCGCAGCCGAAGCCCAGGTTGAAGAGCGTGTTGAGGACGATGCGGGTGCCGGCGGTCTGGCCGCTCCCGGCCACGCTGCTGGGCGAGTAGTCGTGACCGCCCAGGTATGCGACGGTGCCGTGCTGGGCCCCATCGGCACCGGTCACCTGGATGGTGCTGCTCACGTCCCACGCGAGTGGCGGGGTTGGCGCAGGGGTCTGCGTCGTGATGAGACGCTTGACCGCGGGCAAATACGCCACATCAGGCGTCTTGCTCGCGTCTGGGTAGTAGGTGGTGATGGCCCCGCTGACCATCGCGTAAGAAAAGTCGCCGATCTGCATGTTCGGGTGAGCCGGCGCGAGCAGGGATGACGCGGTGTTCGCGCCGTTCCACTTCAGGGTCCCGGTGCCCGTCTGGAACCGCGTGGCTGGGATACCGAGCGGATTGGAGTTGGCGCTGTCCTGGCCGACGATGCCCTCCAGCGCCTGGATCCCGAGGCACTCGACGAACAGGTTGTTTCCGGCATTCACGAACGAGGAGAGCGACCTGAGCTGCCACGCGAGCGAATCCGCGGCGGTCGAGGGCGGCAACGGCGGAGTGACGGTCGCATCGCCGGACCCCGTCGGCGTCACGCCGTGGGTGTCCCAGTGCGGGATCCACAGCATCTTGTAGTTGCCGAGGGCGAGCTGCGTGTCGGCATAGGTCTTCCCGGCTCGTGTTGAAGTTCGGGGCGCACAGGGACCCGGTGCAGGACTGGGGGATCGCGGTGTCACCGCCGGGGCTCGCCAGGTACGCCAGTACGGCGGCCTTGTTGCAACTCGGCCCGAGGCCGCCCGCGCAGTCACCGTTGCCGGTGCACGGCCAGGAGAGACCCGCCGCCACCGCATACTGGTACATGACGTTGCTCGACGTCTTCCCGCTCACCGGCGCGGTGATGTTGAGGATGGCGAGCTTGGGCGGCGGTCCCGTGAGCAGCTGCACCTGCGGCGCGTGGAACGCGTTCAGCACCTTGTGGAGGTCGACGATCGTCTCGGTCTTGAACCTCGAGAAATCAGGGTTGCTCTGCAGCAGCGACAGGACGTTCAGCGCGGCGACGTCGCTGGCATCGACGATGAACGGCCCGCCGATGTAATTGATGCCGTTCGCCCCGAGCGCCACGTCGGTGAACGAGCCGTCACTCCAGCTCATCTTCTGGGCGGCGGCGCCGCTCGAAGGCTTCGCGACCGCCACGTCCACCGCGGTCGCCGAGCCCTTGGTGTTGTCGATCGCCCAGTAGACCGGGACGTTGTGCTTGAGCAGGAAGTAGACGAGTCCGTAGGCGCGGAAGACGCCGTCATCGTGCGTAGTGTTGCAGGCTGCGGTCGGCTGATTCGGGGTCCACGGCGGCTGGCAGAATTTGGCGACACACGTCCAACCGGCAAGGCAGCTTGGGCTGCAGGTTGTCCCGTCCGGCGTCCAAGTCGCAGGCGTTCGGCGCTGATAACAGTCGTCCATCGGGATCACGAGCGAGCCCGCCGCGAAGTCCCGCGCCGCGGGTCCCTGCGGCCCGCACGTCGACACCCCCGTCAGCGCCAGTCCGGCCACGGTGATGAGCGACGTGGTGAGCAGAGTCCTGCGCATGGGGTGTCTCCCGATCGAGTGACGCTCGCATGCTAGCAGGGCAGGCAGGCAGGCCGCGCCATGAATCTTTGACGCGCAGTGAGGCATGTCGGGGTGACACCCTCCCGCACCTACCGGGGAACCAGCGGCAGCCGGCTCAGGGCGCGGCGGGATCCGGCGGGCCGATGGCCTTGCGGACCGTCTCGATGATGGCCGCCGGCTCGAAGGGCTTGCGCATGATCTCGTTCGCGCCGATGCGGCGGTACATGTCGATCTCGCGATCGGAGATGCGAGCGCTCATGAGCACCAGGAAGGTCTTCTTCCAGTGCGGGTGCGTCTTCACGAGCCGGCACACGTCGGCGCCGTTGATCTTCGGCATGTAGATGTCGAGCAGGACCGCCTCCGGGTCGAGGGTGGCCATCTTGCGAAAGACCTCCTCGCCGTCCATGGCGGTCCCGACGGCGTAGCCGGCCTCCTCGAAAGCGGCCGCGAGCGCGTCCACCAGCGCGTTCGAGTCGTCGACGATGAGGACCGTCTTTCGCTTGCCCATGCCGGTCCGGTTATATCGCAGCCACCATGGACCGTGAACCGGCCGTCGCTGGGCGCTTCTACCCGGGCAGCGAGGAGCCGCTGTGGGTGGAGGTGACCGCGCTGCTCGGTCCGCCCACTCCTTCGCGACCGGCGTTGGGCGTGCTCGTGCCGCACGCCGGCTACGTCTACTCGGGAAAGGTGGCGGGCGAGACCTACGCGCGCGTGGAGGTGCCGGGCCGGGCCGTCGTCCTCTGCCCCAACCACACCGGCTTCGGCGCCCGGGTGGCGCTCTGGCCCGAGGGCGGCTGGCGAACACCGCTCGGGCGCGTCCCGGTCGACGCGGAGCTCACGGCCGCGCTGCGAGCCTGCCCGCTCGTCGAGGACGACCGGGCCGCCCACCTTCGCGAGCACGCGCTGGAGGTGCAGCTCCCCTTCCTGCAAGCGCGCCGGCCCGACGTGGCCATCGCCGCGCTCTGTCTCGGCCCGCTCTCCGCCGACGCTTGCGAGGAGCTCGGACGCGCCGTCGCGGTGGCGGTGCGCGCCCGCCCGGCCCTGCTCGTCGCGTCGTCGGACATGAGCCACTACCTCCCCGCCGAGGTGGCGCGCGCCCTCGACGAGCGCGCGCTGGCGCGCTTTCTCGCCCTCGACGCCCGCGGCCTGCACGAGACGGTGCGGCAGGAGGAGATCTCCATGTGCGGGGTCGTCCCCGCCACCGTCATGCTCGCAGCCGCCCGCGAGCTCGGCGCGACGCGGGCGGAGCTCGTCCGCTACGCGAACAGCGGCGACGTGAGCGGCGACCGCGAGAGCGTGGTCGGCTACGCGGGCGCGGTGGTCTACTGAGCGCTGCGCCGCCGCGGGCGGAGGGCGGCGAGGAAGAGCCCGAGGAGCGCGAGCCCGCTCGCGCTGGCGGTCCCGCAGCCGCATCCGCCGCCGGAGTCCTTGACCGGATAGATGGTGCACACCCCGTCGATGTCGTCGGGCTTGAGGGTGCGCTTGTCGGTGTCGCCAAAGGTCGCCGTCGGAGCCATGACCGGATACTCGGGGTTGAGGGCAGTACCGCTGTTCGGACAGGCGGTCGCGCCCGCTCCGCCGACGGCGCAGTGGTCGAGGCCCAGCATGTGCCCCGCTTCGTGCGTGACCGTGTTGCCGACGTCCCAGTAGACACAGCCTGACTGCGAGTACCCTGGATCCGAGCAGGTGCCTGCCTCCGGTGGAGCGCAGGTGAAGTACATGCCGTCGGGTGAGCTGATGCTCCCGTTCCAGTCGTGAAGCTCCATGTCGGCGTCCAAGATCTCGCCCGTGCTCGGGACATAGGTCACGGTCGTGAGAGCGATCGTCCCCCCTGGGCCGCTGGTGCTGTCGTGCTCCCAGCAGTTGTACCTGGTGACGCATGCGCTGAGATCGACAGCCCCGCAGATTGGGTCGGAGGCTGCGAGCGCGGTGCAGACCCCGCTCCGGAACACCACCAGGTTCTCGTTGTTCGCGCCGGCGGTCTGGTCATATCCGAGGGCCTTCGAAGCCGTATCGCCCCCGTCCACGAACTGGAAGCTCGTGCAGGGCTGGCTCTGTCCAGGGTGTGTCGCGTTCGTCCAGGCCGGGAAGCTCGCCTTCGCCAGCGCCGCCGCTACCGCTGCGCTCGCACACCCCGGCGTGGACTTGAAATGGGCGGGGTTGACGGAATAGGCGACGCGCGAGCTCTTCCACGCGAGCGGCTTGCTCGTGTCCTGGGCGACGCTCTGCACGAACGCGAGCGCCGGCGAAGCCACGACGAGCGTATACAGGGCGGCCACGCCGCGGAGGTGCTTCACGGCGCGGCCCTCACCCGGCGCTCCAGCTCGTCCACCGCCATCGCCTCGACGCGCCGCTCGCCCGCCCGCAGCGGCTGCCGGTCCACGAACGCCGTCTGAGACAGGTCCGGCTTCGCCTGGTCCGCCTCGACCGCGAACTTGCCCTGGGCGAGCCCAGTCACCCGGTACGCCTGCGCCTTGCCCATCCGGCCGAGGAAGACGACCACCTCCTCGCCCACGGTGAAGCGGGGGGCGCCCGCCACCCGCTGCGCCAGGCGGCCGGCCGTGCCGCCGGGGACCACGACCGTGACCCGTGCCGGCACGGCCCCGCGCCAGACGCTCGTCGCCTCCAGCTCGACCGAGGTCGAGATGCGCCTGCCGTCGGCGCTCGGGTGCGAGGCGAGCGACACCACGCGGCCTCGCACCACCGCGTCGGAGCCGCGCGCGAGCTCCTCGACCGAGGCGGGCACGGAGAGCGCGGCGAGCACCGGAGCGGCGGCCGCGAGCGCCGCCGCGGCGAGGGCGATCCTAGAGAGGCTCATGGGCGTCATTTTACCCTGGACGCCCGCCTGCTCGCGCGGATTCAACGCCTGCCTTCTGTGCTAGCTTCCGCCCGCCATGATGGACAAGCCCCGCGTACGCTTCGCGCCCTCCCCCACCGGCTACCTCCACATCGGGGGCGCCCGGACCGCCCTCTTCAACTGGCTCTGGGCGCGCCGCACCGGCGGCACCTTCGTCCTCCGCGTCGAGGACACCGACCGCGAACGCTCCACCCAGCAGGCGGTCGACGCCATCCTCGACGGCCTGCG
>WNGL01005040.1_pt1 | contig 17364 bp, 14 predicted proteins | sample 5400591 | NCBI WGS metagenome assembly WNGL01 (sample SAMN13153377, study PRJNA577476) | soil metagenome | isolation source: 80 cm soil or saprolite under Garry oak tree replicate 1 | place: USA:California | collected 2016-06-15 | reverse complement strand
CGACGTCCACAATATTCAAGGGAACTTCCGGCCACGCGGCGACGGGTTCTTCACCGATCCGCACCTTGATTTTTTGCATGAGCGCCCGCACATCGGAGCGCTTGTAGTACATCTGGTCATAATGGCGAATCTCTACGATACCTTCCATCAGCGCAACGGCCATCACGAAGGGCAGACTGTGATCGGCGCTCTCCCTGGTTTCCGGCTGCCAGTTCGCTTCTCCTGAACCCATGACCTCGTACCCTGCGGGAAAAGTCTGCAGGCGAATCTCTTTAATGTCGTCGAGATCGGGGATTTGCGATCGCAAGTTAAGAATCGCCTCTACCGCGCTTTGTGAAAAATACCCTGAAGGAAATGCTTTCAACCGCGCTTTCATGATGCGGTAGGTATCGGCGGAATCCGCGAATGGCCTGATCTCGAAGCGGATCCCCGTGCTACTCAAGAATCCGGCCTTACCTTCGAATGCTTCCTCCGGTCCTGTCATCCCTTTGGCGGCCAACATGGCGCAAAAGACGGCGTTCCTCGAGGCGTTGGCCAACGCACACCCCTTCCAATGGGAAATCTGACCTCGCCTAATTTGCTCGAGGCTGATATGAGACGAGATCGCCAGGCTGATCGCATTAGCCATCTGCTCTTTCGTATGGCCGAACAGCTTAGCCGCCAGTACCGCAGCCGCGATGACGCCGTAGGTCGATTGATCCCAACTATGCCCGCGCTCTTTCGCTCCGGCGTCGATGAGTCCGCAAAGCACCTCGTAACCCAAAACCGTCCCGAGGATTACGTCTTTGCCGCTGCCGTTTCTCGCGTCCACGACGGCCAACACCGGGGCGAGGAGGTCGCTTGGATGGCAGGTAGGTGAACCAGCATAGGTGTCGTTAAAATCGAGATATCGGATCATCACGCCATTGGCGAAAGCTGCGAGGTCCGGCGAGGTCTTCTGGCCGCTGATCAAAACCGTGGACGGGCTGGCCGAAGTTATCTCGGATGCGGCGGCTCTAGCGATCTTGGCTGGAGGACTTTCGGCCCCCCCGAGCGCGCACCCCACGGTATCCATGACAATGTGCTTGGTCCGGCGTATCACTTCCTGCGGCAGGTCGCGATACGACAGCTTCAGCGCATAGTCGCAGAGATGATTGAGGATTCGGTCGGCCATTTTTTACTGGGTCGAGCCTTTGCCGAAGTTCGGCTTAAGTTCTCTATTGGCGCCAACGCAAGCATTACATAATTCGAACCAACAGGCCACCGCAACTGCGCCAAGGCCCGCGCCGCAAGGTTAACTTCCACGACTTGACTTTCTCTGCCGTTCCATTGATTTTTCACGCGTAGGGCTGGATCTCGATCTCTGCGCCGAAAGTTCAAACCGTTCCAGCCGTTCAAGCGGGTTCAAGTCGTTCAAAAGCACAATCAGCCCAAAGCTTTCGTATTCAAAGAAGAATGTTTACGGGATGGGGTTGACTAGCTGAAATTAGTCGATTATCCGGAGACTCTTCGGACGGTAAGGAGTCCAAGTATGCCGAAGGCAAGCAAGATTGTATTGCACTTCCCCGGGGAGATCCCTAACTGCCGAAAACCCTTTGATATGCTTGCTCTTACGAACGTCGCCTATCAAAAGAGAAAGGCCACCTCTCGGGTGAAAAGTGGCCTTTCTGAAATCTGGCTCCCCGGGAGGGACTCGAACCCCCGACCAATTGGTTAACAGCCAACTGCTCTACCGGCTGAGCTACCGGGGAATATCAATACTAAAAGCCTACTGCTCCTTTAACAGCCTCAGCCAGAGGCTGATCCGCCGACGGCGGAACCTGCTCTACCGGCTATGAGGGCTTTAGCTGAAAGCTGATCAGCCCTGGGCTGAACCGGGGAAGCAGTTTTCATTATTTAACATACGAGATGACCAAATTCTAGGTCAGCAAACGCCTAACTTGGCAAGTTGCTGTAAAATTTTCTGGTGGTGAGTGGCGGGCCAGTAAACACGGCGGCACTTAGAGCACCAATGGAACTTCTGCTGGCTCGAAAAGACATAGGGAGGGACAATTTTTTCCACCGATTCTTTGGCTTTCGGCTGCAACGGCGTGTTGCAAACGAGACAGCGCGTAAAGAGTTTCTTCGACGGCTTTAGATGACAAGTTTCTATGACCTGTAGAAGCTGATCCGCATAATGATCGCTTTCGATGAAAATAAATTCTGGCGGTTGTTTTTTCTTCAACCCGCGGTCCCGGGTGAGGATCACGCGATTTTCACGGCGAGCGGCGCGAATCAGCCCGTAACCGCTCAAATGGGAACCGTAAATGACGTCCTCGCCGATGACGCGGAGCCACTTGACTAGCTTGCCGAGCATTCGATCGGCGGCGAATTTCACTTCCTCCCAATGGTCATCCATTTACTTAACGTCGACCCAATTTGTATTGCCCGGCTTTTGACCTTACCATATACGCTCTAACGCATGCTTGTTAAGCGATCCATCGGCGTCGCCATCGTGCTATTTTGGTGTTTGATGAATGTTCTGCTCATCAAGCGGCAGCATTGGGCATCGCCGCCGCCGATCACCCTTCGAAGCACCGAGAAAATCACGGATCGAATAGAGGAATCATGGGGAGTTTTCTATCGGGGCGACAAGATCGGTTACGCGAGCCAAATCATCGACCCCAAACCACAAGGTTACCGGATCAGGGATCAATCCGTGCTGCGCCTTCAGCTCTTGGGGACGACCCAAACCGCGACGACCCAGCTGGAGACGGAGGTCGATCAGGAGTGGGCGTTGCAGAACTTCAATTTTGACCTTCAATCCAACGACGTGCGCTTCAAGGCACGCGGCCATGTCACGCCGGGTAAACTGAGCCTGGAAGTGGAATCCGCCGGCCACACGACGAAAAAAGAAATTGCCCTGAAGCAGCGCCCCTACCTTTTGGCCGCGTTGAAACCTTACGTGATCACACAGCAGTTGGAACCGGGGAAACAGCATTATTTCTCCACGTTCGATCCCGCGACCCTGTCGCAGCAAGTCACCGCGGTGACCATCGAAGGACGAGAACGTCTTCGCATCGGGACCCAGCTTGAGCCGGTCATTCGTATTCGCCAGCAGTTTAAAGGCATCTCCGTCGTATCTTGGGTCGACGGCAGCGGCAGGACTCTCAAAGAAGAGACTCCCTCCGGGCTGTCCTTGATCCGACAGAGTCCTGAAGAAGCGCGGCGTCTTTCCGACTCTCGCTCGGTCCCGCTGGATCTCATCACTCAAGCATCCATCCCATCGGACGTATCCATCTCTAACCCGCTCCAGAAACATTTTCTCAGGTTGAAGCTCAGCGGCTTTGATCTTTCGAAATTTCCTCTCCATGGGGGCCGGCAACAACTGAACGGCGATCGGCTGGCGATCAGCCGCGAGGAATTTAACCCAATCCGTTCAATTGCTATTCCAGTACAAGACCGGCGCTTGAGCCCATTCCTTCAAGCGACACCTTTCGTGCAAAGCGATCACCCGAGCATCCGCGCGCTAGCGCAACAGATCACGGCTGGCGAAAAAGACGCACGCCAAGCGGCGCTGCGCATCAAAGACTGGATCTTCAAGGAGATCGCGAAGGAACCGACCGTCAGCATTCCCAACGCCTTAGAGGTCCTTCGAACCAAAAGGGGCGACTGCAACGAGCACACGGTTCTCTTTAACGCCCTCGCCCGAGCGGCCGGTATTCCCGCGAAGACAGCCGTAGGTATCGTTTATCTGGACGGCGCTTTCTATTATCACGCCTGGTCAGAAGTCTGGCTCGGCGAGTGGATCTCCCTCGATTCCGTGCTCAATCAGTTTCCCGCCGATGTGACTCATATTAAGTTCCTCGAAGGCGAAATCGACCAGCAGATCGATATCCTCCAGCTCATCGGCAATTTGAAGATCCAAGTCATCGAGGCTTCCTGACGTGATTCAACTGATAAATGTAACCAAGCGTTATGGGCAGCTGGCGGCGGTGGATGGCCTGAATCTGGACGTAAAGCCCGGCGAGATCTTCGGATTTCTCGGCCCCAACGGCGCCGGCAAGACGACCACGATCCGAGTCATGATGGGAGTCCTAAGACCCACTACGGGACAGGTCCTGTTGGGCGGATACGATATCGAACGAGAACCGGAAAAAGCCAAGTCCATAGCGGGTTTCATTCCCGACCGGCCGTTTATCTACGAAAAGCTAAGCGGCAGCGAATTTTTGCACTTTGTCGGCAAGCTTCACCATGTCGAGACAGCGCGGTTGCAGCGCAGGATTTCCGAACTCTTGGATAGCCTCGAATTGACTCAATGGAAAGACGAGTTGGTGGAAAGTTATTCTCACGGCATGAAGCAGCGTCTGGTCGTCTGCGCTGCTTTGATTCACGAGCCGGGCATCCTCATCATCGACGAACCAATGGTTGGAATGGATCCTAAGGGAGCACGAACTCTCAAAGACCTTTTTCGTTTTCTCGCTGAGAACGGCACGACGGTTTTTCTCTCGACCCATAGCATCAGTGTCGCCGAAGAGGTCTGCCACAGGATCGGTATCATCCAGCAGGGGCGGCTCATCGCCTGTGGTACGATGGCGGAGCTTTACCGGCAAGCCAACGGCCACAGCGGAAATCTCGAGAGCGTTTTCCTCGAACTGACGCGGCAGCAATCCGCCGCGGCAGCCGAATAACTCACCATGAATACGATTTTCGTCCTGCTTTCTCCTCTTTGGCTTTCCTGGAAGAACGATTTTCGGCGCGCCGGAAATCAATGGGGGCGGCGCCTATTTCTTTTGGGCCTGGCATTGGCTTTTTGGTTCGGAACATTTTTCGTGATCCGGCGGGTCCTGATTTATTTCCAAAGCGTTTATGAGCTCGGACCCGCTCTTGCCTATCAGCTGCTGCTGATTATTCTGCTGACCTTTTTATCGATGCTTCTTTTCAGCAATCTCGTCACCTCCCTGTCGACTTTTTTTCTCGCCCGCGATTTGGATTTGGTACTGTCGACTCCGATACCGATTGGCTCATTTTACTACTCGCGGCTCATCACCACGACGGTCAATTCCTCTTGGATGGTGCTTTTCTTCAGCTTGCCCATTTTTGTCGCCTACGGTTCAGTGTTTGGCGGCGGAATGCCTTTTTATCTCTGGGTGCTGGTGATTGTTCCGCTGTTTCTAACCATCCCGGCGTCTCTCGGAATTTTGATCACCCATCTTTTGGTTTACTGCCTGCCCGCGCGAAGGATCCGCGATATTTTACTCTTTATTGGTCTCTTTGCATTTGTCGGGATTTATTTTCTGTTCCGTTTCTCTCAGCCTGAGCGGCTCGTTCAACCGGAATCCTTCGGCAACTTCATTCAGTTCTTGGCCGCCATGGAAACTCCGTCGTCACCGTTTCTGCCGAGCAGCTGGTCCGCTGAGATCTTGGCCGGGAGCCTTTTCAATCGGCCGGTCGAACAAGGGTTCTTTTACGCCTTACTCGCCAGCTATGCGTTATTTTTCCCTCTCGTTACTTCCTGGGTCTCTGGCGCCGTTTACCTCTCTGGATGGTCCAAGGCGCAAGAATCGCGGCAGGGCCGGCGGAAAACCGAATGGCTCGATTGGGCGCTGGATTGGATCACCCGCCCATTTCCGTCCGTCCTACGAGCGATCATGCTCAAGGACATTAAGACTTTTCTCCGCGATACCACCCAGTGGTCCCAATTGTTTTTGCTCGTCGCCCTCATTATTATCTACCTGTATAACTTCAAAGTCTTGCCGCTCGACCGCTCACCTCTACCGTCGGTCACGTTAAAAACCGTGGTCTCCTTTGCCAATCTTGCCCTGGCCGGTTTCGTGCTCAGCGCGGTGGCCATCCGCTTCGCTTTTCCGGCGGTGAGTCTGGAAGGCCAGGCCTTCTGGATCCTGCAAACCTCGCCGATCTCGCTGCGCACTCTGTTGTGGAGCAAGTTTTGGCTCAACTTCGTGCCGTTGCTGCTGCTCGGCGAATTGCTGGTCTTTCTGAGCAATCTCCTGCTCCGGGTGCCAATGTGGATGATGACGATTTCACTCGTCACTGTCCTTTTGATGACGTTTGGCATTGTTGCCATCGGCGTCGGCGTGGGCGCGTTTTATCCGAAATTCAATTTTGATAACGCAGCGGAAATCCCGACGAGCTTCGGCGGCGCGATTTGCATGATTTTCAGCATCGCCTTCATCGGCGTAGCGGTTATCATTGAGGCTTGGCCGATCTACTTACTTGCGATGGAAGGATTGAATCCAGGCCGATTGAAAGTCCCGCCCGTTTGGGTCATCGCACCGTCCTTGACCGCGGTGGCCGGGTTAACCGCCGCAGTCGTTACGGTAGCATTGAGACTCGGCCTAAACCGATTGGAACAATTGAAAGCATAACTAAGGAGGCTGCTCGTGCAATTAATTCACACGATCTATGAACCGAGCGGTTCAGGGCCGCATCCGACGATTCTCACTCTCCACGGGAGGGGAGCCAACGCCTTCGATCTCCTTGGCCTTGGCCCTCACATATGCAGTGGAAAATTTCGTCTGATTTGCCCCCAGGGACCGTTGGAAACTCCCATCGGGCCGGGCGCATTTGGCTATGCCTGGTATCCAATGAGCATGGGTGGACCACCTGATATCGCGGCAATGCTGTCGTCAAAAAAGAAACTCGAAGAATTCCTCGATGAGTGTCTCAAGCGCTATCCCATCGATCCGAAAAAATTGGTCGCCCTTGGTTTCAGTCAAGGCGGCGTGATGGCATACAGCCTCGCGCTGACGAATCCTCAGAGGTTTGCTGCAATGGCCGTGCTGAGCTCATGGCTGCCGACAGAACTGGTCTCGCAGCTCGCCATCGGCGAAGCGGTTCACTCCCTACCGACGCTAGTCCAGCACGGCTCACAGGATTCAGTGATTGAAGTCGCGCGCGCCAGGGATTCGGTGGAACGCTTGCGCGAGCTGCGCGTGCCGCTGACTTACCGCGAGTACGATATGGGGCATGAAATCACGCCGGGAAGTCTTAGCGACCTCTCGGCGTGGCTTGAGGAAAAGGTTCTATCTCCGATCGTCCAGCTAGCTTCGAGTTAATGGCGGCTTATCGCTCCTCCCGAGCCCACCATCTTCTCCAGACGCGCAATCCGCTCTTCGATGGGCGGATGGGTGCTGAACAGGGTCCGCAACCCGCCGAGAGTGAGCGGATTGACGATGAACAAATGAGCCGTGGCGTTTGCCGTGGCTTCATTCACCTGCAGAGGAATATTCTCCGACGCCATTTGAAGTTTGCGCAGCGCGCTGGCGAGCGCTAGCGGATCGCCGGTAATCTTGGCCCCGCCATCATCCGCTCCATATTCCCTGGATCGTGATACGGCCATTTGAATCAGCAGAGCGGCCAGCGGAGCGACGATCATCATGAACAGAAGGCCAAAGACCCCGCCGCCGCCTTCGTCCCTGTCTCGGTCACGACCGGCGCCAAAAATCATCGCCCATTGGGCCATGTAAGCGAGATAACTGATCGCGCCGGCCAAGGTGGCCGCAATGGTGCTGACGAGAATGTCACGATTAATAACGTGGGTTAGCTCATGGCCTAAAACGCCTGCGAGCTCCCGCTTCGTCAGGATGCGACGGATCCCCTGGGTGACGGCGACGGCCGCATGTTGGGGATTGCGCCCGGTGGCAAAGGCGTTTGGGGTATCCTGAGGAAGGATATAGACCCGGGGCATAGGCAGCCCCGCTCTTTGAGCCAGATCCTGAACAATTCCATAAAGTTCCGGATCATCGTTGGCGGTTATCTCCTGCCCCTGATACATCGCGATGACCATCTTATCGCTGAACCAGTAACTGAAGAAATTCATGCCGCCGGCGAAAATGAGCGCGATCAACGCGCCCTGCCGTCCGCCCATGAGATCTCCAGCCCAAACCAGCAGAGCGGTAAGAACGGCCAGAAGAACGGTGGTTCGAAAGGTATTCATATCCTTTCCTCCCTAGCGAAAACATCCTATGTTATTGGTAAGGGTTGTCAAGATCATTACCGTACAAGGAGAATTTGTGTACGGTCTGCATAAAAATCAAGGACGGTCATAACTCCCGAAAAAACTGGACCTTACAGATACCGGAAGGAGTAAAACATGCGTTACGGAGTGGTCTTTCCGCAAACGGAAATCGGCAAGGATCCGTCGGCGATTCGCGACTTCGCCCAGGCCGCCGAAGAACTGGGCTACCATCATTTACTGGCGTACGACCACGTCGTGGGGGCCAATCCCGCCAGCCGTCCGGGTTGGCGCCCGCCTTACACCTATAAAGACACATTTCACGAACCGTTCGTTCTGTTCGGTTATCTGGCAGGACTGACTAAGCGTATCGAACTGGTCACCGGCGTCATTATCCTGCCTCAGCGGCAAACGGTCCTTGTGGCCAAGCAAGCCGCCGCCCTGGATGTCCTGAGCGGTGGGCGCTTGCGCCTAGGCATCGGCATCGGCTGGAACCCGGTGGAATATGAAGCGCTCGGCGAGAATTTTAAGAATCGGGGGCGGCGATCCGAAGAACAGGTCGAAGTCATGCGCAAGCTCTGGACTCAGGAACTGGTCACCTTCGAGGGTGAATGGCACAAGATCACCGACGCCGGATTGAATCCTCTGCCCATCCAACGACCGATACCGATCTGGTTTGGCGGCGGTCACGATCAAACGCTTAGACGCGTGGCTCGACTTGGCGACGGCTGGTTTCCGTTGTTGGGGCCCGATGACAAGTGCCGCGCGATGATTGAAAAGATTCGCGCCTATACGCGCGAAGCCGGCCGCGATCCGAGAAGCGTGGGCATCGAAGGCCGCATCATGATCGGTCAAGGCTCCCCGGAACAATGGACAAAAGAAATCCAAGCTTGGAAAGAGCTGGGCGCGACTCACGTAACGGCGAACACCATGAAAGCCGGATTCTCATCGCCGTCCGGCCATGTGGAGGCGATCAGACGGTTTAGAGCCGTGTTTGCCGAGGGCTAAGAGGAAGCTTTGTGCTTGTCGATCAAGCCCCGTACTTGCTCGAACGGCTCGCCGCCTTTTTCTACCGCGTCGCGGATCACTGCAATGGTGCGAACTAGATTTTGACCCTCCGCTTGATAGATGGATTCAAAAATTTCCAAATTCCTGAGATAAAGCATGTAATGAATGATGACGGCGTTATTCATCGGCTGGTAGGCAAAGCCGCGGAAGCGATGGGTGGACCGGCTGGCGAGGCGATCCGCCCATTCGTTTTTAAATCGGCTGAAGACCGCCTCGCGAAGTCGCAGCTTATCTTCATAAGGTATGTTCCGGGTGTACAGCTCCGTCAGCGCTCCGGCAAATCTTTCTATGAATCCCGAAAACTCCAATTCGGCTTCCCAGTTTCGCACGGCTCGCTGATGCTCCGCGCTCCCCTCACCGAATTTGTCACGGAAGAAGTCGATAGCCGCGTGCCCACCGACAAAGTTAGCTACGCTCTCGTTAAAATTGCCGGCGCCTTTTACATACAAGGTGCTGTGAAACAACTCGTGAAAGACTACCTCCGCCAATGTGACCTTGTCATATTTGAGCAGATGTCCCAGCAACGGATCATTAAACCAGCCCAAGGTGCTGAAGGCCGCGGAGGTGCGAACGTTAGTATCATAGCCCTCCGCGCGGAGTTCCTCTGCCGCGGTTTCGGCCTCCTCCCTGGAGAAATAGCCCTTATACGGCACTCGTCCGACGACGAGAAACCACCACGTGTAGGGTTTTAGTTCCGTCTTCGGCGCTGCCGTCAAAATGTAAGTCAGCTCCGGCCGGTCCACGTAGGAATAGGTGGAATAGCTTTTCCCGACGTTCAGTTTCAGAGGATTTTTGGCGTACTCTCGCACGGCGAGCACGAGCGCGAGTTTTTCTTTTGTGTCCGCAGCGATATCCGGCCTCTCGATAAAATTCGCAATGGGCTCGCGCCGCCAAAGGATTTTTCCTTCTTCATAGGCCGCCCGCATGACGTAAAAAGGAGAACAGCCCGATAGCGTCAAACCCAATACGAGGACCATAAAGATAACCCACAGCCACTTGGTTAGATGGGTTCTGGACAAATAACGCAAAAAGAGAAATTTGCCGGACGGCTCAGTTGAAAAAATCTTACTCATGAACTCGAGGCACATCCGGCGCCACCTGCTTCAAAACTTCGCGCTCATACTGGAGCTGATAGAGACGATGATAGATTCCCTTTTTCTCCATGAGTTCGGCATGGGAACCCGTCTCGCGCACCTTCCCGTGATGCAACACGATGATGCGGTCAGCGTTACGGATGGTTGAGAGACGATGCGCAATCAGTAGACATGTTCGGTTGCGCATGATTTTTTCCATGGCATCTCGGATGAGCAGCTCCGTGTCGGTGTCAACGCTCGAGGTCGCCTCGTCCATGACGAGGATTTCCGGCTCAAACACCAAGACTCGCGCGAGAGACAAGAGCTGTCGTTGACCGCCGGAAAAATTACTGCCCCGTTCCTTCACTCGCGCGTAAAACCGTTCGGGCAGGCGTTGAATGAATCGCTCCGCATTGGCAATTTGAGCCGCCTTCTGGATTCTTTCCATCGGAATCGAGGAATCGCCGAGGGCGAGATTGGCGCAGACATCCCCCGAAAAGAGAAAAACATCCTGCAAGACGACCCCGATATGGCGCCGCAGCGCCCGAAGGTCCCACTCCCGCACCTCGACGCCGCTGACTTTGATGGAGCCTTGCTGGATATCGTAGAAACGGTTCAGCAGCTTGATCGTCGTGGTTTTGCCTGAGCCGGTGGCTCCCACCACCGCCACTTTTTCTCCCGGTTCGATTCTAAACGACACACCCTTGAGAACAGGATCATCCGCCCGGTACTGAAACCAAACGTTATCGAAAACCACTTCTCCCCGGAAGGGTTTTGGCGTCACCGCACGCTTGGGGCTTTCAATCAGGATCGGCGTATCGAGAAGCTGAAAAATTCTTTCTGCCGAAGACATCGCGGACTGCATGACGGTGTATTTCTGGCTAAAGTCACGCAATGGGACAAAGAAACGGTGGAGATACTCGTTGAACGCGACCAAGGTGCCGATGCCGATGATACCGTGCAGCACTTCACCGCCGCCCCACCAGAGGAGCAGCGCGACGCTCACCGAGCCCGCCGCTTCGACCATCGAGTACAGACCCGCTTCATAGAGATTTGACAGATGATAGGCGTCCCGATGGGACGCGTTGAGTTCGTCGAACTCCCGATAGGTTTTCGCCTCGCGGGCAAAGAGCTGGATAATGGCCATGCCCGAAATGGCTTCGCCGAGATAAGCATTGATGCGCGCGATCCGCTCGCGGATCTGGCGGTAGGTCTGCCGAGCTTTGACGCGAAAGTAATTAATGGCAATCGCCATAGGCGGGATCAAGGCCAATGACACCAGCGCCAACCCGACATTGAGATAGAACATGATGCCGACAATCCAAATGACCATGACGAAATCCGAGACTAGCGTCATAACGCCGGAGGAGAACATCTCCTGGAGGACATCGACATCCGTCGTCATGCGGGTTACCAGGCGGCCCACTGGGTTGCGGTCGAAATAACTCATCGGCAGCTTCTGCACATGAGCGAAAATCGCCACCCGCAGATCGGCCAGGCACCGCTGCGCCACCAGCATGGTCAGGTAATACTGAAAAAATACCGTGAGGGTCTCACCCACCAGGGCTCCGAAGAAAAGTAACCCCACGTTCCGTAATCCCCCAAGGTCTCGCCCGGCGATATACTGATCGATGCCCACTTTCATGAGATAAGGTTGAGCCAGACCGAAAGCCTGTTGCAAAGGAAGAAGCAACATGGCGAGCCAGAACAGCCGTTTGTAGGGAGCCATGAATTGCCATAGCCGCTTGATCAGCCGCAGATCGTAGGCTTTGCCGAGGATTTCTTCTTGCTGCAACGGTTCGGCCATCTAAATCTGCTCCAATTCTTCGGTCAGCCGCTGCTGCAGGTAGAGTTCGGCGTAAACACCGCCGCGATGAACCAGCTCCTCGTGGTTGCCCCGCTCGATAACCCGTCCTTCGTCAAGGACCAAAATCTCGTCCGCTCCCTTCACCGCCGAGATCCGGTGCGAGATGATGAGACAGGTCTTTTCTTCGAGAATGGACCTGAGTCCCTGCAGAATCTCCGCTTCCGTCTGGGCATCGACGCTGGAGAGACAGTCATCGAGGATGAGAACCGGCGGATCCATCAGCAGCGCGCGCGCCAGGGTGGCCCGCTGCTTCTGACCTCCGGAAAGCGTGACGCCACGCTCGCCGACGATGGTATCCAGTCCCTGGGGAAAGATCTCCAAATCGCGATCAAGTTTGGCGATCCTCACGGCGCGACGCACTTCTTCGTCCGAGAGATCGTCCCGGCCAAAGGCGAGATTGCGCCGCAATGACGTCGAAAAGAGAAACGGGTCTTGGGGAACGTAGCCCAAATGCTTGCGCAGATCGGTCAAGGAGAGCTTGCGAATGTCCTGTCCGTCCATGAGAATCTCGCCCCCTGAGACGTCGAACAAGCGCGGCACCAATTGCGCCACCGTGCTCTTTCCCGAACCAATGCGGCCCACCAGTCCGACCGTCCGTCCGACGGGCAACGAGAAACTGATGTCTTCCAGGTTGGCATGGCCGTTTGTCTGCCCACTGTAGGCGAAGGACACATCGCGGAATTCGATACCCTCTCGCAGAACCGGAACCACGACGGGACTCGGAGGATCGGCTATTTCCGGTTTACTTTCCAGGATCTCGTCGAGACGCTTGACGGCGGCACGGCCTCGCTCGAGCAGTGAAAGCATCCAGCCGAAGGCGGCGGTCGGCCAAGCTAGGATATTGAGATAGGCAATGAACGCCACGATATCGGCGACCAGCAGGTCGCCATGAACCACCCGGATGCCGCCGTACCAGATAACGATCAGAACAGTCAGGCCATTCATCCCTTGCATGACCGGCGAGACGATGCCACGCATTTTCGCCAGCTCTATGCTTTTTGCCTGGAATTCCTTGTTCAGTTTTGTAAATTCGCGGACTTGGGGCTCTTCCTGCGTAAAGGCCTTGACCACATGCATCCCGCTCAAGTTTTCCTGCACGTGGCTGCTGAGGACGGACATCTGCCGCTGAACTTCGAGTGAGCTCCGCATAATGCCACCGCGGAACTTCCAAGCGGCGAATATAAGCACAGAGAAAGGGACCACAGTCGCCAGTGTCATCCGCACGTCCATCGAAAGCATCAACGCAAGGGCATAAACGTAATAGAGCGGCGCGCTGAATACGTTGAGGATGCCGGGGCCGAGCATGACGCGCACGGCGGAGATGTCGTTGATCACGCGTGACATCAGGTCGCCGGTTCGTTGGGAATGATAAAAGGACCGGGGGAGCTTCTGCAGATGGGCAAAGACGTCGTTGCGCAAATCGTACTCAACGTTACGGCCCGCGTTGAAGATCAGAGCGCGAGAATAGGTGCGCACGATGCCCTGAACCACCGCCGCCACGCCGATGAAAACACAGTAATGGGTAATGTCGCCCAGGGACCCACCGTGCTCGATGATCCGCACGGCTTCCCGTATCCACCACGGGATCCACATGACCAACGTCGCCGTGCCGAGTAAACAGAGCCCGCCGACCAGATAGCGTCGCCAGTAGCGCAAAGCATAACGCTTTAAACGACCCATAATCCTATCAAAAATACTCTAGGGGCTGCCCATTCGCAAGGAAAGCTCGGTGGGCCAGAGCATCGGATCGAACGCTCGCGCTTGACAACCCGACGACGGTCCCTAATAAAAGAGTATCATGGTTCAGTCTACGACAACGCGTCGCGACGACATTCGTAACATCGCGATCATCGCCCACGTAGACCACGGCAAGACCACCTTGGTCGACGGCTTGCTGCACCAGAGCGGCATTTTCCGCGCCAACGAGAGGGTGGCCGAGCGCGTGATGGATTCGCTCGATCTCGAACGAGAGCGGGGCATCACGATACTCGCCAAGAACACCACCGTTCACTATGGCAACGTCAAGATCAACATCGTCGACACGCCCGGTCACGCCGATTTCGGCGGAGAGGTGGAGCGCACGCTCGCCATGGTCGACGGCGTCATGCTTCTGGTGGACGCTTCGGAAGGGCCGCTGCCGCAGACGCGCTTTGTCCTGAAGAAGGCTTTAGAAGCCAACCTGCCGCCGATCGTCTGCATCAACAAGATCGATCGGCCCGATGCCCGTGTTGGCGCCGTCTTGGATGAGATCTACGATCTATTCATCGATCTCGACGCGCGCGAGGATCAGTTGGATTTTCCGGTTGTCTACACCAATGCCCGCGCCGGCATCGCTACCCGCGATCTGAAGCAACCTTCAGAGAATCTTAAACCGTTATTCGATCTCATTGTGCAGGCGCTACCAGGACCGGCGGGCGATATACAAGGGCCGACCCAGTTTCAAGCCAACAACCTCGATTACAATGATTATGTCGGTCGTCTTGCAGTGGGCCGGATAAAGAACGGAACATTAGCCGTCGGCAACTACACGCTGTGTCGCATGGACGGAACCCAGCAGCCGGTCAAAGTGACCCAGGTCTATGGGTGGGAAGGCTTAAAGCGAATCGAACTGCCGATCGCCGAAGCCGGCGACATCGTCGCCCTCGCTGGGATTGAAGACATTGGCATCGGAGATACGATCGCCGATCGGGAAAATCCTAGGCCTCTACCGGCGTTGCGCATCGACGAGCCCACCATTGCCATGGTCTTCAGCGCCAACAACTCCCCCTGGTCCGGGCGTGAAGGTGAATTCGTTACCTCGCGCAAGTTGCGCGAGCGGCTGCAATACGAGCAGCGGAAGAACGTGAGCCTCAGAGTAGCCGATACGGATCAGCCCGATGCTTTTCAGGTTACCGGCCGGGGTGAATTCCAGTTGGCGATTGTGATCGAGACCATGCGCCGCGAAGGCTACGAGCTGCAGGTTTCCAAACCAACCGTCGTCACCCGCGAGATCAATGGCACCCTCCACGAACCAGTTGAGCTGCTGGTCATCGATGTTCCCGAAGACTTTATCGGCGTCGTCTCGCAGCTCTTAGCGATGCGCAAGGGCAAAATGACGAAGATGGTCCATGCCGGTTCGAGTCGCGTTCGGCTGGAATTTTCCGTTCCCTCGCGCGGCTTGATCGGTTTTCGCTCGCGTTTTCTGACGGACACTCGCGGAACCGGGATCATGAACGCCTTGTTCGACGGTTGGGCGCCGTGGCACGGCACGATCCAAGGCCGCAGCAACGGCGCTATGGTCGCGGACCGGGAAGGAACGGCGACGCCCTACGCCATTTTTCATCTCCAGGAGCGCGGCATTATTTTCATCTCCCCAGGCGACCGCGTCTATGAAGGTATGGTCGTCGGTGAGTACTCGCGCGACGTCGACTTAAACGTTAATATCTCCCGCGAGAAGAAGCTCACGAACATTCGCGCCGCCGGCCGCGACGAGAATATCATCATCACGCCGCACCGCGAGATGGGGCTGGAAGACGGCATCGAGTGGGTCGCAGATTTGCTAGCGCCGCAAGTTTCGCTCTTGACGAACACAGCACAAAGGTTCCCGAGAGGATTCTGACCTCGACTGCCCAAGATATCTGAGCACAAGCGATTTTGACAACATAGGCCGACGCCGTCCAAGTTTTTTAATCCGAATCCAGCGCCAGCCTGTTCCCCTCGCTATCCAGAATGATGGCACGGGAACCATAAGGGCCAATGGGGTGTTTGGGTTTGAGCACGCTGCCGCCGTTTGGCATCACAGCCGCGATCGCGTCATCCAACCGCCCATTGGCGTTTAGATAAACCAGCAAACCCTTGTCAGACGGTTTGTCCTCACTGCCGGTGAATAAACAGCCGCCGACTTCTCCGTCGTTATGCGGCAAGATGCCGATCGTCATCCCGGGGAATTCCTCCTTCTTGACCTCGACCCCTAAGACTGCCGAATAAAACTTGATCGCCCGGTCTAAATCCAAAACCGGGATATCACACCATACGATTTGATTGGCCATTCTTATCCCCTTTCGCGGAGAGATTCTGAATTCGTGGCACTACGTTAGGAGCGAGCCGCGCAATTATTTTCTACACCGCGCACCAGCCTCTCGCAATCTCCGTACAGGCTTCGACGGCTTTCTTGTCTTCACGCTCATTGGCCGGCGGACGAGCCAAGTCCGTGGTCGGTGTCCATCGCGACCTCCTTGCCGTTAAAAAGTTTCGGGGATTCTCTTGCGATTAGAAAAAACTGTCAAGTTCCGATTTCTTTAACAGAGAAGAGGAGAGGAGGCAGTGAATCTGCAGATAGCTCAAGGAACCGAGTCTTCTCGCTCCAATCTTTTCGCCAATTCCGTCGCCGTCACTCGGTACTTAAATGCCTTGCGACCGTTGATAAACAAAACCGGGACTTCGTTGCCGAATTCTTTTTGTATTTCATCCGACGTGTCGACGTCGATCTCTTGGATCGGTAAAGGACGATCCGTGGCGACCTGACGGATCACCTCTTTCATTGCTTCACAGAGACAGCACTCTTTTCTCGTATAGAGAAGCAACTGGATCGTCATTTGCTCGAGGCGGGCGGTTTTTCTTTTGCCGACTGTTTGGGCGCTTCCTCGGTCGCCTGATCTTTTTTTTCAGTGTCGCCGAGGCCAATCATGTTCTTTGGAATCCCCAAGACACTCAAAAATACCTCCGATAACGTGCTCAGAGGCGCCGGGGTAATCGTCGGATCGTCAATGGAGCCGGTAATGTTAAAACTCGCCACCAGCAGAGAATTCTTAATGGCCGCGATGCCTCGCCCGATCAAGGGGATGTAGTTGATGGCAGTGTCGATACCTGCGAACGGACGCACGGCGACGAGGAAATCGATCTCGCTTTTAGGCACGTCGATTTTACCAGCACCGCTCACACGGAGATCGTCGCTGTCAACCAGCAGATTTTCGGTGTAGTAAACACCGTTGGTGACTTTGAAATCCCCGGTGATGTTGCGGAAGCGAATACCCTGTTTGGTGAGGTCCGGAAGTTTAAACGTAAACCAGCGCGATAGATCGAGCAGATTCAGGATTTGAATCAAGACCCGCAGTCGGCGGATGGTCCCATCTTCGATTCTAAGGTTAAACGACCCGTTCAGATTTTTCTTGCGCTCGGCACCGTCGTTACCGATGGACTCTAGGTTGCCCGTGAGGTTCACTCTTCCGGTCATTTCCGCGTTTGTGATATCAAACCATTTAAAAAATGTCGGCACCGGAACGCCTTGAATCCTTGGCGTCACGTCAAATCTTACCGCGTCCGGTTTATCCGCAATCGTTCCGCTTCCCTGGATTGAGCCTCCCGCGGATCGCAGGAACAAGTTCCTGAGCCGCCACACCCGATGGTCGATCACCACGTCAGACTTCAAATCGGACAACTCA
>WNGL01004191.1_pt1 | contig 17365 bp, 12 predicted proteins | sample 5400591 | NCBI WGS metagenome assembly WNGL01 (sample SAMN13153377, study PRJNA577476) | soil metagenome | isolation source: 80 cm soil or saprolite under Garry oak tree replicate 1 | place: USA:California | collected 2016-06-15 | reverse complement strand
GGAGCGCAATCCCTCTCTGGTGACCAGGGAGGAGGAGATGGAACCGATCCCCTCTCCCCTGCCAGGGGAGAGGGAGGTGGAGAGCAATCCCTCTCTGGTGACCGGGGAGGAGGAGATGGAACCGATCCCCTCTCCCCCGAGGGGGGAGAGGGCCAGGGTGAGGGGGCTCATGGCGCCGTGAACTCCAAGATGAGCGCGCCCGGGTCGGCCGCCCGCACCAGCGCCTCGCCCACGAGCAGGTTCGGCGCGCCGGCGGCGCGCAGGCGCCGGGCGTCAGCGGCGGTGCGTACGCCGCTCTCCGCGACGCCCTTCACGCCGGCCGGCAGGAGCGGCAGGACCCGCTCGGTCGTGGCCAGATCGACGACGAAGGTGCGGAGGTCGCGGTTGTTCACGCCGACGAGCCGCGCACCGCGGGCCAGCGCCGTCTCCGCCTCCCGCTCGTCGTGGACCTCGACCAGCGCCGCCAGGCCGAGCGCGGACGCCTCCTCGAGCAGGCGCGCCAGCGCGTCGGGCGCGAGGGCCGCCACGATGAGGAGCGCCGCGTCGGCGCCGGCGAGGCGCGCCTCGAGGAGCTGATAGCGGTCGAGGATGAAGTCCTTGCGGAGGAGCGGCGTCGCCACCGCCGCCCGCACCGCGGCGAGATCGTCGAGCGAGCCGCCGAAGCCCGGGCCGTCGGTGAGCACCGAGATGGCAGCGGCGCCTGCCTCGGCGTAGCGGCGCGCCTGAGCCACCGCGTCGAGGCCGGGCGCGATGGCGCCCGCCGACGGGCTCGCCCGCTTCACCTCTGCGATGATCCGGGGTGGGCCGCCGCGAGACGAGAGCGCGGCCGCGAAGGGGCGGGCGGGCGGCAGGTCCCGGCAGGCGATGGCGAGGTCGGCCTCGGGCCGCGCCGCGCGCCGGGCCGCCACCTCGTCGGCCTTGCGGGCCATGATCTCGGCGAGGAAGGTCACGCCTCGCCCCGGGAGAGCGCGCGCAGCCGCTCGAGCTTGTGCAGCCCGGCGCCGCCGTCGATGGCCTCGGCCGCGACGCGCACCCCCTCGGTCAGGTCCTGCGCGGCGCCGCCCGCCACCAGCGCGGCGGCAGCGTTCACGAGCACGGCGTCGCGCGGTGCACCCTGCTGGCCGGACAGGACGTCCGAGAGGATGCGCGCGTTCCGGTCCGCGTCGCCGCCTGCGATCTCGTTCTTCGACCAGCGGCGGAGGCCCACGTCCTCGGGCAGCATGGTGAAGCGCTCCACCTGGCCGTCCTTCACCTCGCTGAGGTGAGTCATCCCGGTGACGGCGATCTCGTCGAGCCCCTCTCCGTGCACGACGAAGGCATGCCGGGCGCCGAGCGAGGCCAGCACGCCACCGATGATGGGCACCCAGCGCGGCTCGTAGACGCCCATGACCTGATGGCGCGCACCGGCCGGGTTCGAGAGCGGCCCGAGCAGGTTGAAGATGGAGCGGATGCCGAGCTCGCGCCGGATGCCGGCCACCGCCTTGAAGGCCGGGTGGAGCTTGGGCGCGAAGAGGAAGCCGATGCCACAGCAGGCGATGCAGCGCTCGACCACCTCGCTGGCCGCGTCCACGTGCACGCCCAAGGCGGAGAGCACGTCGGCCGAGCCGCAGCGCGACGAGACGGAGCGGTTGCCGTGCTTCGCCACCGTCACGCCCGCTCCAGCCACCACGAAGGCGGCGGTGGTGGAGATGTTGAAGGTGTTCTGGCCATCGCCGCCGGTGCCGCAGGTGTCGACGAAGACGTCCTTCCCGACGTGGATCTTCTCGGCGCGGGCGCGCATGACCTCCGCTGCGCCAGCGATCTCGTCCACCGTCTCGCCCTTGAGCCGGAGCGCCGCCAGGAAGGCGCCCACCTGGGCGGGGGTGGCGCCGCCGTCGGCGATCTCGTTCATCACCGCCACCGAGTCGGCGCGGCTCAGGTCGCGCCCCTGCACGAGGTTGGCGATCGCCTCCTGGATCATGGCCGGCCCTCCGGCCCCAGCCGCGCCAGCCAGTTGGCGAGCAGCCGCTTGCCGCCATCCGTGAGGATGGACTCCGGGTGGAACTGGACGCCCTCCACCGGGAGCCGGCGGTGGCGCAGCCCCATGATCTCGCCCTCCTCGGTCCAGGCGGTGATGGAGAGCTCGCGCGGGAGCGTCGCCCGATCGACCACGAGCGAGTGGTAGCGCCCGGCCGCGAAGGGCGAAGGCAGCCCGGCGAAGAGGCCCCGGCCGCGGTGGCGGACCGGGCTCGCCTTGCCGTGCACGATGCGGGCGTTCCGCACCACGCGCCCGCCGAAGGCCTGACCGATGGCCTGGTGGCCGAGGCAGACGCCCAGGATCGGGACCTCGCCGGCCAGCGCGCGGATGGCCGGGAGCGTCACTCCGGCCTGGTCGGGGGTGCACGGCCCCGGCGAGAGGACGACGCCGTCCGGGTGACGGGCGCGGATGCCGTCCACGTCGATCTGGTCGTTGCGGTGGACCTCGACCGCCGCTCCGAGCTCGCCCAGGTACTGCACGAGGTTGAAGGTGAAGCTGTCGTAGTTGTCGACGAGGAGGAGCCGGAGGCCGGTCACGGGCGGCCTCTCGATCGTGCGGGGCTGCGTGCTTCGACTCCGGGGCGCTTCCCGGCGCTGCGCCCAGCACGAACGGAGGGGGTCGCCGCCGTTCGCAGGGCGGGCGGGTACCCGCCGGCGATCCCGGTGGGTGGTCCCCCGGCGCCGGGCCGCGCATCGAGGTCCCCCGTCTGCGCTTGCGCCACCGCCGCGAAGCAGGCCCGCGCCTTGTTCACCGTCTCCCGGTACTCGGCGGCCGGCTTCGAGTCGTAGACCAGGCCGGCGCCCGCCTGCACCGAGATGCGGCGGCCCTGCTGTAGGAGCGTGCGGATGGCGATGCACATCTCCATGTCGCCGCCGCGATCGAAGTAGCCGACGGCGCCCGCGTACGGGCCGCGGCGGGCCGGCTCCAGCTCGTCGACGATCTGCATCGCCCGTACCTTGGGCGAGCCGGTGACGGTGCCGGCGGGGAAGCCGGCCCGGAGCACGTCCACCGCCGACAGGCCGGGCGCGAGGCGCCCCTTCACCTCCGAGACGAGGTGCATGACGTGCGAGTAGCGCTCGACGGTCCTGAGCGCGGTGACGCGCACCGTGCCGACGGCGGAGACGCGACCCACGTCGTTCCGCCCCAGGTCGACCAGCATGACGTGCTCGGCGTTCTCCTTGGGATCCGCGCGCAGCTCCGCCTCGAGCCGCGCGTCCTCGGCGGCGTCGGCGCCGCGCGGGCGCGTGCCGGCGATGGGGCGGAGCGTCACCTCGCCGTCCTCGAGCTTGATGAGCGTCTCCGGGGAGCTGCCGACGAGGGCCCGGTCGCCGTCCTGCAGGTAGAAGAGGTAGGGGGACGGGTTCACCCGCCGGAGCGCCCGGTAGACGTCGAACGGGGAGACGCTCACCTCGGCGTCGAAGCGCTGGGAGAGCACGATCTGCTGGCAGTCGCCCGCCTTCACATAGGCCTTGGCGCGCCGCACGGCGGCCTCGAAGGCGGCGCGGTCGGTGCGGGGGCGGAGCTCCGCCGGCCTCCCGACCGGCCGCGGGCGCCGGCGCGGGAGCGGGCGCGCGAGCGCGCGCAAGGTCTCCTCGATGCGCGCCACCGCCGCCGCGTAGAGCGCGCGCGGATCGTCGCCTACCCCGCAGCGGGCCTCGCTCATGACGTGGAGCGAGTGGCGCCGGTGGTCGAAGGCGACCACCCGGTCGTAGTCCATGAAGCAGGCGTCGGGGAAGGAGAGCTCGTCCGGCTTCGTGACCGGCACGTGCGGCTCGAACAGCTGGACCGCGTCGTACGAGAGCCAGCCTACGAGACCGCCGGAGAAGCGGGGCGTGCCCTCCACCCGCACCGCCCGGTGCGAGGCGAGGTCCTCCCGGATGCGCTCCACCGGATCGCCCGGCTGGCCCAGCTTCCAGGAGAGGACGCTCCTCGGCGCGGCCCCGAGGAAGCTGAAGCGGGCGCTGCGTTCGCCGCCCTCGACCGACTCGAGCAGGAAGGCGTGTCGCTCGCCCCGCGAGAGCTTGAGGAACGCCGAGACCGGCGTCTCGGTGTCGGCCTCCACCTCGACGCGGACGGGCACCGCCCGCCCTGGCCGGCAGAGCTTCAAGAATGTGGGGAGATCAGGCTTGGGCGTCACGGGAAGCCGGCCAAAGTAGCACCGTCGCCCTCACGCCGTCATCCTGCGCGCGGGGCCAGCCACCTCGATCGCATCCGCCGCCACGACCCGGTTCTTCGCGTCCACCAGCACCACCGTCGGAACGTGCCCGCGCGCCTCCGCCTCGTCCAGCTCGGCGAAGGTGGCCAGGATGACGAGGTCGCCCGGCTGGTTCAGGTGCGCCGCCGCTCCGTTGATGCAGACCACGCCGGAGCCGCGCTGGCCCTTCAGCGCGTAGGTCTGGAGCCGGGTGCCGCGCGCGACGTTCCAGATGTGGACCGCCTCGTAGTTCAAGATGCCAGCGGCGTCCATCAGGTCTTCGTCGATCGTCACCGAGCCCTCGTAATGGAGGTCCGCGTGCGTGACGGTCGCCCGGTGGATCTTGGCCTTGAAGAAGGTCCGGCGCATCAAAGGTACATAACCGTTGATCGCGGCGAGGCGCAAGCGCCTTGGCCGCGGTAATCCCCGGGGATGGATCGGTCCCGGCACGCGCGAGTCCTTCCCCTCGCAGTGGCGCTGCTCGTGGCGTGCGCGGCGGCGACCGCGACCCCGACCCCCCTCACCCCGGCCCTCTCCCCCGCAGGGGGAGAGGGAGAAAAGCCGACCTCGACCTCGACCCCCCTCACCCCGGCCCTCTCCCCCGCAGGGGGAGAGGGAGAAAAGCCCTCGCCCCCGAACGAGGGGCTCATTCGTCCCGCCGATCTCCTCCGCGACGCGGCGTGGCTCGCCGATCCGGCACGGACCGGACGCGGCGTCGGAACCCCGGGCAACGCAGCCGCGGCGGAGTGGATCGCCGACCGCATGAAGGAGCTTGCGCTCGCGCCCGGCGGGCCGGCCGGTGGCTACTTGCAGCCGTTCCAGGCGCCGGTGGGCGCGAAGCTGCAAGGCGAGAACGCGCTCACCGTCGCGGGACGAGCGCTCGCGTCCGGCACGGACTTCCTGCCCTTCACCTTCAGCGACACGGGTATCGCCGAGGGCGAGCTGGTGTGGGCCGGCCACGGCATCAGCGCGCCGGACCTCGGCTACGACGACTACGCCGGCCTCGATGTGAAGGGGAAGGTGGTCCTCGTGGCGGCGCACTTCCCGCGGGAGGCCGACCCCGCCTCGCCCTTCCGCGATCCGCAGCGGTTTCAGCTCGGCGAGTGGCGCTACAAGGCCATGAACGCGCGCGATCACGGCGCGGCCGGTCTCCTCGCCGTCCGCGACGATTGGAACCACCCCGCGCCCGACGTGCTCGAGCCGTGGCGGGGGCAGGTCTCCTCGCCGGCCGGGATCGTCGCCGCGCGTGCGACGCTCGCGTCGCTGCGCCATGCGGGCGTCGACGCGGCGGCGCTCGCCGCGCCCACCCAGGAGGACGGCCAGCCTCGCTCGAAGGCGCTCGGGGTGCGGGCGCGTCTCGCGGCCGGGGTGGTGCAGGAGAGCGCCCGGACCGCCAACGTGGTGGGCCTCCTCGCCGGCAGCGACCCCGCCGCGGGCTGCGTCGTGCTGGGCGCCCACTACGACCACCTCGGCTACGGCGGCGAGAGCTCGCTCGCGCCGGGGCGGCACGAGGTGCACCCGGGCGCCGACGACAACGCGAGCGGGGTGGCGGCGCTCCTGGCGGTGGCGCGCGAGCTCGCGGCGGGGTCGCCGCCTCGGCGCACGGTCGCCTTCGCGGCCTTCAGCGGCGAGGAGCTCGGGCTCCTCGGCTCGGGCGCGTTCGTGAAGCGCCCGCCCCCGGGGTGCGCGCCGGAGGCGATCCAGCTCATGGTGAACCTCGACATGGTGGGCAGGCCCCAGGCCGGGAAGCTCTACGTGCAGGGCGCCGCCAGCGCCGAGGGCGGCCGCGCGCGCGCGGAGCGGCTGGCCGCGGCCTCCCCCGCCATCCAGCTCCGCCTGGCCTTCGGCGGCGACGACTACGGCCCCTCCGATCACACGAGCTTCTACGCGGTCGGCGTTCCGGTGGTCTTCCTCTTCACTGGCGCCCACGGCGACTACCACCGGCCGAGCGACACCGCGGACAAGCTCGACGTCCGCGGGCTCTCCGAGGTGGCGCGGCTCGCGGGGCGGCTCGTGCGCGACGCCGCCGCCCAACCTGAGCGCTTCCGGGTGGTCCGGACCGCGCCGCCGCCGGGAACCGTCCCGGGCGCCGCGCCCGGCGAGCGCGCGCGAGGCTACGGTGCCTACCTCGGCTCCGTCCCGGACTTCGAGGAGCGCAAGGAGCCGGGCGTGCTCGTCTCGGCGGTGAAGCCGGGCAGCCCGGCCGAGCTGGCCGGGGTGCGCCGCGGTGACGTCCTGCTCCGGATCGGGGCGACGCAGGTGAGGGCGCTGCCGGACCTGGCCTACGTCCTGCGCTCGCACCGGGCGGGAGACGTGGTGGAGGTGGTATGGCTGCGCGGCGCCGAGACCCTGCGCGCGCAGGTCACCCTGGGAGAGCGGAAATAGGACGTGACCGCCCCGTTCGCCGAACGCCGCCTCCAGCTCCTCGCCGCGGTGCGCGCCGCCGGTGCGGACCGGCTCCGTTTCGAGCCGGGGCGGCTGCGCTTCTCGCTCGGCACCTCGCTCGGCGAGCTGCGCATCCCGGTGCAGGTCACGCCCGAGGCCCGTTCCATCGTGCAGGGCGCGGTGCTGGAGCTCGCGCTCGTGCTCGCCGCGCAGCACCGCCGACTGGTGCCGCCGGAGGAGCTGGAACGCCTCCTCCTCACCGAGGGCCGCGCGAACCTGCCGGCCGCCGCCGACACGCTCGGGCCCTCCGGCGGCGGGGCTGATCTCCAGGCCGCCGCCCAGCTCGGTGCCCTCGCCCACCCCGCCCTCACCGGTGGCGTCGTCTGCGCCTGGATGGGCCCGGGCGGCCGCGGGCGCTCGCTCACCGCGCTCGTCATCGGCGTGCTGCGGCAGGCGCTGGCCGAGATGGACGCGTCGCCCACCGGGGAGGAGACGCCGCTCCTGGTGCTGCTGGCCCTCTTCGAGGAGCTCGCCCTCGCCGACGCGGGGCTGCTGGAGGCGCTACCGCGCTCGCCGGTGGACCGCCACCTGCACGCTGCGGCGCTGCTCGGGCTCTGGGGGGCGGCGCGGACCGGGCTCGCCCGCGCGTGGCGCGAGGCGGGGCGCGCGGCCGTGGATCCGCTATGGGTGAAGCTCGAGGCCGCCCTCTCCCCGGGGGCGCTCCTCTCCGGGCGCGTGCCGGCCCTCGGCGGCACCACGCTGTACGGGTGCGATCTCGCGCCGGCGCTCGCCCGCGCCGACGATCTGGCCGCGAGCCTGGTCCGAGAGGACGCCGGAGCGGTGCTGCGCGTGCTCGACGCAGGGCTCGCTGCCGACGACGAGCTCTCGCGGCGCTGCGAGGATGCCGCGGCGGTGGCGCGCGTCCGCGGCGCGCTGCGCGAGGTGGTGCTGGGGGCGGAGGCGGCCGGCCGTGGCGCACGCGCCGTCGAGCTGCGGGCGCTCCATGCCGCGCCGGGCGCCCTCGGCGTCGCCTGCCAGGAGGAGCGCCCGCGAGCGGACCTCCTCGCCCGCATCGAGGGGCTGGGCGCCCTGCCCGGCGCGCCCGGCACGGCGCTCGAGCTGCTGCGGCGGGCGCTGCTGGCCTGGGCGGGGCAGGGCGGTCCGGCCGCGGTCGGCCTGGGGCGCAGCGCCGCGCGCGGCGAGTATGCGCGCGCCTTGCTCGCCTTCGCGGCGGACCTGGCGCTGGAGGCGCTCCTGGCGCCGGCGCGGCGCGCCCTGTCGCCCCGCTCCGGCAGCGAGGCCGAGGGCGGCGTCGAGGCGGAGTGGGAGGCGGGGCGCCTCTATCGCATCTCCGCGAAGCCGGGTCCCATCCTGCAGACCACGGTGCAGCATCCGCTCGGCCACCTCTTCGCCGACGTGAAGGACTTCACCCGACGCACCGGCCTGCTGGGGCCCGCGGCGATGGCGGAGTTCCTCCGCACCGAGTTCTACCAGCCCATCCTGGTGGCGGCGAAGAGCTACTTCACCGGCATGCGGCACCTCGCCGACCGGGGCGGCATCTCGGTGAACAACCTGCTCGGCGATGCCATCTCCTTCTCCGGCGACCTGGAGGCGCTGCTCGAGCTGGCGATCGAGATCCAGCGCCTGCTGGCCGGCTATGGCCAGCGCCTGGCCCGCGAGCTCGGCTCGGAGGCGGTGGCTCGGCAGCTCGCCGCCATCCAGGCGCGCTACGACGCGGAGATCGCCCGCAGCGAGGAGGCCGCTGCGGCCGCGCGCGCCGCCGGGGACCCCGCCGGCGCCGAGCGCCTCGCCGTGGAAGCGTCGGCGCAGCGCGAGGAACGAACCCGCGCGCTGGCGCGCGTGCGTGGCGAGGGCCTCGAGGCGGGGGTCTTCCTCTCCTTCGGCCCGGCGCCGGTGACAGTGCTCATCGACGACGAGGTGTTCGGCCCGAACCGGGTGGCGATCGCGGACAAGATCAACGAGTCCGCGCGCGGCACGGCGCGGGTGGCGAGCGCGCGGGTGCGGGCAGACACGGCGCTCCTCGCCGAGCGGCGGGCGCGCGGTGCGCCGGCGCTGGCGCACGCATGGCGCGTCTTCGTCGATGCGCCCTTCACGATCGGAATCCCCCCTGGGGCGGAGCAGGCGGCGCTGGCGGCGGCGCGCGAGGGGGATCTGGCTGCGGGGCTGCGAGCCCTCGGCCCACCGGTGCGGGACGCGCTCCTGCTCGCAGCGCGCTCGGGAGTGGGGGAAGGCGAGATCTACAACGGCGGCGCCGCGCTCTCGGAGGAGGCGCTGAGCGCCTTTCTCCATGCCGTGAAGGAGACGCGCCAGCTACGCCGCGTGGTGCTCGAGCCCTCGGACATCCCGCCCGCCCTGGCGGCGCGCTTCTGGTACGGCGCCGACCCGCTCGAGCTCGTCGCCACCTTTGACGCCGCCGGCGTTCCCGAGGAGCTCTTCCGCCGCGCGGGCGAGGCGGCTTTCAAGGGCCTCGGGAGGGTGGTCGTGTGGGAGCTGGCCGCGAGCGAAGGCGGGGCAGCCGAGCTGTTGCGCCACTTCGCCCCGAGCTGGCTTGGCGGCTGAGCACCAGCTTTCGCTGCCTACTTTCGCGCGCGCGCCAGGAGCTGCCGCTCGACGGCGCCCTTCAACGCCGCCGACCCGACCACCTTCTCGCCGTTCACCACGAACGTCGGGGTGCCGTTCACGCCGAGCGTCTGGGCGAGCTGAGCATCCTCCTGGACGCGGGCACGGAGCCGGGGATCTGCCACGTCCTTCTTGAAGCGCGTCTGATTCAGGCCGAGCTCGCGGGCGTACTGCTCGTACGTGATCTCCGAGAGCGCCCCCTGGTTCGCGAAGAGCTTGTCGTGCATCGCCCAGAACTTCACCGAGCCGCCCTGCTCGCGGGCGGCCTCGGCCGCCAGCGCCGCCGGCATCGCGTTCGGGTGGAAGGGGAGCGGCAGGTGCTTCCACACGAGCCGCACGTCATCCGGGTAGGCGCTCTCGAGCTCCTTCACCGCCGGCGTGGCGCGGGCGCAGTAAGGACACTGGAAATCGGAGAAGACCACCACCGTCACCGGGGCGTTCAGCTTGCCCTTCGCAGGGTCGTCCTTCCGCACCGGCACGGCCGCCCGGCCGCCCGGGATGACCGCGCCGCCGCCGCCACCGTTGCCGGACGGGGCTGCCGCCGTCGATGGGAACGCCTTCAAGTTTTGCTCGCAGAGCGCGTCGTGCAGTCCGGCCGCCGACGTGCCCTTGGCGAGGAGCGCGTCGGCCTTCTTCACTTCATCCTCCAGGATCGGCCGGATGCTGTCGAACGGGTAGGCGCCCTCGATACGGCGGCAGTTGATGAAGAAGGTGGGGGTGGCGGTGGCGCCCACCGCCTGCGCCTGCTTCTGGTCCTCGTCGATGCGGGCTGTTCCGGCGTGCGCGGCGACGGCGCGCTCGAAGCGCGGCAGGTCGAGGCCGATCTCGCGAGCCGCCGTGGCGTAGAGCTCGGGCCCGAGGCCGCGCTGGTTGGCGAAGAGACGATCGTGCATCTCCCAGAACTTGCCCTGCTCGCGTGCCGCCTCGGCGGCCTCGGCGGCCGGGCGCGCCTGCGGGTGCATCGTGGCGGGGAGCGGCTGGTGCTTCCACACCACGCGCACCGCGCCCGGATACGCCTGCTCCACCTGCTTCACGATCGGCTCCACGCGCGCGCAGTAGGGGCACTGGAAGTCGCTGAACAGCACGAAGGTGAGCTTGGCGCCGGCCGGGCCGCGGGACGGGTCGTCGGCCCGCAGCTGAACCTTGGCGGCGTTGGTGGCGGGGGTCGGCGCGGCGCTCGGAGCCGCGGCAGGGGCCGCGGGCGCGGTGCCCGGTCGAGCCGAGCCGCCGGAGAGGTACACGGGGCTCGTCGCGCCCTTCTCCATGATGCGGGCGTAGACGTCCTTGGCCGCGACGCCCGAGGCGGCGATCGCCTGCGCCTTCCTGAGCTCCTCTTCCACGACAGGCTTCAGCTGCTCGAGCGGGACCGCGCCCTCGATCTTGCGGCCGTTCACGAACATGGTGGGGGTGGCGCGCACTCCCAGCGCCTGCATCTGCGCCTGGTCGCGGCGGATGCGATCCATGTGGCGGCCCTGCTCCACGGCCGCGCCGACGCTCGCCGCGTCGAGGCCCACCTCGCGCGCGGCGCGCTCGAGGTCAGGGCGCTCGAGCGCGGGCGCGAGCTCGAACAACTTGTCGTGCATGGCCCAGAACTTCGTGTCGCCCCCCTGCGCCCGCGCCTCCTCCGCCGCCACGGCGGCCGGGACCGCCCGGGCATGGAACGGCAGCGGCTGGTGCTTCCAGCTGAACCGCACCTGGCCCGGAAACGCCTGGGCGAGCGCCTGCAAGGTCGGCTCGACCCGCTTGCAGTATGGGCACTGGAACTCGGACGCGACCACGATGGTGACGAGCGCGTCGGCGGGGCCTCGCAGCGGCGCGTCATCGATGGGGACGCGGTACACGGCGCGTGGATCCTCGACCGGCGGCGCCGCGGGCGGCGGGGTCGGGCGGGACGGTGCGGGGCCGACCGGGGCTCTCCCGGAACCTCCCAGCATGCGGTCGGCGGCTATCCCGATGCCAAGGCCGACCAAGAGGACCACCACCCAGCTCGCCTTCTTCATGGATCTTCCCTTTTCTCGCAGGACCACGGCGCGGACGCGCGCCACATCGAAACAGATCACGGCCCGCCGTTCAAACCGGACCAGCCGGCATGACAGGCGACCGCGGACCTACAACCGGAACGTCACGCCCACCCGCAGCAGTACCCCGAGGCCGGTCGCGCTGGCGAGCGGAAGGCCGAGGTCGGCTTCGGCGAAGGCGCCGAGCACGTCCGTCAGCCGCAGCGCGCCGCCGCCGCCGACGAGGAGCCAGCGCCAGCCGCCGCTGCCTCGCGAGGTCGACCAGTCGAGTGCACCGCGGGCGTAGAACGGTAGATCGGGCAGATCGTAGTGGAGCCCGGGCCGGATCGCGAAGTGGGTGCGGGGCGCAAGCCCGAGGACGAGGCCCAGCTCCGGCCGCAGGCCCATGGGCAGCTCGTAGCCGACGCCCACCTCGCCCTCGAAGATGCCGGAGGGCGTGTACGTGGTCCCGCCGCCGATGGTGCCCCCGCCGCCGACGTCGACCGACACGACGAGGCCCGTCGGGGCGCCGGGCTGTGTCGGCGGCGTGAAGTGGCCGGGCGGCGGTTGCGCCTCCTGCGCGGCGGCAGGAGCGGCGAGCGCGGCGGCGAGCAGCAGGGGGAGAGCGCGTTTCACGGCGGGGGAGCCTAGCCCCCGGAGCAGAGGGCGGCAAGCCGGCGGCGGCGCGGGATGGGGGGCTTGATTGCGAGCGCGAGCGCCGGCCGGTACAACCGCCGGCGATGGACGCCCCCGCCCTGCCCGCGCCCGACCGGACGCTCGACTGCTCCGGCACCTTCTGTCCGTTCCCCATCGTGGAGACGGCCAAGGTGGTGCGCGCGCTCGACGCCGGGGCGGTGCTGCTCGTCATCGCTACCGACCCCGGCATCGCCACCGACATGCCGATGTGGTGCAAGGCCACCCACCACGAGCACCTCGCGACCTTCCGCGAGGGCGCCTGCTGGAAGAGCTACCTGCGCAAGCGAGGTCGGTGACATGGAACGCAAGGTGAAAGCCATCGGCCTCGTCTCCGGCGGCCTCGACTCCACGCTCGCCCTCGCCCTCGTGAAGCGGCAGGGGATCGCGGTGAAGGCGGTCACCTTCTACACCGGGTTCTGCATCACCGAGACCCAGCGCCGGAAGGGCGGGCGCGTCGACGGGACCATGCCGCAGAACGAGGCGCTCCGCGCCGCCGCGGACGTGGACGTCGACATCGAGTACGTCGACATCTCGGGCGGCGCCTACCTCGACATGCTCGTCCACCCGAAGTACGGCTACGGGGCGAACGCCAACCCTTGCGTCGACTGCCGCGTCTTCATGATGCGGCGCGCCCGGGAGATCATGGAGCGCGAGGGAGCCGACTTCATCTTCACGGGCGAGGTGCTGGGGCAGCGGCCGAAGAGCCAGCGGCGCGACACGCTCCGCATCATCGAGCGCGACAGCGGGCTCGACGGCCGGTTGCTGCGGCCGCTCTCGGCCCAGCTGCTCAAGCCCACCCTCCCCGAACAGGAGGGCAAGGTCGATCGGTCGAGGCTCCTCGACATCAGCGGCCGCGGGCGGCAGCGCCAGATCGCGCTCGCCCGTGAGCTCGGTCTGTCCGAGTGGCCGCAGCCGGCCGGAGGTTGCTGCTACCTCACCGACGAGAGCTTCGCCCGCAAGTTCTTCGACGTGCTCGACGCCCGCGAGGCGGCCGGCGGCGAACGCCGCATCGCGGACGAGGACGTGGTCCTCCTCTCCACCGGTCGCCACTTCCGCCTCTCCCCGCGGGCGAAGCTCATCGTGGGGCGCACCGAGGTGGAGAACGCGCTCCTCGAGCGCCACGCTCCCGGCCGCGCCCTGCTGGCCGCGAAAGACCCCATCCTCGGACCGGTGGCGCTCGTCGAGGGCGACCCGACCTGGGAGGAGCGCCAGCTCGCCGCCCGCATCGTGGCGCGCTACGGCAAAGGGAAGGATCTGCCGGAGGTGGTGGTCGAGTGGCGCGAGGGCGAGCTCGTCGAGGAGTACGCCGTCGCGCCGGAGCTCGACGAGGCGCGGGTCGAGTCGCTGCGCGTGTAGCGCCGGACACCCTTCCGTCGCGGCCGCCCTGTGCCCATGTTCGCTCCTGGATGGAGCCTGGGCGCGCGCGAGGCGGTCTTCGGATCGCCTACGTTCACTACGGAGAGCAGAGCGGCGTCACCCCGCACGTGACCGAGGCGCTCCAGGCGCGCGGGCACCAAGTCATTCCCGTCTTCGGGCGAGGCCCGCTCGAGCTGCGGGACCACACGGGCTGGCCTCGGCTCACCGTGCCGGTGCTCCTCCACCTCGCCGCCGCGTCAGCAAGGTTCGGCCGGCAGGTGCTCGGGTACCGCTGGAATACGCCCTACGCCTTCCAGGTCCACTCGCGCTGGATCGGCGAGCTGCTCTCCGGCCTGCCGCTCGCGCCCGACGTGGTCCTGCAGAACGGCGCGCTCTTCTCGCCGGGCCAGCCATCCCCCTATCCCTACGTGATCTACCTGGACCAGACGCGGGCGCTCGCCGAGCGGGCCCGGGCCCACCCTTCGGCCGGCCAGCCCCCGCCTCCCAGCTGGGGCGTGGACTGGCGGGAACACGAGGGCGCTGCCTACCGCGGGGCGGCGGCGGTGGTCGCGTTCTCGCGCCGCGCGGCGCGCTCGGTGGTGGAGGATTACGGGGTCGACCTCGATAGGGTGCACGTGGTCGGAGCCGGTGCGAACGTGGTGCCGGACAAGGTCGAGCGCCGCGACGACGGAGAAACCGTCCTCTTCATCGGACGCGAGTTCGAGCGGAAGGGCGGCCGGGTGCTCCTCGACGCCTTCGCGCGGTTGCGCCGGACCCGCCCGCGTGCGCGGCTGCTCGTCGTCGGACCGCCGCGCCTCGAGCTGATGCCGGAGGGCGTCCTGCAACTCGGCGCCGAGCCGCTGGCAGCCATCCCCGGCCTGCTCGCGCAGGCGACCATCTTCGCCATGCCTACCCTGGCGGAGCCGTTCGGCCTCGCATTCCTCGACGCCATGGCCTGCTCCGTGCCGTGCGTCGGAACCGAGGTGGACTCGGTGCCGGACATGGTCGAGCACGGCAGCACCGGCTTGCTCGTCCCTCCGGGGGACGCGGCCGCCTTGGCGCGGGCCCTCGGAGAGCTCCTCGCCGATCCCGACCGGGCGCGGGCGATGGGTGCCCGCGGCCGCGAGCGCGTCCTGGCGCGCTTCACCTGGGAGCTCGTGGCGGGGCGGCTCTCGGAGGTGCTGCGCTCGGCAGCGCGGCGGCCACGAGACCGGGGAAGGTCGCGCTCGAAACCGGCCGCGCGCGTGTCCCCCATCCCGGTGGTCCCCCCGTCGGCGGGGGATGGAGCGGCGAGCCGGGGTTGATCAGCGGGAGGCCGCCCACGATTCCGTCACCGGGCTTCGAGCACTCGCACGATGCGCTCGAGATGGTGGCGCTCCTCGTCTTCCCCCTGCGTACCAAGGCCACCGAAAACTCGCTCCTCCGGTTGATCCGAGTCAACGCAAAAAGGGCGCCTCAGGTGGTCTCATGTGGCACACGCCAGTTCACGCCAGCTCGGGGGGCTAACCTTTGAGAGTGGCAAGGCTATCGATTCGCTCGGTATCCGGCACGCAGTGCAAAGAACGAATGGGGTCCCGCATGGCGACGACGAAGCGCATCTACTCCTTCGGCGGGGGGAAGGCCGAAGGCAACCGCGACCTGAAGGACCTGCTCGGCGGGAAGGGCGCCGGGGTGGCCGAGATGTCGAACATCGGGCTGCTCGTGCCGCCCGGCTTCACCATCACGACGGACGTCTGCATCGCCTTCTACAAGAATGGCAAGAAGCTGCCGAAGGACGTCCTCCCGGGGGTGGAGGCGGCCCTGCGCAAGGTGGAGGCGCTCACCGGCAAGGGCTTCGGCAGCGCCGCCGATCCGCTGCTCGTCTCGGTCCGCTCCGGCGCCCGCGTCTCGATGCCGGGGATGATGGACACCGTCCTGAACCTCGGCCTGAACGACGCCACCGTGAAGGGTCTGGCGACGCGCAGCTCGAACGAGCGCTTCGCCTGGGACAGCTACCGTCGCTTCTGCGCGATGTTCGGCGACGTCGTGCTCGGCATGAAGCCGGAGCGCAAGGAGGACCGCGATCCCTTCGAGATGATCCTGGAGCGGAAGAAGCACGTGCTCGGCGTGAAGCACGACGCGGAGCTGCCGGTCGAGGCGCTTCGCGAGCTCGTCCTCGAGTTCAAGGCCGAGGTGAAGCGCAGGAAGGGCATCGACTTCCCCGACGACCCCATGCAGCAGCTCGTGGCGGCCATCGAGGCGGTCTTCCGCTCCTGGGACAACGACCGCGCGATGGCCTACCGCCAGCTGAACGGCATCCCCTCCGAGTGGGGCACCGCCGTCACGGTGCAGGCGATGGTCTTCGGCAACATGGGCGAGGACTCCGGAACGGGCGTCGCCTTCACCCGCAACCCCGCCACCGGCGCGGACGATTTCTACGGCGAGTTCCTCGTCAACGCCCAGGGCGAGGACGTGGTGGCAGGCATCCGCACCCCGCAGAAGATCGGCGAGCTGAAGGCGCACTTCCCCGCCATCGCGCGCCAGCTGGAGGACGCGCGCGGGAAGCTCGAGCGCCACTACCGCGACATGCAGGACATCGAGTTCACCATCGAGCGCGGTCGGCTCTACCTGTTGCAGACCCGCTCCGGGAAGCGCACCGGTCCGGCCGCCGTGCGCATCGCGGTCGAGATGGTGGAGGCGAAGCTCATCACCAGGGAGGAGGCGCTGCTGCGCGTCGATCCGGCGGCGCTGAACCAGCTCCTGCGGCCGGTCTTCGACGAGGCGGCGCGCGAGCAGGCGGTGAAGGATGGGCGCCTCCTCGCGAAGGGCCTCCCGGCCGGCCCCGGCGCCGCCGCGGGCCGCATCGTCTTCTTCGCCGAGGACGCCGAGGCGTGGAGGGCGCGGGGCGAGCAGGTCATCCTGGCCCGCCACGAGACCTCGCCCGAGGACATCCGCGGCATGAACGCGGCGCAGGGGTTCCTCACCGCGTTCGGCGGCATGACGAGCCACGCCGCGCTCGTCGCGCGCCAGATGGGCAAGGTCGCCATCGTCGGCTGCGAGGCGCTCACCTTCGACTACGAGGCGCGCACCATGACGGTCGCCACCCCGGCCGGCCCGAAGGTGCTCTCGGAGGGCGACTGGCTCTCCCTCGACGGCAGCCTGGGCGAGGTCATCCTGGGTTCGCTCGCGACGACGCCCTCCGAGATCGTGCAGGTCCTCATCGAGAGGTCGCGCGATCCCGAGGACGCCGCGGTGTACCAGCAGTTCGCGAAGCTGCTCGGCTGGGCGGACAAGGCGCGGCGGCTCGCGGTGCGCGCCAACGCCGATCAGCCGGACCAGGCGGCGGTCTCGATCGCCTTCGGCGCGCAGGGCATCGGGCTCTGCCGCACCGAGCACATGTTCTTCGGCGAGGGGAAGATCGGCCCCATGCGCGAGATGATCGTGGCGGAGACCGAGGCGGAGCGGCGCGTCGCGCTCGCCAAGCTCCTCCCGCTCCAGCGCGAGGACTTCGCCGGCATCTTCCGCGCCATGGGCTCGCGCCCGGTCACCATCCGCACCATCGACCCGCCGCTGCACGAGTTCTTGCCGCACGGGGCTGAGGGGGTGACGGAGCTGGCGCGTGCCACCGGCAAGAGCGAGGCGCACATCCGGGCCCGCATGGACGAGCTGCACGAGTCGAACCCGATGCTGGGGGACCGCGGCTGCCGCCTCGGCATCTCCTACCCGGAGATCACCGAGATGCAGGCCCGCGCCATCTTCGAGGCCGCCTGTGAGGTGGCGGCGGAGGGGGTCGACGTCCGGCCCGAGGTCATGATCCCGCTCGTCGGCACGAAGAAGGAGCTCGTGCACCAGGCGAAGGTGGTGCGCGGCGCGGCGGCGGCGGTCTTCGCCGAGCGCGGGCGCGAGGTGAAGTTCACGGTCGGCACCATGATCGAGGTTCCGCGCGGCGCGCTGTGCGCCGGCGAGATCGCGGAGGCGGCCGAGTTCTTCTCCTTCGGCACGAACGACCTCACCCAGACCACCTTCGGCATCTCGCGCGACGACGTGAAGACGGTGCTGCAGACCTACCTCGCGCACGACATCTACCAGGTCGATCCCTTC
>WNGL01004187.1_pt1 | contig 17368 bp, 14 predicted proteins | sample 5400591 | NCBI WGS metagenome assembly WNGL01 (sample SAMN13153377, study PRJNA577476) | soil metagenome | isolation source: 80 cm soil or saprolite under Garry oak tree replicate 1 | place: USA:California | collected 2016-06-15 | reverse complement strand
CGACTTGCTATACGTGTCCGCACTGCGGCAAGCATTACGCTGTCGCAGGATGGAAGAAGAACCCTAAATGTCGGCAGTGCGGGGTTCAGCTTCGGGCCGATGACCAACAAGGCGAACCGTTGCCGCCACAGGGGGAGTTAACTACTCGCGGCCATCGGTGAGAACGACGTTCGATGCCTGCGGACCTTTTGGCCCCTGGACGATTTCGAAATCTACACGATCTCCCTGTTTCAGGGTTCGGTAGCCGTCACCCGCAATGTCGGTGTAATGGACGAAAACGTCAGGACCGTTATATCGCCCGATAAAGCCGTAGCCCCTGGAATCTACGAACCACTTCACCTTGCCATGCACTTGCACACCCGTTGTTCACAACGCTACGCCCGTGCAGCTTCTAAAGCAAGTGCCGACTAGCGTTTTCCAAGCAATAGCTTCCTCAATTGCTCCTTTTTCGAGTCCATCTCGCCGTGTGATCTGAACCCGGACCCCGATGCCCGGAGCAAGTGGCAGCAACAGATTTTCATTCGCAGGGCGGCGAGGTTCAAAGCCATGTATGGGAATTGATTCGGGGGATGGGTATAGGGCAGCCGTCACAAAAATTGGCTAGCTAATGGATGTCTAGTACCCCTCGCGCCATACATTTCGTCCAGTTCATATCGAGTGGCAAGCCGCTTCGTAGCTCCGCTGCGTATGTACACTCCTTTATCTTTTACCGCGTAAGGCTTGTCTTTTCCTTCTGGAATCGTCACGACAATAACCGGAAGATTGCGAATCTGAATCTCGTCAATGGAAACATCAAGTGGAGGATCGCAATAGCTTCTAAGTATCTGCGTTATCGCGTCCTTTGGTTTGTCCAGTCGGCATCCCACGATTTCGCAATTATCCGCAACTCCGATGAAAATTCGTCCGCCGCGACGATTGGCAAAAGCGGTTGCCCCCAATAGCGATCTGTTCCCTGTTCTGCGGAAGTTCTCTCTTAAACTCTACCGTTACAGATTCGCCCGATTGAATCACTTGCTCCATATCTTGTTCGGGACTTTCGATTCTCACGCCCTCGGTTACATATTGGCTTCCCGCCAGAAAACTCTTACGGTCAACCAGCTCTCCGTCCTTGCGGGATAGAAGAACAACAAGCAGGTCACGAGGAAAGTCTCGAATTTCGGCGGATGCTTTATAGTCGGTGAAATTTAGGTCCGCAGTGATGGAGATGCCGCCGTAATAGCGCACAAAAAGTTTCCCGATCAAATCTCTTTCAGAACTCCCAGCAGGGCACTCAATTTCAACTTGGACGCTATTTGTACCGATGCGGATTTCCTTGATCTTAACCCTGTAATCTGGAACGAGTGCCGCGAGAACGCCACTACTGTTATCTCCAAGGCGAATGCCGAGGTAACTCTCCATAGCAGCCGCTGCTGACGGAAAGACAGGCAAGTCAACGCTATGCAGAAGGTCGTGCATAGAGTCACCTTTGTAGTCTTGGTCCACGCTAAAATTGAAGTCATAGTAGGGATAAAAAACAGGAAAACGGCTCGGCCCGCTGTTCTGGAACTGTCTTGAAGAATTTGAATGTAGGGAGGCTTGAATCTCGACTTGCGGCAAACCCGGAAGGCACAGTTGATCGCGCTCGACAACCCCTGTCAGCACGGCCTTAGCTTCATCAAGAGTGATGGCACCCTCTACCAATTTGAAGTCGCCGTAATCAGCTTGAAGGCCAACCGAGCGGATTTCGGTTTTGTGCATGGGGAATAGAAACGAAGTAACGTTGCGCCACTTCTTGTCGTGTCCCCTTGCAATAGCCGAGCCGAAAAGAACGTTGCCGTACAGACCTGACCTGTTGTCCCAAAGGCTGAACAATTCTTTTAGGACAATTTTAGTGTTCTCGCGTTGGGCCTCGGAAATCATTGCGGGTCGTCCTAGTTCCTTCAGTTCTCCGAACGGCTTGAGAATAGTGAACCGTACATCCCATCCAAGAACATTGCGGGGCCTGAAAGTGGGAGGATTTTGTCCAGAACAAACGTATCAAGCGCACTGACTACGGGACCTAGAATCGGAATCAATCCGGCACCATAGCTCACGGCGAGCCTAATGGATTTTCCCATCGTTCCATGTACCAGCGTTCCAAGCCGTGCTCGTAGCGAAGCCACTTGCGAATGGACTTCCTGTTCATCCAAAAACTGTGCAACTTTCAGCCATTCGCGGAAAGCCCTGCATTCCTTGCTATCTCGGACCTTCAAGAACTTTTCCATGTCAAACTTCTTTGTTGGTGGTTGAAACTCAAAGGCAGGAAAGCGTCCAATACGCAACACGTTGTCGAACGTCGATTCTCTACGCTTTGGGGACACACTGCCAGCAAGCAACTTCAATTTTTCCCCGAACAAAAACAGTTCGTCATCCACTACGCCTGAAAGTGCGTTGTAGTTCTCCATGTCCTCAATGCGACGATTCAAATAGCCCGCAGCGAGCAGAGAGGATGCAACGTTCTTGTGAGCCTCTTCCTTTGTGAGTCCGAAGCTCTCCAGATTTGTCTCCACTTGATAGTCCGTGTCATCGATGGTGCGGATGGTAAGAGACACATCTGATTGTTGGGCAGTGAAGCCGGGAATCAGCCGAAGGCGGGATAGTAATGCTGTTCGAAATATCGGCGAGTTGGCTTTGAGGTCGCCATCGAAGGCCAGTATGGCCGCTCCCCCTGCGTCCTCCGGTATGGGCATCACGGCTCGAAGGATCGCACCCTCCAGTTTCATTAAGTCGTCTCGCGTATGCACATGGAACAAGGCATGATGCACGTCTTGCACAGAGCGAATGAGGTAGTCATTTTCAAAGGAACTCCGAATCAATGAGAACGAATATGAGAGTAGCGGAAGAGGCTCTTTCTCCCGAATGCCCAAACTCTTAGCCGTTTGCCCGGTTTGCCCAAACTGCGTGGGGTTCAAGTCAATTTTCAGCGCACCGGAATCCAAGAGTAGAAGTACGTTTTCCAAACCAAGATTCAGGACCAGACTCTCAAACTCTTTGAGACGGAGACTCTGCAAATAATAATCTTCAAAGAGGAGCAGGCGATTCAACAGAGCGGGTATATCAGTGGAGACGGAGATGGAACCGGGTTGCGTTTGGACCGTGGCACATGAGGCGATCAATCTGTCTTGGAGATTACCCTTGCCCGTTCCCTCAAACACCCGCGCAATAGAAGTAGCCATGCACCGTCCTCTTTTCCGACCTGGGGTTAGATACGCCCCAGTTACTTGAATATAGCACGGGCCGGATAGACAGAAACATAAGCGAAGGGCGGAGGGCCGGAACTTGGTTGCCACAAGTGGGTATAATCTTGAGCCAGAGGTCGGCGGACATGACCAAGCAAGCACTGAATGACCCGAGTTTCAGCGAATACTGCTGGCTTGCCTCGACTACGGAAGCACGCAGGACACGCCGCAATCTGCTATTCGTGGGTAGCTCGACGCTACCGGGAGAGGTTTGGCGCGACGTTCCATCCGTCGAGGCTTGCGCAGCTTGAGCGGTTAGGAGTCTTGGCAAGAGACGGTGATACGTTGCGTGGCGAGGGTCGGCGCTATTATCGAATCATTGCTCCAATCGAATTGGCAAACATAAGAATTGAACCATTGCAAAGCAGACCGCCGATTGACTCCGAGACTTTCCCAATGCCCGGATTGTGGCCAAGTCTTAGGGCCAGTCACGCCCGCCCAGTTGCAGGCAACCGCTTGGCCCTATCATGCGTTGTATTCTCTTCGGCATCGCCGTGCTTTGGAATTGCAGGGGACACAAAGCCGGAACGGATAGCGGACACAGCAACGCCACGGGAATCAGTTCTTCCGCCTCCCGAACCTAAACTCGTTCACTATTTTGTCCTCCGCCGCCGTCAATTCTCGTGGCTCGCCATTTTCAACCCCGACCACGTACCATCCTGCACCTTGCGGCATGGCACAGTTGGCCGCGTCGATGAGAGTTTGATGGGCATGGCCGCAGCGCTGATGACACCAACTGTCTGTCCAGGCTGCTTCATAGTGGACGTTGAGAAGCCTGAAGCGCACACGCAACGAGGCCAGTATTTCCGTGAGCAATGGGTTGGGTCCAGACGACATGCTCGTGACATTCCCGAAGATGATCCCGTGACTGGGATTCTACTACTATGGGAAACCTATGGACAGACCGTCCTGCTGCACAATTCGCTGCTCCAACCAGCCCGCAGAAGATATGTCTTGACGACTTCCGAGCAAGGGAGTAGTGCTTGTAGTCAGACCAGCATTATGCATCACTGGTAGCAGCCGGAGGACTGAGGAGGCCCTTCAGCCAAGGCTGGCCATTCCCACCTACCTCTCCGATTTCGACTCAGGCAAGGCGGAAAATCCTAGGCATCAGATAAGCGACCGCTTCTGGGCTGCTGCCGCTGGACTTCTGGTGTACACGGAAGTCCGGGGAAGGAGAGCGCCTCGTGGCCTATCAATTTGTCACCAAGTGCGCCAATTGCGCCGAGCAATTCGGGATTCTCTGGGTGATGGACTCGACTCAACGAGCTGACCCTAAGACCGTCGCCAGGATAACTTGTCCGCTCTGCAGAAAGAGATTCGACCAGGATGCCAAAGACCTTCGTCAAATCGAGTCTCAGATAGAGTACCTCGTCGTTGGTCGTCCCGTGCGGAGCGTGCAAGTGGACTATGATTGCCCCTATTGTAGCAACCGTGGAATCTTGGTATCGCTTCTGTACACAGATTTGTCGTGGGATGAATTGTCTTGGTCTGAGGAATGTGTGCACACCGCTGTCTGTGATAATGGCCTTTGTTCACAGAGGGGATTACTTCAGACACTGAAGCCTAGTCGCGTCGTACTGGGGGCACTGAATGTATTCTAGACATCGTGATCTACACCCGGGACCGACCCCGATGCACGGAGCAAATGGCAGCGACAGATTTGCATTCGAAGGGCGGCTCGATTCAAAGCGATGGGCCAGTGCCGAGTGCACAGTGACGGTGCTGACAGCAGGGCAAGGCAAGGTTTGGGGCGGTCTTCGGATCGCCCCTTTTTCATTATGATTCCCGAATTCCTATCGCACCTGAAAACGCATCACGGGTTGCCCGTGCCATTTATGCAGGCCGTGTTCGATGGCGTGCCCGATTTTCGAACGGTAGACCCCGGGAAGATAATCCAATGTGTGGAAGAAAAGTTGTGCGCGATTTGTGGACGGCGGCTGGGCGAGAAATGTTATTTCATTTGCGGGGAACGTTCGAAGGCGAGGCATCTATTCACCGATCCACCGATGCATAACGAGTGCGCGGTATTCGCCGCCGAGACGTGCCCGTTCCTCGGCGGGCGAAAAATTGAGTACAGCGACCGGCCCATGACGAATGCGGCTAAGGTGCATGAAATGGTTTCCACGGTCAGGCCCGCACAGATGTTCATACTGACCGCGTATACGAAAAAGACGAGGCTCGTGATGCATGGGGATAGCGTTTCGATTCAGGCCGAGAATTGGATCGGAGAGAGGATCGTTGATTTGCAGATGGACCGGCAATAGAATGGCTTCGGCAGGTTAGCGATGTTTATTTGCAAGAATCCGCAGTGCCCTCGCTCTTATCTGAGTGCCAACGGCACGATAGTTGTGAATCTAGTACGGATTCCTGAAAAACGAATTTAAGGCGAAACCAATTGATGACAATTTGCGGCTATTTCCCAATAAAGCGCAAAAAATCAAAGACCTTTCAAGGGCGGGTGGGCGACCCTCCACGTTGCCGGGCGGGTGGCGCACCCTTTGGCTCTCGGTCTTTCAAAGGGTGCGGTCTTTAACTCTTAGGCGAAGGCGAGTCAACACCTAGAAAGAAAGTCCGCGCCATGCCAAAGGAACGGGAGGCTTGCTGTAGTTCGCCGGCATCGATTTGCTACTGGTTAGTGGCCTCGCTGGTGGCGAGGGGAGTGCTGAGCCTCATCGGAATCGTTTGGCATCCGCAGGGTGCCGCAGCCTTCGGTTTTAAGGGTGCAGGTCTTGACTTTCCATCGGAGCCCACCCGATTGCCCTTAAATCTCGGCCATTCCCGGAATAAGACCGCTCACTTCTTGTTCATCCAGACGCGCCACGTAACAGGCCCGGCTTCCTCATTGGTGATGGCGCGGCCCGCGAGCTTTAGGGCCAGCTTGATCTGGCCGTGATGGTAACCCTCATGCCAGATCATGTGCTGGAGGAAGAGAATCGGGTGGTCGTAGTGAATGTCCATGGCCTGGCCTTTCTCCACTCTGCTCTTCACCACGGCCCGCACCGCCTTGGCGCTTTCGTTGAGCATCTGCGCGAGGCGGTCGCGGTCGTGCTCGACGGCCCACTCTTTCTCGGGTAACTCTCTGGCGAATTCAGGCGCGTCCTCGGAGACGAGGACCAGCCGCCCATAATGCATGTGCATGAACATCTCCCCCACGGAGGGACTGCCCGTCATCGCCCTGGTGTCCAGCGCGCCTTCCGGAACGGCGCGGAGCAGGTTGACCACAATGGTGTTGTTGCGGTCCCAGGAGTCCAGCAGAGCGTCTAGCAAACGTTCGTCTTGAGCGTCCGGCATGTTCCACATCCCCTTCTTGTTAATGCGAAAAATTGCGACGGATTCTTATGCAAGAAACTGCTCGCTTTGGTCAAGAGGAGTTGAAGTTTTCAAACCCGAAAGCACGGCGAGTGTCCCGACAATAATTCCTGAAACAAATTTGGGTGCTCCCTACGCGGGTTTGGAGTGTGGGGACTTTGATTTTGGCGCGTGGAGCACCCTTGACGCGATGACATGATCCTGCCTGCCGCAACCCTTTGGGGTTTTATTCATCAAAGGGGTGCGGGTTTTGACCTTTCCCTTTCTTGTTCGCCTTGGGTCCAGCTATTTTTTTCGTGACAACACCTGAAAGCACCTCAGTATCGGGGGCAAATCAATTCCAGTTGCTATAGAATTCCAAGACGAGACCCAGCCTCAGTAAGAACCACAACGCTTGCTGTATTCGAGCACACTGAAAGTTTGGAGGTTACGATGAATCACGCAGCATGCAAGGCTTCCACCGGACGGGCGCGCGTGCCAAATCTCATCTGGCGAACCATTTTTGTCAGCACCACGCTTGTCGCCCTTTTCTTTCTCGCTTCGTGCGCGAAGCAGGGTTCCGGGCAACATGCCACCGTTCTGATGCGGGACGGCTCGGAGCTCACCGGCACGGTCACGGCGACCTCGCCGTCGGAAATCACTCTCGCCGGCGACGACAAAACAACCCACACCATCCCGATGGCGCAAGTGAAATCCATCGAATATGACGATGCGGCGGCGCAAAGTTCGGACGCGCAAACTCCTGCCCCCAACAGCGGGGCTGGCAGCAGCGGAGCTGGAGCCGCGCCAAGTGGGCGCGCCTCGGCGGCCAGGCGTGCGTCCGATTCTGTCCGCGAACATCACTACCACCCGACGCAGGCCGAAATTCATACCAAAACCTACGTCGTGCCTGCAGGCACCAAGGTTCCCGTACGCACCGAAGACACGATTGACTCCGGGAAGGCGGTGGAAGGCCAAACTTTTGCGGCGGAAGTGGCCGACGATGTTCTCGACGCGGACGGCAACGTGGTCATTCCGCGCGGTTCGAACGCGCAGATCGTCATCCGGTCGGCTTCCAAGGGCGGAAAAATTCGGGGCGCTTCCGACCTGGTGCTGGACCTGCAATCGATTTCTGTCGAGGGACAGGAATACCTGGTTAGCACCGCCGATTTGCAGGAAAAGGGCAGGTCCGGGGTTGGCGCGAACAAGCGCACCGCGGAAATGACCGGCGGTGGGGCGGCGCTGGGCGCGATTATCGGCGCGATTGCGGGCGGCGGGAAAGGCGCAGCCATCGGAGCCGGCGCTGGCGCAGGAGGCGGCGCGTTGACGCAGGTGTTGACCAAGGGCGGCTCGATCAAGGTGCCTGCGGAGACCGTGCTGACGTTCCAGCTCGACAAGCCCGTGCGAATCGTTGAGGCGAAGTGACCGCGCTGCCGCCCTAACCTACAACAGCAAGAAAAATCGGGCTGGCGAGAAAACCATGCGTCGCGGGAGCCTTCGCAACTGGTGAGAAGACGCGCGCAAGGGTGAAAAGCCCCAGTTTGGGAATAAGGCTCGCCTTTTTCAAGAAGTGAGTGCAGGTAAGTGATTGAGGCGGAGCGGGATAGAGACCGGCGGAGTGCGCCAGAGTTTGGAACGGGAGATGCACATTGTGAAATTGCTCAGAAGGCCGGCAATGGAGCGATTGTTGATCTTCTGACCCGTGGGCGTCCTTACTGTGACGGCGGGCAGGCGGTGAAAAGCTCGAAAGGATACGGCGCGGAATAGGACGCCCATGGAATAGCCGGAAGACCCCCCAGTTGCCGGCTAGCAGAGTTGAGTCAGGCAGCGGCAGGAGCACGGATCGCCAAGGAGCGTCGAGGTTCCGACGCGACGGCCCGCATCACGGGCCTCAACCAGTGCTCGCCGCTGCCTTTTTGTTTTCGGATGGAACTTGGCTCGTTCGAGTTGTTCTCCCCTAATCTTAGTGGTTTCTCGCGCAAAGGATTGTGCGATTCCGCGCAAACTTCAGTGGGCAAGTCATAGGGCGGCGAAATATTCTTTGTTTGCTATGAGATGCGGCGCTCCCATTGTGGAATGCGGCGTGCACTCTTAGCAGTGACTCTATGTGGCAGAAATGAGAGCGCGCGAGTTGCGGGGAAGCTGAAGGAGGATTTATGACACAGGTGATGGAACGGAAAGCGACACAAGAGTTTGCAATCGGAGAGATCTCCAAGAAGGTTTCCCTGACAAGGATTTTGGTAACCACCGATTTCTCGACCGAGTCTGACCGGGCCTTGGATTATGCGCTGGCCCTGGCGCGGCGCTATGACGCGAGGATTTACCTGGCGCACGTGATTGCGCCGGATCCATTCCTGTATGCCGAGCCTGCGCTTGCCCAGGCAACCTACGAAAAAGTGCGGCAGGCGGCCGAGCAGGGAATGGCGGACATTCTGGTTTCCGGGAAACTGCGCGGCGTGCCGCACGAAGTGTTGTTGGAAGAGGGGAGCGTCTGGCCGGCGATCGAGAAGCTGATTGAAAAGCATGAAATCGATCTGGTGGTGACGGCGACGCACGGACGCGGAAAAGTGCAGAAGGTGCTGATCGGTTCGGTGGATGAAGAGATTTTCCGGCAGGCGAACTGTGCGGTGCTGACCGTGGGCCCGCGGGTCAAGGACGAGCCCGCGCGTGAAGTGGAGCTGAAGAATATTTTGTTCGCCACGGAGTTCGGGCATGGAGCGGAGAAAGCGGCAGCGCATGCCTTTTCGCTCGCCCAGGAGCATGGGGTGCGGCTCACGATATTGCACGTGATTCAGGAAGCCACGGCATTCACAGAGGAGAGCGTGCGGCAGCAGAGAGAGGCTGCCGTCCGGCGGATGGAAAAGCTGATGCCGGAAGGAGCAGAGAATTGGTGCAAGCCAGTGTTCCGCGCCACGTTTGGCGAAGCGGTGGAAGAGATTATCACCATGGCGCGCGAGACGAACGCGGACTTGATCGTAATGGGCGCAAAGCCAAGCAAAAATCTGGCGGGACACGCACCGTTCGCAATCGCCTACAACGTGGTTACCAGGGCGCACTGCCCGGTGCTGACGGTTCGCGGGTGAGTTTCTGCCGGCCCAGTGGGCCGTAGGCCGCACGATAGCGGCAACAGAAAAACGACGGAGCAACTCCCCCCAGCGGAGTCAGAAGCTCCAGGTCAATGTCCAGGTCAGGGACGGAACCGATCGCGTAAGAGCACAAACCGGTTCCGTCCTTTTGTTTTTGCTCGCGGCGTCCGTTCGGATTGGTGCTAACGCCCTCCCGCACGGCGGTCGGAAAAAGGTGCGGGAAGCTGCGGGCGGAGTTTGCCGGAGGCGAGGGCATCGAGGGCGTGGAGGCGGTCGTTGAGTTCGGCAGCGGTTAACCCGCGCTTGCGGTAGAGCCAGCGGAGAAAGTCCGCGGCGGAGCGTTCGCCTTTCCAAGAGTTGCATTCCAAGCAGCAGGAGACCAGGTTGCGGTAAGAGTTTCGCCCGGACTGGGCCTGCGGGACGACGTGATCCACGCACCGCAGCCGCTCGTTGGTCTGGCGCAAGCAATAGAAACACTGGCCGCGCTCGCGTTCGTGGATGGCCGGGCGCAGCTCCGGCGTCTTGAAGAAGTCCATTTCCTCGAGGCTGGCGGCAAGCGTCTTCGGAGAGGGAGCGGGTTTGCCGGGCTGGCGAGGATCCGGCCAAATGGCAGGAATCTCCTCTGGCAAACGCACCTCGACCAGATGGCCGGCTTTGCTGCGTTCGAGGAGGTGCAAAGCTCCATGGTCGCGAAGGCGGTACAAGGCGGGCCGCACGGTATCTCTGCAAAGGCGAGCGCCGCGGGAGAGCCAGGCAATAGAGAAGCGGAACTGCAGCTGGCCTTCGAGGCGGCTGTGGCGCACCAGGTGCAAATAGACCGCGCGATCGACGAGGCCCAGGTCGAGTTGAGGGACCATCACGTCCTCGAATTGTTTCCACACAACTTCAGCATTTGGTTTTTTGTTTTTCATGTTTTGATCCAGAAGGTGAGATTTAGGAGAACTCGGAAAAAGAGACAGCTAACAGCAAGGGAGAAAGCAAAAGGCAGAAAAGAAGCGCAGCAGCCGCGTCCAAGGGCAAAACACCCGCCCTTTGTACCCTGCTACCGGCAGTGGCGGTCAGGCCTGCCACAGGCAGGTCTAGGCCCTAAAAACGAAACGCCCCGACAAATGTCGGGGCGCACTTTCTTACATGAATAATGTATCACAAAATAAAATTTTGTCAAGGAAAAACTGCAAAAATCTAAAAAACTGCTGAGCCTAAGGCTCGCGATTCTCAACTTGAGAAAAAGTCGAGGAAACCGGTGCCCCGGGGGTGGGAGCCGAAGTTGGACGCGTGTTGGAAGCAAACAAGTTGTTTATTTTGAGTGGTCATAGAACCAGCAAAATTCATGAAAATCAGCCAATGTGGCCACGGGAAAGATGGGGGCAAAGCCGTTCGACTGGGAACGGACTACTTCCGGTTTGTCGACAATAGGGGAGATGAGCCGGGCGGCCTTCGCCCCGCGGCTGTCCTTGTTGAAATCTTCAGCTTGCTGGATACGGCTAAGTAAATCCATTGTGCGACAGAAGTAATCGGAAGGCAGCCCAACAGGAAAGTCACCCAAAGAATTGGGTAGCGATACCGCCATTCGTATTGAACGGTGTAATAGACCAAAGGAAAGAGCGCCAAACAAATGAGGCAGAGCGACGCACTCAGGCGGTCTCTTCGATAGAGCATCAACAAGCCTGCCACGCTCAGCGGGGTCACCAAGTATATGCCGATCCGCTCTAACCTGCGGCCCGGCCCCCGGAGGGAGTACGGCCCTCCCGTTGCCGGTGGCATCCAAAAAGCAGCCACTCGCAAAGCACACAGCCGGAAAAATCTAGCGGGATGACTTGTAATCCAGGACAGCGCTTCGCGGATCTTCAAGTCATTGTATTTCGGCTCTCCGTAATCCAAGACTTTCCTGGCTTCGTCCATGTTTACGTTCGGGTGCAGTTTCGCAAAGCAGCCGCTTTCAATGTTTTGCGCGATTCCGAACTTCGCGCAGTCGTTGTTGGAAATCGAAAGCTCAAGCCCGAGATTGTCGCGCACCAGGATGAGCCGGTCGAAAACGACGAAATTGCGGATGATCCACGGGGCTACAATCACGGCCGGAAGGACGATGAGAAGCCAATTGGCTTTTTGGAAGACGGGGCGTTTGTCTTTCCAGAGAAGCAAGGCAAGAAAGCCGACGAAGATGGTGGCAACTGTGGGAGAAGTGAGAATCGCGATTCCCATGGTGCAGCCAATCCACCAGGCGAGACGGGTTGAGCCGTTTGGCGAAGAATCCAGGTAGCGGCGAAAGCCGCAGATGGCGATAGCCAGAGGGAGTGCGACATAGAACGATTCCCACCCGAACATGGTTGTTGGCTGGTGATTGATCGTGGCTGCAATGCCCACTTTGGCGGCGATCCAGACACAAGCCGCGATGACGCCGTTAAGTTCACCCATGCCGAGCGCTCTGCTGAACAGAGGAAAAAGAGCCAAGTGAGCAGCCAGCAACAGGGTGGCGGCAAGTTTAATGGCATACGCTCCCGAAGTACCACCTCCAAAAACGCGGATCAACAGAGCAACGTTCGCGGGGAAGACCGGTCCCATGTGGGCCGACGGTCCGGTGTCGAGAGCGGCGAAGGGGTTAGCGAATTGGCCTTTTTCCGCGAGGGTCCAGGCGAGGCGGAAACTTTCCGGATCATGAGGAACCGATTCGGTGCGGTCGTAGATCCAATAGCGGGACAAAGCAGCCACGAAAAGCAACAGACAGGCTATGGAGCAAAGCCGCTTCTGCCTGGACATGCTGGGGATTTCCTTTTTTTTGCGCGCTCCGCGGCCAGAGTATAGCATCGCGCGGATTCGTTGCCACAGGCGGGAGCCCGTGCAGAGGTTTATGGCAGACCCGAAAACACAGTCTGTCTGCTGCAGCGGTTTGCGTTAGCCATCCAAGCTGTCTCCACGGCAACCGGGTGCCCGGGGTGGGAGTCAAACGTAACTTATCGTATTCTCGGCGCGCCAAAACGAACCAGAGTCAACCACAGTCTGGTATTGTTTCCAAACCGTGATTAAGCGGATCCAGGTGTCTGGTTATAGGTCTGTTCGGGACCTCGAGCTCGAATTGAAGCCCATCAATGTCCTCACCGGCCCGAACGGTTGTGGAAAGTCCAATCTTTACAACTCCCTGGTGTTGATGGCGCGCGCGGCGCAAGGGCAATTGGCGCGAGCGATCGCCGAGGAGGGCGGCACGCCCAGCGTGTTCTGGGCCGGAGGCGAGCGCGTCCGCTATAAGAGCAAGAAAGCTCCCAAACGGGTGGTGCTCGGCTTTGAAGGGGAGAAGTTCGGGTACGAGCTGCAAATCGGGCTGCCGTCGCTAAACGAGCATGCGCTGGATACCATGTTCAAACTCGACCCTCGCGTCAAGGAAGAATATATCTGGTATAACTGGCCCCCAAAGTCAGCGGGTGCTTCGGAAGCGAAACGCCGCGTGGCAATGTTGAAACGCGATGAACCTTCCGCGTGGTTGCGCAACGCGGAAGGCAACATGGTCGTCTATCCCTTCCAGATTTCGAAACACGAGTCCGTCCTGTCGCAGATCATTGATCCGCACCTGTATCCGGAAATCTCCGCAATCCGCCAGCAGGTCTTGAGCTGGCGCTTTTATCATCATTTCCGCACGGACCTGGACTCCCCGGTGCGGCAGCCGCAAATTGGTGTCTATACGCCGGTTCTTAGTCATGATGGCTCGGACCTTGCGGCTGCTCTCCAGACCATTCTTGAAATCGGCGATGCTGAGGCCCTTCGGCAGACCGTGGCGGAGGCCTTTGGCGGCGCGGCTCTGCTTGTCGAAGCGATGGATACGCGCTTCAGCATGAAGATGAAAATTCCCGGGCTGCTCCGTCCCTTGCAGGCGCAGGAATTCTCGGACGGACAAGTGCGGTTTTTATGCCTTTGTGCGGCGCTGCTGAGCCCTCGTCCGCCGTCGCTGTTGGCGGTCAACGAACCGGAGACGAGTCTGCACCCGGACATTCTGGATGCCCTGGCGCACTTAATCGTTCGCGCCTCGAAAAACACCCAGCTCTGGATTACCACGCATTCGGAGCCGCTGGCGGACCGCATCGAGAAACATTCCGGCGTGCCGCGGGTGCGCCTCTGCATGTCCGACGGCGAGACTCAAGTCGAAGGGGCCCGGAAGGGCGACTGAATACCGGTCCATGGCGTTTGTCAAAGACTGGTGCCCGGGGTGGGAGTCGAACCCACATGAGGAAAAATCCCCGGAGGATTTTAAGTCCTCAGCGTCTGCCATTCCGCCACCCGGGCATCGGCAGAAGAACAAAATTAACATGCGGGCGAAGCAGGCTCAAAGCGAATACGAGAGCAGGTAGTAGGTCGGTTTCCGTCAGCTATTTGCCGCGGTGATCTCTCTCGACTTGATGTCATACTTGAAGCCGTCCGGATCGAGGGGATCGAGCCGGCCGTCGGCCGTTTCCGCCTGCGGGTACATTAGGAATCCAATTGGCGCGCCGCTCGATCCTGGCAGGGTCACATCGTGCGCGAAGTTGTACGCTATCCAGTTCATCTCCCAAGACCCGAACAGACGCACACGGGCTTTTTTCACCATCTCATCGTCCAAGGTACGATTTCCCGGCGGCTCTTCCAACACCACCTTCCGCACATCCGCAGGATCAACAGGCACCCAGCCGTAGCCGCTGAGGTACACCTCCGCGCGGCAATGCTGCGCTTTTGTCACGGTCTCCGTCGAAGGGCCAAGGCTCTTATACCCCAGGTCTGATTTGGCAACCCGGATGCCGTACACGTCGCGTGCTGGAAGGCCCGCGGCGCGCGCGAGCCCGACAAACAGCGCATTCAAGTCCGCGCACTTGCCGCCCAAATCCTTGGATTCCAGCATAAAGCGGATGTCGCCCAGGCCGCAGCCCCGCGTTTTCGGATTTCGGAAGGTGTTCACCACGATCCACTCGTAAATCGCGCGCGCCTTTTCGACATCCGTCTTCGCGCCCTTGGTGATTTCGGCCGCAGTCGTCTTCACGATGCCGTCGGTCGGCAGCAGCTTCGTCGGCCGCAGAAAATGTTGCAAGTCCGCTTGATCTCCTTTCGGCGCATTGCCAGCTGCGGAGAGGTCCACCGCATAGTTTTTTGTGGCAATTCGGCTCGTGACTGTAAGAATAGGGTTCACGCCAGCAGGAAACTCCGCTGCGATGATACCGAGCGTGTCGGTACTACTTTGGACTATCTTCGCGGTGCCACCCTCGGCCTTGAACTCATTAGCGAGCGTCTTCTGGAAGGGTGTTGGATTTACGAGCGCCGCCGGAACCCATATCCGTGTCGTTCCGGAACTCTTCAGAACCTGCACGCTCGTCGTCAATTCGAAAGTGCGCCAAGTGTCTGGCACTACCCCTTGTGATAGCAGGCGTCCGGTCTTGGGAAATGCCAGAGCTGCTGACATGAGACCTGCAGAGCGCAGGAAATCGCGACGCTCCATAAACCCACCTATCCGGCCACAATTTTTGCTTTTTTTGGCTTTCTGGCCAATCACAAAAATACACTTGATTCCGGACCCAAGCAATATGGCCCCTGCCGGGTCACCAGACGCAAGGTCCAGTGACATCGCAGTCTGGAACGAGCAGGGCTTCCCATTTTGTCGTAAAATCCCGTCACCTGCCCCGCATGCTGGGGCATCTAAAGAGTGGCTGAAAACTGCGGGCGCTGCCTTGCCTGCAACAGGAGCGACAGTGAGTCAGGCAAAGAGTCAAGTGGACGTCGATCTACTGAGCATCAATACCATTCGGACGTTGGCGATCGACGCGGTGCAGCAGGCAAATTCCGGGCACCCGGGCGCGCCGATGGGGCTTGCGCCGGTGGTCTACGAGTTGTGGCAGAAATACTTGCGCTACGACCCCGCCGACCCCACGTGGGCGAACCGCGACCGCTTCGTGCTTTCGGCGGGACATGCTTCGATGCTGTTGTACGCGACGCTGCATCTGGCCGGCGTGCGTTTGGTGAATGCGAAAGGTGAAGTTACCGGCGAGCTCTCGGTTCCCATGGAGGAGATTAAGCGATTCCGCCAGCTGGACAGCAGGACGCCGGGGCATCCGGAATCGCATATCACCACGGGTGTGGAAACCACGACCGGGCCGCTGGGGCAAGGCGCGGGAAACAGTGTGGGCATGGCCATTGCCAGCAAATGGCTGGGAGAAAATTACAACAAACCGGATTTCGAGATTTTTGATTTCAACGTTTACGCGGTTTGCGGCGACGGCGACATGATGGAAGGCGTGTGTTGCGAGGCGGCGTCGCTCGCCGGACATTTGAAACTTTCGAATCTTTGCTGGATTTACGACAACAATCGCGTGACGCTGGACGGACCGGCGGAATGGTCGTTCAGTGAAGACGTGGCCACGCGTTTTGCGGGTTACGGCTGGAACGTCGCGCACGTGACGGATGCGAACGACCTCGAAATGCTGGCGCGCGCGTATGAGAATTTCCTCAAGGCCAACGACCGGCCGACGGTGATCATCGTGAACAGCCACATCGGGTACGGCTCACCGCACAAACAGGATTCCTACGAAGCGCATGGCGAGCCGCTGGGCGAAGCGGAAGTTAAGCTGGTGAAGAAGAATTACGGCTGGCCGGAGGATGCAAAATTTCTCGTACCCGACGGTGTATACGATCAGTTCAAGAACGGCGTGGGCAAACGCGGCGCGCAGGCTCATGCGGCGTGGCAAGTCAAGTTTGAGGCCTACAAAAAGCAGTTTCCGCAGCAGGCAAAGCAGATCGAGATAATGCTGAAGGGCGAATTACCGGACGGCTGGGACAAAGACCTGCCGAATTACCCGGCTGATGCGAAGGGCATCGCGACGCGCGAATCCTCCGGAAAAACTTTGAACGCGCTGGCAAAAAACATTCCCTGGCTGATCGGCGGCTCCGCGGACCTCGCGAAATCCAACAAAACCAACTTGACGTTTGATGGCGCGGGCGATTTTTATCCGAACGAATATCGCGGGCGGAATATTCATTTTGGAGTGCGCGAACATGCCATGGGCGCAATCGTCAACGGCATGACGATTTCGAAACTGCGCAGCTTCAGCGCAACATTTTTTAATTTTAGCGACTACATGCGCCCCAGCATGCGCCTCGGCGCGCTGATGGAAATTCCCGCGATTTACATCTTCACCCACGACTCCGTCGGCGTTGGGGAGGACGGGCCGACGCATCAGCCGGTGGAGCAGTTGGCGTCTTTGCGCGCGATGCCGAACATGCTGATTCTGCGGCCGGGCGATTCGAATGAAGTGGTGGAAGCGTACAAAGTGATTCTGCAGCACAAGCATGGGCCGAGCACTTTGGTGCTGACGCGCCAGGCGGTGCCAACACTGGACCGCACGAAATATGCGTCGGCTTCCGGTGTTGCCAAGGGTGCGTACGTTTTAGCAGATGCTGCGGGCGGGAAACCGGATGTGATTCTGATGGCCAGCGGAAGCGAATTGTCGCTGTGCGTGGACGCGTACGAAAAGCTGAAAGCAGAAGGCATTAAGGCCAGGGTCGTGAGCATGCCGTCTTGGGAGTTGTTCGAGCAGCAAGATGCAGCTTACAGAGCGAGCGTGCTGCCGCCGGAGGTGGCCGCACGCGTTGCGGTGGAGATGGCGGCGACTTTTGGTTGGGAGCGCTTCACTGGATTGAAGGGAAAGATTCTTGGCATGGGCCGATTTGGCGCGTCGGCACCGCTGAAGGATTTGCTGAAAAAATTCGGCTTTAGCGCAGACAATG
>WNGL01006236.1_pt1 | contig 17369 bp, 16 predicted proteins | sample 5400591 | NCBI WGS metagenome assembly WNGL01 (sample SAMN13153377, study PRJNA577476) | soil metagenome | isolation source: 80 cm soil or saprolite under Garry oak tree replicate 1 | place: USA:California | collected 2016-06-15 | reverse complement strand
GCGCGGCCGTCGGCAAAGTTTCCATCGCCAGGGATGCGCCCAGCCCCCACTCGCCGCCCATGCCGATTCCGTAAAGCGCGCGAAAAATCAGCAACCAGGTGTAATTCGGCGAAAACGCGGTGAGCAATTCCATGACCGAATAGAAAATAATGTCGATCATGAGCGGAATCCGCCGTCCGAACCGGTCGCCCAGCAAACCAAAGATGAACGCGCCCACGGGGCGCATCGCCAGTGTAAGTGTGATCGCGTAACTGAGCCTGGCAATGCTCGTGCCAAAATCGTGCGCCATCGCCGTAATTACGAAAGTGAGCAGGAAAAAATCGAACGCGTCCAATGCCCACCCGAGAAAGCAAGCGACGAAGGTATTGCGTTGATCGTGATTGAGCGATTTAAAGAGCCGGACCGCTTCCACGCCCTGATTTAATTCCTGATCTTACGATTGAGAAGTCCGGATTGCGTTCCAGGGGAGCGCTCGCCGCGGAACCGCCCCTACCAGAGTTCCCAAAAAAAGAAAGCGCCGAGAGGATTTTCACCTCTCGGCGCTGTTCTCTAACTTTCTCTTTTTTAGTGTGTCGAGTCGTAGTTTTGGCCGCTGTCTACAGCGACATCGGTCTTCTTGCTCTTCGGCACCATTACGTTGACGCAGCCATCGGCAGGCTGCTCTGGATCGGCAATGTGGAAGCAGACGCGATATACGCGGCCATCACGAGTGCCCGAACGTTCGGCACGTAGGAGCACGCTATCGTCGCCACTGGTGTTGACTTGCTTGACCGCATCGATCGCTGTGTCGCCGTCGCCGAGTCCGTTCGTCGGTTCGTCCTGAGTAACGGTAGTAATCGCGATCTTGTCGTCGCTTGGCTTAATCACACCGATGATATGCACCTGAGCCATCTTGTGATCGGGTGGCCAGAGCACGCCCACATCAGCGTGTGCGCCACTTATATCGGGCGGTGTGTGCCAGTTGATGATCGTAACCGTTTTGTAGATGCTGTTGGTTAAACCATTATTCGCCGATACCCACGGTGTCACGAACATCGGCATCTTGTGATCTGTGTCGCCTAGACCGTAAACAAGCGTAACCGTGGGGGTACCGGCAGTTTGCTCCCAGGTATAGGTGATCGGATCGCCATCCGGATCGGTGCTACCGCTGCCGTCCAATGTGACGTTGTCGCCACCTTCGTTCGCTGTCGTCGGTCCCTGGATATCGGCAACCGGCGCGTGCGGAATGTTTGCAACATGTACTGTTACAGGGTCTGTTGTTGTTGACCCATGGCAGCTGTCCGTAACGGTGAGGCTAAAGCCAAGGTCAAGGAAAGCGTTGGGATCACCTCCGCCGATACTCGGCGCGGTAAAGCTCACGTCTTTCCCACTGCTCGGGCTCAGCAAGACGACCGGCGATCCACTCGTTTGGTTCCATTGGAAAGTGAGCAAACCCACCTCCTCAGAATCGGCGTCGGAGCCTGTACCATGGAGGCTGACTGCATCACCCTCATGAACTTGCTGGTTCGCTCCGGCGTCCGCCGTCGGCAGATTGGTGTTTGCAACGTTGATGTTCACATCGTCAGTCGTAATGCCGCCTTGGCCGTCGTCAACCGTCAGTCTCATCACGACTACATCACCAGCGCACGTCACTCGCGGCGCCGTGAATGTCGGCGTAGCCGTGTCCGCTCCGGTTAGATTGACAACGGCTGGGCCCCCGTCAACCTGCTCCCAAGAGAATGTCAGTTGGTTTCCATCCGGATCACTGCTCTGTAACCCGTCGAGATGGACCGTGGTCATTTCGTCAACGGTTTGATCGGCACCGGCCTTAGCATTTGGCGGCTGGTTCACATACGTGACGTTTACCGCGACGTTGGGATAGTTCGGAGGACTGACGTCCGTGCTCGAAGCGTTATGGTTGTCCGTCACAGTCAAGTGGAAGTGCAGCGTCGCGCCCGCTGTGCCAACATTTGGCGTAGCAAAACACGGCTGGCTGGGGACAGTATTGTCTAGCGTGACCGGAGGCCCGTCTATCTGCATCCAGGTGTAGGTGAGGCTATCGCCAACATCTGTATCATAACTACCCGTGCCATCCAGACAGGCAGTGTTGCCTTCCGCCACGTTCTGATCCGTACCTGCCAAGGCCACTGGCGGGTGATTATTTTGGATCACAGTAACATCAACCGGTTGCTGGTTCGAGCAGCCGTAGTGGTCGGTGACAGTAAGCACAAAGCTCAGAGTCGTTTCCACCAACGGTGCGGTGAAGGTCGCATTGGAACCTGATGGCGTGAGCGTGACCGGCGAGCCACCGATTTGGGTCCATAGATAGGTCAGAGTATCACCTTGGGGTTGGTTCGGATCAGAGCTGACACTTCCGTCCAGCGTGACGGTAGCACCCTCGTGTGCGGGGGCTGGACTCGCTGATGCCACCGCTACCGGCGGGTCATTGGTGTTAAGAACATGGATTGTCACATAGGAGGGAGCGCTGTTTATGCTTCCGTCATTGACGGTCAGCTCGTACACCAAGTCGACCTGCTGTATTCCATTAGGGAGATCGGGCGCCGTGAACGTCGGACTCGAAGAGCTATTGTCGGACAACGGGGCCGCTGTATCGCTCCCCTGAAGGGGCGTGCCGCCGGTATCGTGCACCTGAGTCCACGCATATGTAAACGTATCGAGGTCCGGGTCCACGCCGAAACCGTAGAGCGTAACGTTAGTAAATGCCGTGCAACTAGATTCGCTAACAGTTCCCTCCGGAGTAATGGTGTTGATGTTGTTCACAAAACTCGCGTACGCTATGGGCGGCTGTTTGACCATGACCACTACCTGGTCCGGCGCGCTATCCTTCGGCGGGAAACCGGCGCGCTGCTCTGTAACGACAAGCGTAAACGTGTATGACGTTCCGTTGGGCGGCGTAAACGGCGGCGCCGTAAACGTCGGGGTCTGCGAGTTAGATGTTGACGTGCCCGTGTCCAAAAATGTGATTCCGGCGGGCGCCGTCCAGGTGTAGGTCAAGGGGGGTGCTCCCGTTCCGCTTCCGTGTAGCATAACTACGGTGCTTTGGTCGACGTTCTGGTCTGGGCCGGCGTTGGCGGTCGGCAACGCGTAAACAGTCGTGGTCACCGGGTCGCTTTCTGAATTTTGCTGCTGGGTTGGCGCATCCTTGTCCGTCACTTTAACCTTAAATGTGACTAACTGACTCTCTGCGCCGGCCAGCGGAGCCGGAGCGGCGAATGTTGCGATCTCAGCCTTGTTGTTGGGTGCTAGAGAGATGTTTGGGCTGCCTGGCGCGATTTGCTGCCAGACATAAGTCAACGTGCCTCCGGGAGGATTTGTGTCACTTGCGCTGGCATCCAGCGTGACCGTGTCACCCGCGTAAACGGCCGGTGGCGAGCTCGTCGCAATCGCGGTTGGGAACGTGTGCGGCGGAGGCGGGTTAATGATTGTGAACGTGACATCTTTCGTTCCAGTGCCACCGCCATTGGTTGCGCTGAGGTGAACGGTGTACGTGCCAGCCGTAGTCGGCGTACCGTCGATCAACCCTAATTTGCTTGATGGTGGTGGCGTTTCGAGAGTTAAGCCCGGAGGCAAGCCGGTTGCCCCATAACTAGTCGGACTATTCGTGGCTGTAATGTGGTACGAGAACGCGACCCCCACGGTTCCGGTTGCGTCACCGCTCGTAATGCTCGGCGTTGGGGTCGGCGTTGGAGGCGGCGGCGCCGCGAAAGCTGTGTTTGCGAGGGTCAGGGCAAGAGCGCTGCCGATCGTAATCGCAGTGAGTCGCCACCTGTGAATATTCGTTATTGTTTTAAAGGATATTTTCATTTTTTAGTTCCGATTTGTTAGGGGTTGAGTAGGGATGATTATCCGAGCAGCCCGCGACTGCGGCTCCGCTTCTTCGTCGCAGGTCGCGCTTTCGCGCGACCTGCGCGTTGATTGCTCTGGGAGAACATTTCTCACCTACTATTACGGAATCGGCGGGGCGAAGTTCTCGAAAAAGAGGCGGTTCCTACCGAAACTCGAGTGGATTGGTTGTGCAGTTGATGCACTTGCGCTTTCAAAGAGCGCGCAGTCTATCCCAGTCGCTGCCTATTGCCATCGGGGAGAATCCCTGATTTTTCAGGAGGGGAATCCCCTAGGGGAGCGCACCGAGTTCCCTAGAGGGTTAACCACGAATGGACACGAATAAACACTAATCCATGTTTGTTAGGCGTTCGATGTTTCCGGGGAGCGCGCAAGGCCTCCGAGTGGTTGTAGCGGTGCTTGTGCCAAGCATCGAAACCGGTGTAGCGGCGTTTGTACCAACCGCCGGATCTGTGGCCAGGCGTTTGACACAAACGCCTCTACAACCCTTGAATCAGGCGGTTGCCGCAAAGCTCGGAGCGGGGGCCGCCGGAAATTAGACGGACAAGGCCGCCGAGGGCCGGCGGCAAACGAACTTGGAAGCGAGCGAATCAACCGCCTCTACAACTACGCGGCCCGGAAAGGGAGGACTTTCTTCTTCTTGACGACTGAGAGCGCGCTCTTTTGCGGCGGCAGGAAGTGTTCCTCCACATATTTAATGGCGCGTTCAACCAACTGCGGGCCCGAATTCAGGCCGAGCTTGCGTTTGATGTTTTCGCGGTGGGTCTCGATCGTTTTCACGCTCAGATTTAGCGCGAGCGCAATCTTTTTTGTGCCAAGCCCTGAACCGATCAACTGAAAAACATGCATCTCGCGGTCGGACAGATTCTCGATGGTGGGAATGTTTCCCGGAGCGCGGTTTTGCTGCGGGGTTTCCAGCGATTTTTGGAACGCGCGCATGGCTAAATCCCGGCTGACATAAATCTGACCGCGCACAATCTCGCCGATGGCGATCAGCAGCTCTTCTTTGGGAGCTTTTTTCATCGCGTATCCGTTCGCGCCCGCGCGCAGCGCTCGCTCGGCAAAAATGGCTTCCTCAAACGCGGAATACACCAGGATCAGAAGCCTGGGGTACTCCACCTTGAGCGCCTTGATAAATTCCAAGCTGTCGCCGGTACCCAGCCGCAGCGCGGTCACCAGCAGCTGAGGCTTGCATTCTGCGATCTTGCCCCGCGCGCCCGGAATGCAGTCGGCTTCGCCGCAGGCAATCATGTCCGGCTGGCCATTGATGAAAGCGACGATTCCGTAGCGAAGCAACGGATGCTCATCCACGACGAGGATTCGGGTTTTTGCGACGTGTTTTCCTGGCGGAACGATGCTGTCTGTTGGGTGTGCTTTCGGAATCTCCATTAGAAAAGGACTGCGACGCAAGCAGTATGCGTGTGTGAATTGGTTATGCAGTTCACGAATCTATGGTTCGATCCCGGGCGAGGTTTTTCGCCAGTCGCAGATTAATTGTAAAGAAAAAAATGTGACTTTTCTGCAACGTTGCGGTTGTCCTGTCTGGGGAGCGCGCGTGCGCGCCGCGGAGGATCGAGCGCTCCCCTGGCGCGCCGTAGCTGAGCGAAGGCGGCGCGCTCGATGCCAATAATGTCGGCCAAGCCGAGCAGATTTACCATCGCGCGATGGAACGTGCGATCCCACCGATGAGACGGCTGCGCTCCTCGTGTTATATTGCGTTCATGCCTTATCTCGTCAAAGCCCGCGTGAAATCCGGCAAAGACCGCACTCTCGTTCGCGCAGTTGACCAGGGCACCTTGGGTCGTGGTTCCATTGCCGGCGATGAATATCTGCACAACATGCGCGAGGCGCGGATGAATAATTCCGGAATTGCAAGCTGGGTTGAAACTTGCTTCTGCGATCCGCCGCTCGCCGAAGAGCGACCGTATTGGGAAGAGTATTTCGAGCTACCTAGTGTTAAGGACGCGCATTCGCGCCGCAATTGCCGGCACGAAAACGGAACGGAGCCATGGGCCTGTTGCGACTGTGATTGTACTAAAAAACTGGAGGAAAAACTGCAAACTCAAGGCACGTCATTTCTCAACACGTTGCGGTCAGCGAAAAGCCATTTCTAGATCCCCTCTACAACTTCGGCTCCCGTTGCGCTATCAGACGCAATTCGTCATTCGTCATTCGGGCTTCGTCATTGGTCGGGTGTTGTTTCATTGCGAGCACGAGCACGAGGTTGGCCTACAACACATCTACGCATCATGATGCGTCAATTTGTTTCTTGATTACGAGGGGGAACGTCGTTTAGTTCCCGGACAATCATGTCGTCCTCCTATTTGCATCCGCTGGAATCGCTTTTGCGCGAACGCATCGTCGTGCTCGACGGCGCCATGGGCACGATGATCCAGCGTTACAAACTTTCTGAGGCCGATTATCGCGGAAAACGGTTTCGCGATTGGAAAGGTAAAGATCTCAAGGGCAGCCTCGAGCTTCTTCTTCTGACGAAGCCGGAAGTCGTCGAGGAAATCCACGCGCAATACCTCGAAGCTGGCGCCGACATCATCGAGACCAACACGTTCAGTGCGACCACCGTCGGGCTGCACGATTTCCTTTTTGCCGGCGAACCGCAAAGTGGTCGCAAGAATCAGAAATTTTTCCAGCGCGTCGTGGACGATCCCGATCTTCGCGCCCTCGTGCGCGAGATGAATCTGGCGGCCGCTAAAATTGCCCGCGGCGCTGCGGAGCGCGTTGCGAGTCAAACAGGAACTCGCCGGTTTGTTGCTGGATCGATGGGACCCCTTCCCGTGACGGCGTCGATGTCGCCAGATGTAAACGATCCGGCTTTCCGCGCCGTCACGTTCGATCAACTCAAACAGACTTATTTCGATCAGGCAAAGGCCTTGCTCGAAGGAGATGTCGATCTTTTGCTGGTCGAAACCATCTTCGACACGCTCAACGCCAAAGCCGCGCTCTTTGCCATTGCGGAGGTCTTTGAACAAACCGGAAAGAAAGTTCCGCTGATGATTTCCGGAACAGTGACGGACCGATCGGGGCGAATGCTGAGCGGTCAAACCGTGGAAGCGTTTCTCATTTCGATCGCACACGCGCAGCCGCTGATTGTGGGGCTGAATTGCGCGTTAGGCCCGGATGAGATGGAACCGTATGTCGAAGAGCTCGCACGCATTTCGCCGTACTCTATGAGCGCGCATCCGAACGCGGGTCTGCCCGATCCGTTATCCGAGACCGGTTTTCCGGAAACGCCGAAAACATTTACGCCGAAAGTTGCCAAGTGGGTGGAGAACGGCTGGCTGAATCTGATCGGCGGCTGTTGCGGCACGACGCCTGAACACATCCGCGCGCTCGCAGCGGCGGTACGGGACTTCCCACCGCGACGCGTGGCATCGCACGATCGTGCGCTCGCCAGAGAAGACACGCGAGCTCCGCAATCCGCAGTTCTCCGACTCTCGGGCCTTGAGCCGCTCAACATCACGCCGGAGTTCGGATTCGCGGTGATTGGCGAGCGCACCAACATCACGGGCTCGCCTAAGTTTTCGAAATTGATCCTGGCGGACGATTTCGAAGGAGCGCTGAGCGTGGCGCGGCACCAGGTTGCCGGCGGCGCGAACCTTCTCGACGTCAACATGGACGAAGGAATGATCGATTCCGAAGCGGCCATGACGCGCCTTCTGAACCTGATCGGCAGCGAACCGGAGATCGCGCGCATTCCGATCGTAATTGACAGCTCAAAATGGAGCGTGATCGAAGCAGGACTGAAATGCGTGCAAGGCAAAGCGGTCGTCAATTCCATCAGCTTGAAAAACGGGGAGGAGGAATTTCTCCGGCAAGCGCGATTGATCCGGCGATATGGCGCCGCCGTCATTGTGATGGCCTTCGACGAACGCGGCCAGGCCGACTCGTTCGACCGCAAGATCGAGATCTGCTCGCACGCTTACAAATTATTGACCGAGCAAGCCGGCTTTCCCGCCAGCGACATCATTTTCGATCCAAACATTCTGACCGTCGCGACTGGTCTTGAAGAACACCGCAATTACGCGGTCGATTTCATCGAAACAACGCGCTGGATTAAAAAGAATCTTCCCGGCACGCGCGTGAGCGGCGGGGTGAGCAACATCTCGTTTTCGTTTCGCGGTAACAACACCGTGCGCGAAGCGATGCACGCCGCGTTTCTTTTTCACGCGATACGTGCCGGTCTCGACATGGGAATCGTCAACGCCGGACAATTGGCGGTTTACGAAGAGATCGAGCCGGAGCTGCAGGAACGGGTGGAAGATGTGCTGTTGAACCGGCGCGACGACGCGACCGAACGGCTGGTCGATTTCGCGGAAAGAGTAAGAGCGAAAGGCAAGGCGCCGATCAAAGACGAAGCGTGGCGGGCGGAACCTGTCGAGGAACGCCTGAAACACGCACTGGTGAAAGGCATCACCGATCATATCGATATCGATACGGAAGAGGCGCGGCAAAAATGCAAGCGACCGCTCGAAGTGATCGAAGGTCCGCTCATGGCCGGGATGAGTGTGGTGGGGGACCTGTTTGGCTCGGGCAAAATGTTTCTGCCACAAGTAGTGAAGAGCGCGCGTGTGATGAAAAAAGCTGTCGCTTATCTGATGCCGTTCATGGAGGCGGAGAAATCTGCAGGTGCGAAAGCGCAGGGTCGCATTGTGATGGCGACGGTGAAAGGCGATGTGCATGACATCGGCAAGAATATCGTCGGCGTTGTGCTGCAATGTAACAACTACGACGTCATCGATCTTGGCGTGATGGTTCCGGCAGCGAAAATTTTGGAGACGGCGAGAGAGAAGAAAGCGGACGCGATCGGACTGAGCGGGCTGATCACGCCATCGCTGGATGAGATGGTGCACGTAGCGCAGGAAATGGAGCGCGAAAGATTTGAGCTGCCATTATTAATCGGTGGCGCAACAACGAGCCGCGCGCACACTGCGGTAAAAATCGCGCCGCACTATCGAGCGAGCACTGTGCACGTGCTCGATGCGTCGCGCGCCGTTGGCGTCGTCAATTCACTGCTCAATGAGCAACTGCGTCCGGACTTCGACGCAACCATCCGCGCCGAATATGCGCGATTGCGCGACGAACACACAGCGAAAACGCGCGAGAAAAAACTGATGCCACTGGAAGAGGCGCGGGCCAACCGGACATCGATTGATTGGGACGCGTACACCCCGCCGCAGCCCGAGTTCCTCGGGGTAAGTGTTGTCACCAGTGACGTAGCAGCGAATGAATCGGGCAGCGCACGCGTCTCGCGCGCTGCCGACGGTGTCCCGCCGTCGCAAACTTTTCCTGTGAGTTCGAAGCCCACGCTGAAGCAACGCGCCAAGGAAAGCCGGTTGCGGCGCGACGCCGAAACCAGCACGCAGGACGCGTGCGCTACCCGGATCGTGTCGCTCGACACGTTAAGGAGCTACATCGACTGGTCACCGTTCTTTCATGTCTGGGAACTGCGCGGTCGTTACCCCGCGATCTTCGATGACCCAGTGTTTGGCAAACAAGCACGCGAGGTTTTCGATGACGCGCAACAACTGCTCGACCAGATCGTCGCAAAGAATTTGCTGGTCGCGCGGGGCGTTTGCGCTTTTTGGCCGGCGAACTCAGTTGGCGATGATGTCGATCTTTACGTTGATGGCACGCGCAGGAAAAAACTCGCCACCTTTTATTTTTTGCGGCAGCAAATGCAAAAACCGGCCGGCCAATGGAACCACTGTTTGGCCGATTACGTCGCGCCGAAGAGTAGCGCGAGCCCTCGGCTTGCGAATTCTGAAGGCGCAAACGAGACGCTCGCGCCACCTTCCGATTATCTCGGTGGATTTGCGGTCTCGATTCACGGCGCCGATGAACTGGCAAAGAGATTTGCCGCCGAGCACGATGATTACAGCGCGATTCTGGCGAAGGCCCTGGCAGATCGACTGGCTGAAGCGTTCGCTGAATATCTCCACAAACAGGCGCGTAGTGCGTGGGGATTTGGTCGCGACGAAACATTGTCGCATGTCGATCTTATCCGCGAAAAATATCGCGGCATCCGGCCGGCTGCGGGTTATCCCGCTTGTCCCGATCATGCGGAAAAGCGAACGTTGTTCGATTTGCTCGATGCGGAGAAGAACGCGGGCATCAAACTAACCGAATCGCTTGCAATGCATCCCGGCGCGAGCGTGAGCGGACTTTATTTTTCGCATCCCGACGCAAAATATTTCGGCGTGGGCCAAATCGGGCGCGATCAGGTTGCGGATTATGCAACGCGACGAGGTGAATCAGTCGCCGCAATCGAGAAGCAGTTGGCTCCGAATTTAGGCTACGAGACTTAGATCGAGTTCTTGGCCTTGGCGCTCGTTAACAGCAGGGCTGCACCTTCCGCTGAAACAGCGTCTGAATCTTTGGTCTCCTTCGCAGGCCAGACCACTTTCCAGGCAAGGCCACACTTCTCGAGTATCCAGATGATATAGCGCGTCAGGTCAAACTCCCACCAGCGCAGTCCGTGTGCCGCACAACGCGGTTGCGCATGATGATTGTTATGATAGCCCTCGCCGAACCCAAGGACCCCGATCCAGAGATTGTTTCGGCTATGATCGGATGTATCGAAGCTGCGATATCCGAGTCTGGGCATATGGCAGATCGAATTGACCGACCAGGTGACATTATAAATCACCAGCATCGGCACGTAGAGGCACCACAGCATCCCGGTCAATCCAAGTGTGAAGTACAGCGTCAGCGCCAGAGCAAGATGCGGCAGGACATAGAGCCATGAGTGTTCCCACAAACGGCAATACCAAATTTTACTTACGTCGGCGGCGTAACGCTTAGAGCGCTCACGAAATTCAGCCGGCTTTCGGATCAGCCACATCATGTGGGCGTAGGGAAAGCCGTGCGCCGGGCTGTGAATGTCTTCGTCGGTATCGGACTTGAGATGATGGTAACGATGATCCCCTACCCACGTGACCGGATCGCCTGCCAGCGTCACGGCGGAACCGGTTGCGAATATAAACTTGAGCCATTCCGGCATTTCGAAGCCGCGATGGGTCAGGTAACGATGGAGATAAAGGGTTGTGCTGATTCCGCCCCATAAAAAGAGCGAAAGCATGATCGGCAGATAGGAAAGCTGGAAGCGCGTCAGGAGTCCGATCACCCCGAGCAATTGGAGCGCGACCAGGACGATGAAAATGAGAAGGTTAAGTTTTTCATGTTTAAACATGCGGCGAGGTGGAGCGAGAAGGACGAGCAGCCAACCGGGCCGCGGTTAAACCCAACACATGGAGTGTCGCATGATAGGAGCGCTGTGACAAATCGTTATTTCTCGACGGAGGGGGGTCGCCCTGCACTCGCCGCGGCGATTTGCAGGCGCTCGCAGCAGCAATACCAACTTTCAAGATGCGCCGGGTTGCAACGCGTGATATTCATCAAACCACGAACCGGGGTGTAGCTTAGCTTGGTAGAGCGCGTGGTTTGGGACCACGAGGTCGCAGGTTCAAATCCTGTCACCCCGATTTGAATTGCAATCACGAGGTCGGTCGCCACGGCGACTCGCCCCGACCATTGCACAAGGAAAGGGCATCCATATTTTCTAAAAAAGGGTGGGCGCGGTGAACTCAATCCGGCCCGCATACACACACGAGAATGAAATCAATAGGGCTGATTCTTTTGGGAACGCTGGGCGGGCTTGCGCTGCCATTGCGGGGGCAGGATGCCGCGCCACGGTCTGTCGATCTTTACTCGGGACAGAAACAGCCCGAGGCTACCGCCACACCCTCTCCAATACCCAACGGCCCTGACGTGCCGGAGTTATCGCAGCTTGACGAGGCTTTTAAGCAGCCGTCGCTCGGCAAAGAAGGCGATGAGCGCAGGCTGCATATCGAATGGCGGCAATTGAAAAACCAGGTGGTGAACGATCCAGAGGTGCGCGCGGCAAAGGCGACCGCTCAAGCTGCCCGGACAGATCTGGAAAAGCGGGATCGCCTCCGGGATTACTATAGCGTTTATTACCAAAGAATGTCGGCTTTGGCTTCGAGCGCGGAAATGAAATTAGCGTTGGAAGGATTCAAGAGTTCACACGTGGCTTTACTGTCTCAACCCAACGTGCGGCCTTCGACGGACGGCTCTCTTCCGACGCCGTCGCCGACTTCGTCGCCAAAGCCCGGGCAAAAGCATAAGAAACATAAAAAATAGTGCTTGCGCGAGCGGCTTGCTGGTCTTCACAGTGCGGCTATTCTAACCGCGTTTGATTTACGGCGCGTTCGTCTAGTGGTTAGGACACAGCCCTCTCAAGGCTGGTGCACGGGTTCGACTCCCGTACGCGCTGCCACTATAAAACCGCAGAAGAGGCCGATTTCATGACTATTTCATGACAGTTAGTGGGAGCTAGGCTGCCAGGACCTGCCCCACGGGAAGCGCGTGATTGCCTCCGATGGATCGAATCCCTCCCTCACCGTTTACCTATTAAACTGGTGATCTGACGTCAGACCGATCGCTTGCGAAAACCGCAATAGCCGAAGGTCTGCGGGCGTGGAACTGCGAAAAGGAGTTGAGACCACCTGACCAATGAGACGCCGGTGCTCGTCTGTCTTGCTGAAGCGACGGCGCGAAATTTGCCCAAAAAAAGCTTTACGATGCCCAACAATTAAATCGCGACCGTTATCACGACCCTCCCTCGTTACGGCCTTCAAGCGCGCCCTTGATGAAGGCCGTAATGTAGGTCTTTCTGACGATTTCCGGGAAGGACCCGTTCTGCCAATCGATCGCCGCTTCGTGTTGCCAGAAGCTGTCTGTGGCGCGTCTTATTAACACGGCGAGCTCTTTCTCGTTTTTAGTCACTTTCTCCCGAGTTTTTTTGTCCAGGCCAGCTTTCACTAATGCCGCCAGTGTTTTTGTTGGGTGCATGCCGGAACCGGCTGAGCGCTTGCCGAGTTCGATGGCGAGCTCGCGGGGTGAAGCTTTGGACAGATCCATGGTTCTTTTCTTTCCTTTTCCCGCTACGTGGTTTCCAGGATTGCGGGTCCGGAAGGGCGCGAAGAACCTAGCGGGGGAAAGTTCTCCGCCTGATTCGAGATCCGTTTGACGGCATCGAGTTTTGAAAAAATCTCGCCAACCTGTCAAGATAATTCGCCGCAAGCGCGAATCGCCGCGATGTGGCATCAGCAACGAAGATTGTTCGCCCGCGAGAGCCCACGGCTGACATCAGCCCCAACTCTCTCGCGGGCGCGCCAATAGCAATGCTCACTCGGCGTCGCTCCGGCATGTTTTTTCGCGGGTCCTTCCGGTAGGTGAGCCTCACGGCGGGTTGATTCAACTGTCGTCGTTTTCTAGATGAATCGTACCGCGTATGCTCCACAACTAAGCCTATTACACGAGGGAAAATAGCCCCGAGGGAGTTGAGTATCCTGTTGTGCATTTCCGAAGGCCCGTGCCGTGCAGCAAATCGTGCTGCGGTCGCCGATCGGCGACGTGAAGCGCGCAATCGCCGAGCTAGCGGCAGCGGAGGGGCGTTTACTTTCGATCCGCGATGAGCTTTTTGGACGCGCCTGGCAACTCGGGAAGCTGCTCGCCGCCATAAAGGAACGGGTGGGGCACGGCAAATGGATGATTTGCTACCGGCGAATTTTCACGAGCTCGGCGAGACGGATTCCGTCCGCATCAATAATGCAGGACTGATTCATGATGATGCGGCCACGGGCTGCACACCCGTCTCCACCTCGGATCTGCGACTGCCAACCAAATCCGTTCTTGAAGGAATGTCGCTTCGCATGAGACCTGCCAGAAAGGCGCCGACATGTTGGGCATGTTGAGTTTTGGCATCACCCTCCATCGAAAAGATCAGCACCGAGGGACAGCTGCTCAGCTCAAATTCGAAAGCTCCGGGCGTGACGAGATTTTCGGATGAAGCGGATGCTGTTTCTTGATCGCGAGAGGACTCAATGAATCGCGTCGGTTCATTGTGATATTCGCCATTTGTATCCGCGATAACTTTCGGTCCGCGTACATTCGGCAGCCAGGTGAGACGACCGCCATTCTCTTCTGAGTCAAAGTGGAAACCAACATCGCGATAGGAGCGTGGGCCGCAGCCCGAAAAGAACGGCTTGACTGTGAGCCGCCCTTGCAGGGACGATTGAGCGTGTAGTTGCCAGGAGAATGCAGCTGCTGATCCATCGTTTGGAAAAAACATTTGCTGTTCCAGCACCACCCCGGGAGCGATTCGGAACTGCGACCGCGGCCAGGAGATCGCGCCAAAAAGGCCGCCGCCAAAGGGGGAGCTGAAATCTGCAACCGAGCCGTTCGAAGAAATCATGTAAGTGCCGCGTGCGGTCGTAAGAATGACTTCCAAACCGATTAATGTTGGCTTGGAAGAAGCTGCGGAAGAGCGGATTGTGATCATAGTGTGAAGGTTTTGAAGATGCGTCGCGCACCCGGTCAATTCCTTACAACGGTCGAAAATTCAGGCGCGCTGAGCTAGAAGGGTCGCCTTCCCGTGTCCATGTCGATCTTGCGCGCCTTCCTTTTGTAAGGTTCTGAACGGTTGCCTCGACATATGATTGTGGGATCAAAACCGAGCGGGCGAATTTACATCCATCGCTGGTTTGATAGTCGAAGGCAGGGATAGCGTAATGGCAGAAGAACCCTATAATCCATCGCCCATCGGTAACCCATCTTTGCTCGCACGGCGTAATTGGTTTCAAACCCAACTGGTCATTTTCATTGGCAAACACACGCCGAAATGCCGCGAAATGGTGCGGATTTTGTCCCAATCGATGGATGAGCCAATGCCGTTAATGATGCGGATCAAGAAACGAATTCATTTCCTGATCTGCTGCTGGTGCCAGCGTTACGAAGAACAGCTTCGCTACATTCGTGACATTGCACGGCAATTTCCCGAACATGCTGACGAAGTTCCGGGGCCACCGCTCAGCGAGGAAGCGAAGGAGCGGATGAAGCAAAAGCTCGCTGAGAACGTCCGCTGATTGGTCGGGGGACTTTCGATTGCGTTCTCTTCACCTGGACGAAAGTTTGGCCTGCAACTGCCCCGCGATCGCCTTCGCGATCTCACTCTGAATCGCGAACAGATCTGCAAGATCGCGGTCGTAAGTCTGTCCCCATAGTTGTATGTCGGTGCGGGCATCAACCAACTGCACGTTGACACGTACGTGGTTGCCAGAGCGCTGAACGCTTCCTTCCAAGACATGCGCCACCGCGAGTTGCTGGCCGATCTCGCGCAAATTCCGCGCAACTCCGCGCTTGTATTGCATCACTGAGACGCGGCTGACTATTTTCAGGTTCGCGATCTTGGCCAGGTGGGTGAGGATTTCATTCTGCACGCCGTCTGCGAAGTAAGCGTTTTCTCTCTCATCGCTCAAATTTTCAAACGGTAAAACCGCAATGCTCTTTTCGGGAAAAGCGGCCGCAGCGGTCGTCGCCATTGCGGTTGCCTTCGGTGAGCCAGATATAGTCGTTGGCAATTGTCGATGAAAAAGGATCAAAGAACTGGTCGTCAACGCGAGGGCAGCCACAACTAAAGCAACTACAAGCAGAAGCTTTGGCCATCGGGACGGACTGAGCGGACGGACAGCCGCGGATTCCTTCCATTTTCGTCGCTTGAGTTTCTCAGGAACCTGTGGATTGCCGGCATTCTCTTTGTAGAGGTTAAACAGGTGGAGGTGCAATCCGTGCTTCACTTCCCATTCACCCAGATCGTGCAAGCACAGCTGCCAGTGTCGATACTGGGCCAAATCTTCCGCCACGTGCGCAGACAAAAGAATATGTCCAGCATCGCCGCAATCCAACACCCGCTGCGCAACGTTGAGTCCCGCCCCTGCCATGTTCGTTCCGTCGTTAACGTCCCTGACTGGATTGACCGGGCCACTGTGAACTCCCATTCGCACTTGAATGTGCGGATACTCTTGCAATACCTTGCTAATCTCGAGCGCACATCGCACTGGCTCTTCCGGACTGCGTAAAAAAAGGAGTGCCATCCCATCGCCGGTCGGCAGTCGTATGAGTTTGCCGCTCGTTTCCGCCGCCCGAAAGGACTCGGTGTCTCGCACGATTTGATTGAATTCCTGCATTAGCTCGATTTGTTCATCGACCAGCAGCTTGGAATAACCCGTCACGTCGATTAACAAGAGGTGCGCGATCTCGAGCGGGAGATCGGGCCTAGTCTCGGCGGACGTATCCTGGGCATTCATAACCCGCGCGTCGTCGTCAAGGGGGCCTTCAATCCAGCTTAGCGCCGCTTCGGAGTTGCTTCTGGAAGAGCGAATTGTGACCATGGTGTGAAGGGTTTGAAGATCAGTCGCCCGTCGCAGAAGATCGTTACAGAACGTGCTGTAGCCGGGGGGCGATGATGCGGCCCATGTTGCGTGTCTAAATGCAGGGGTCACGGCCTCCGGGCACAACGAATTTCCGAGCGCGCGGTTGTAACGTTCATGAGGGATCTCCGACGTATCAATTGGAAACAGAAGCCAGGCGGATGAACTACGCATCATGAGGGAGAACACAATTCAATCGGCCGCGGAGCGATGGGTGGACGATCATGGGGAATGCCTTTATCGCTTCGCGTTAATACGAGTACGCAAACCAGAAGTTGCCGAAGACCTAGTGCAGGAGACATTTCTCGCGGCCGTGCGCGGTTACGATAAATTCGGCGGACGTTCTTTGGAGCGAACCTGGCTTTGTGGAATTTTGAAAAACAAGATCGTGGATTATTTCCGAAAACTGGGGCGCGAAACTTCGTTTACCGATTTGGAATTCTTTTCCGACGAGTGCTTGGGAAAGTTTGTTCCGATCGGCTTTTGGAACCATGAGAAAGGTCCAAAAGAATGGAAACCAGAGCCGGATGAGGTGATACATCGCGCCGAGTTCTGGCAGACGATGAAAGATTGCCTCTCGAAATTTCCGCAAAAAGTTCGCGACGTTTTCACGATGCGCGAAATGGACGACGTCCCGAGCAAGGAGATTTGTGCGATTTTTTCGATCTCGGACAGCAATCTCCGAGTGATATTACACAGGGCGCGGATGGCGCTGCGGGAGTGCCTCGAGATGAACTGGTTCGAAACAACCGGGAAAAGCTAATGCTGGAAGAACCATACAATCCGTCGCCAATTGGCAACCCGTCCGTCTTAGCGCGACGGAATTGGTTGCAGACCAAGCTCGTGATTTTTATCGGCAAACACACACCGAAATGTCGGGAAATGGTGCGGATTCTGTCGCAATCGATGGACGAACCGTTGCCGGTGACGACGCGGATCAAGAAACGAATCCATTTCCTGATCTGCTGCTGGTGCCAGCGTTACGAAGAACATTTGCATTATATGCGCAAAACGGCCCTCCAGTTTCCGGAACGTGTTGACGAGACATCCAATATTCCCTTTCCGCCTGACGCGAAGGAACGAATCAAGCAACGACTTGCCGATCAAATTTGGTAAAACGACCTTTCGCCCTGATCACTTTTTAATTGAAAGCGGCCCCGAGCGATGGAGACCGCACTCCACAACGTGGCCGTCGTCGCCAGGCACAATTGGCATTTG
>WNGL01019147.1_pt1 | contig 17371 bp, 10 predicted proteins | sample 5400591 | NCBI WGS metagenome assembly WNGL01 (sample SAMN13153377, study PRJNA577476) | soil metagenome | isolation source: 80 cm soil or saprolite under Garry oak tree replicate 1 | place: USA:California | collected 2016-06-15 | reverse complement strand
ATTTTGCCGTCGTGATTGAAGTCACCCGTCGCGACGGCTGTCGGGATGAACCCCGCAGGGAGCGTTGGATGAAAAGCAAAACCTGGCAGCGAACTTGGCTGCGTTAGAGTCGGAGCGTTGCTAGCTGCTTGCACTCGCCCAATTTGCGGGCTTACTAACCATGGCAAGGCTTGCGGCACTGCCCCGCCTGGGGGACGAGCAAACTTTTGCAAATACCCAGAACCAAGCCTTTGCGCTTGATTCCAGCCTAGAAAGCGGAACGGTCTTGGCGGTAGTGCTGGTGGCGGCTTAGGGCCTCGAAGATCGAATCTTTGCGTCGTCACGGTAGCTGCGGTCGGGGGCGCTGGATTAACAGTGAATGTCAGAGGATTCGAGGTGCCCCCACCTGGGGGAGCCGTGACGGCTGTAATCTGAACAGTGGCCGGACTTGCGATCAGAGCAGAAGGCACGACGGCGAACAGTTGATTGTTGGCCGCGGCGCCCGAAGTGAGCGGTTGTCCGTTCCAGTAAACGGTCGCCCCTGAGAGATTGCTGCCACTTACTAGGAGGTCGAAACCAAATCCTCCTGCGTTCACACTGGATGGGGAAAGTGATGTAATTGTCGGGGCGAGGTTGAAGATAGTGAAAGGAATCGAGTTGGAAGTCCCTCCGCCCGGCGGTGGATTCTGCACGGTGATCAAGGGAGCAGTAAATGACAAAAAGCGCGATGCGGGGTTTAGATAAAAGGCGGGGACAATGGCCGTCAGCTGAGTACTGCTGAGGTAGGTAGTGGGAAGATTCGCTGAGTTCCACTGTGCAACCGACGAGCTGACAAATCCAGTACCGATAACAGTGATAGTGGTGCTTGGTCCAAAGAGAGGAGCGCCAGTTGGTGAAATGGACGAAATGCTCGGGACCGGACTGGTGGGAGTAGAAGGCGGCGGACTCTGCCACATAAGCGCCATACCTCCAGCAATACTACCAGTGTCGAAACTCCACTGAGACGCTTGTGAAGGCGACACTTGGACACCGATTGTTGCCGCGATTCCAAAGTCTTGTGATGGGCAGGCATTGCCAAATACCATGTCGCCGTACTCAAACAAAAACTGACTGGTGCCTTCTTGAAAAACGACCTCAAACGTGACAGTGGTGGTTGAGTCCGAGCGACATAAGAAGCTTCGAACGTTCCTCCATTCGACAATCAGTTTGCGGTTGGGCGCCGCGCCAGTTACAGCCCAAAAAACGTTTTGCGCCGTCCCTTTTATTGGATAAAGATCTTGCCAAAATGGAGCTACCAGCGTCGTTGGCTGATAAGCAAACGGAGGGAAGCCGCCGGGGCGGAGATCCTGACTTGCATAACTGGAGTACGCATCGGTGAAGCTGATCGTCCCATTACTGCTGACGTATAACTGCGTAAAGTTCCCGCCGCCAAAAGGAATCGTGAAAGGGGATGTGATCGCCGCTACAGAGTCATCTCCCAGGTTTAAGTTGGTTCCAACGATGGATTGATAATTAGACTGCGTTTGCGTGAAACCGTACGGGCTAAGCACTTCAACGTTCACGGTACTGCCATCGGGATATTGCAGAACATAGCTCCCGACGGCCGAAGGTATCCACTGGCCGCTATAAACGCCATCACCAGCTGCTTGGTCCGGATTACTCCCATCGTCTATGAGAGTTACTTGTTGGCCCCCAGGGGAAACCTGCACCACTATCGCGCCTGCCGGTTGTTCACAATTGATGTTCAGCACCGATAGCGTAATCGTGCCTCCTACGCTACTCGAGATAGTGTCCGGCACCGGTTGCAGCCGCGATGTCACAGCCGAATTGCTGCAATTCATGGCGCCAAAGGCATTCAGCCGCTTCGACGTGATCGTTTCCCCTGAGACGGACATGGTGTCTCCGCCAGCTAGGATGAGATTCTTGATGGCGCGCCAGTCGCGCGTCGGGTCTTGCGCCTTGAGCAGAGCTGCAACCCCTGTGACGTGAGGAGCCGCCATTGAAGTACCGCTAAAGACACTGTACGTGTTATTGGGAGTGGTACTCAGAATTTGGTCGCCGGGAGCGGCAAGATGAACCGTAAAGCGTCCGATATTAGAAAAGGGCACAATCGCGTCCCTTCGGTCCGTCGCAGCCACCGAAATAACGTTGGGCAGGGACACATTTGCAGGGAACGTCGGCAGTAGATCATTGTCGGAAAAATCGTTTCCCGCCGCAGCCACAAATAGAATTCCGTCCTGCATCTGAGCGGAAATAGCATCCATGAGTGCCTGAGAGAAATTACCGCCTCCCCAACTATTGTTGGTTGCAACGATGTTCACCCCGGCGTCTTTAAGCTGCTTGACGACATCGAGGCACCTAATCGCCCAAGAGGTGTCTCCGGAGCCGCCCGAAGCAAGGAATTTGCACGGCAAAATCTGTACGCCCCAATTTACTCCAGAAACTCCAATACCGTTGTTTCCGACTGCGCCGATAATTCCTGCCACGTGACTCCCGTGACCGTTGTCATCGAAGGGATCGCAGGTGCCTTCCACGACGTTGAGTCCATGGCTTCCAGCTCCGCATTGGACTGGTGGAGATTCCATTGCGCACCGAACTGGGGGTCGTTCGGTGTCGTGAGCGCCCTAACGATGTAGTCCGGCTCCGCGTATATGACATTCGGATCCTGTCGGTAGCGGAGCAACGCTTCTTGAACACTCACTCCCTGTTCCAACTGGACAATCTGGAGATGCCTCACGATGGCTGGCTCCGCCAGGACTCTTGCGGCCATAAGGTGATGCGCAGTCTCCATTGCCGCTCGTGTCGTGTCCGGCCGAAATCTCACCAATACGCGATCAGTCCTGTACTTAAGTTCTTGCGTGCGGTCGACGACTCCCGCAAGCGGACGCCGCCTTTGCGTGCGGTCGGCGTGTGCGAACAAGCCGAGTGCAGCAAGCAGCAGAAAGAGGCCACCGGAGAGGCGCAGCATGGGACCACCCAGGACGTTTGCGCGTAATAAGCAACCCAGCCGCACGCTGCTGAATGCAGCGCATACTGGGTCGGGACTTCTGCAGCCTACCCCTTGTGACGTTGCTTGTAAATGCCCGTCGGTGGCTTGACTTGGACTTCAGCAAGGCAATCGCGGCTGGCGCACATTATGCTCATTGCGTCGCAGAGACCATAGTGACGCGACCGTCACCGGCATCACAACCAAAACTGATTTCCCATCACACAGATTTGACTTGACAACTTTCATTTCGCACGCGTATAAGGGCCGACAACTCTCCCGCTCGAACGGTTCTGTCCAGCCGGACACCGTCGAGCAATTTGCGGTGGTCCCGCCGCGCCGCTCGTCGCTTGCTCCGACTTCGTCGGACGCGCTCCGTGGACCCACAACCTGGAGGTCCCATGCGCTTCGCAAGAACGTTCGACCTCGCGTTCTTTTCTCTTGTAACGCTTCTCCTCTTGGCTCAATTTGCCAACGCACAGAATCGCCAACGTTACCGGCAGTGTGGCCACGCCCGTTGAAGGTCAAGGGCACGACTACATCCATGGGCTGAATGAGACTGTTAACCCAGCGACCGGGAGTCTGAGCGTTAGAATCAGCATGCCCGTCCGAAAGCAGGTCGGCGCAACACTTCCTTTGTCCATCGCATACGATTCCACCGGGATGCGCCACATCGGCCGATGGCCTGATACCGCTCCTGGCGTCCTGCAGTGGATTCCAGACCTCACCCCGTTTCACGAAAACGGATGGTCGCTAACGAATGCCTCACTCACGAACTACAGGGGCGTTAGGGTTTATCACCCTCTCGACTATCCCTACTTCCAGTGTTTCTATTTCACGGATTATGTTTTCCATGGCCCATCCGGCGAAGCCCATCCTTTACAAGTCAACTGGGTACCTTCGCAGACCGACTGTCCCAGCGTTCAGCCTGCCGTCCAGTCGACTGTGGCAAGCGCGAATGGCGACTACACTCTCAAAGCAGACCTATCCCTCACCGAACTTGTCGTGACGACTCCAAACGGAAACAAATATCATTTCCCGCCACTTAACGATTGTGTGGCGCATCCCTGCCAACACGACTCCCCCGCATACACCACCACGCAAACGGCAGTACCTAGTTCCATCGAAGATCGTAACGGCAATATAGTCGGGTCCGGCGGGTCTCCTTTATCTTTTGGCAGTGGCGCACCCGGCGGGACCAACACAATAACGGTGTCCGGCCAAAACTATACTCTGCAGTGGGAGGCAGTTTCGGCCTCCAACACAAGCGCCGGCCAAACGCTTCATCAGACCTCTAATGGGAGCTGCAACTGGCCGACAGGTGGAGATGGTCCAACCACTGCCGTCCAATACATTACTTTGCCTAACGGCTTGAAGTACCAATTCACTTACGAGTCTGTTTACGGACGCATTCAGAAGATTACCTACCCGTCCGGCGCGACCGTGACCTACACTTGGGCACTAAACCCCAGTTCCCAGGACATTGTTTTGCCCGACAGTTCTGGAGCGGATGCCGCCTGTCAATACCGCTATGGATCCCCTGCAGTTACCTCGCGCGTGGTAAGCTTCGACGGCGTCAATCCCGTCCCCGGCTGGCACCTTCTGGAATGCCAGCAACTTCTGGATATGGGACAGCAGGACCACCATCGTTGTCACCAAGGATTGCGCCCGGAACAACTACAACTGCAGTGGCGCTCCTAGCTTCACTACGGTTTACAACTACGGTCCGTGGTACCAGGCTTGCTCGCCCAACGACTGTGAACTTGCGGGCTCAATCGACGCGGTACCGCTTGAGTCCTCCGTCGTCTATAAAGATTCCAATGGCGTTGTGCTTCGCACGGTCACCAAGAATTTCAGTTCGCCCTACCAGCTTTCCAGCCTGCAAACCACGCTCGAAAATAACCAAGTCTCCGAAACGGATTACACCTACACCTATATGTCGCTTCCCCTCGAGCAGGACGACTATGACTGAGGCTCGGGAGCGAAAGGCCCGCTTCTGAAGAAGCAGCTTTTTAGCTACTTCAGCTATGCAGATTCCTCGCAATATGGCGTCTTCGATGCCGTCACCAAGACGCAAATGTTCGACGGAGGCGGAGCACTCGTCGCCGAGGCTGACTACAATTACGACGAGCAGACGAGCGGGCTTACCCCAACCTCTGGCGTGACTAATCATGACTACACAAATTATTCGTCCACTGTTGTAGTCGGCCGCCGCAATCTTACCTCAGCGATCCAGTGCATCATCACTTCCGGCTCATGCGCTGCGAATTCCCCCAAAACGACATATGCGTATGACGACACTGGCCAGGTCCGCTCAATGACCGATCCTTGCGGCAACACCGCGTGCAGTGACATGACCGGCTCAAACCACATCACAACCTACTCTTATGGTGATAGCTATACTGTGCTCTCGGGCGGCACGAACCAAGCCTACTCGCCGAGCGCCCCCACAAACACATTCCTGACCCAGACCATCAATCCGCTCGGACACACGAGAAACTTCAAGTACGATTTCAACAATGGCCAGCTCACCGCTTCGCAAGATCAGAATGACATCAACGCCGGCAGAGCAGGAACAACCTACCTTTACAACGACTCCTTCGCTCGCCCAACGCAGATTAACTACCCTGATGGCGGCCAAACCACCATCACTTACAACGATTCGCCTTACAACGCTTCCACGCCCTCCCCTAGCGTCACCACTATGAAAAAGATAACCGGCACTTCCAATCTCGTAACACTTGGAGCTATGGATGGCCTCGGCCATGTCGTCCAAAACCGGCTTTGCGAAGACGGTTCCGCCTGCACGCAACCGATAAAAACTGATATCACTTTTGATGATTCAGGCCGTGTTTGGAAGCAGTCCAATCCCCACCGCGCCGCCTCTTCACCCACCGATGTCACAACCACCTACTCATACGACGCCCTGGGCCGCACAACGAAAGTCATCCCGCCCGATGGTTCAGCCTTTGCCAATAACGTTTCCATCTCGTACTCCGGCAACTGCACAACGGTCGCGGACCAGGCCAGCAAACCACGTAAGACTTGCACGGATGGCGTCGGTCGCCTCATCGAAGTCGATGAACCCGGAACCGGTGCACAGTTGGCGTCTTCGGGCTCTGGACAGCTGACTGTGACTGGGACGGAGCAGTCAAAGACGATTCCTGCAACGCACTCGACGGGCAGCATTACTATCAACTCTGTTTCCACGCCAAATTCTCAGTCTGTTACAGTTGGCTCTTATACATGTCATTTGAGTTTACCCACAAGCGCGTCGGCGTCATCAGCCGCATCCGCCGTTGCTTCTTGCTTGAATGGACATCTCGTCACCGCCACTGCTTCAAGCAATGTTGTCAATCTCACCAGCATCGCTACCGGTAACGGCACAAATTACGGAATCAATTGGTCGGGATTCACGGGCTCCCATTCGGGAATGTCCGGGGGAGCGGATAGCTACACAATCTACGACAGCGGTACTTTGACTGTTACTGTAAACGGATTTCCCGCGTCAGCTTCTTTTGGAAGCGCAAGCACCCCCGGCACACTTGCCTCCGCTCTCACAACTGCCCTGTCCGCGTTCGGCTCGCCAGTAGCCGCAACCGCTAACGGGGCCACCATCACCCTAACCGCGGTCGGCGTTGGCTCGGCCACCAACTACTCGGTTTCGACCTCCGTAACCTGGAACACGAGCAATTTCGCGAGTGCCTCCTTCAATTTTCAAGCTCCGGTCATTTCCGCCCTCACCGGAGGCAGCGACTCAACCTTTGGTACTACGCCTCTCGTCACCCTCTACACTTACGACGCTCTCAACAATCTCCTTAGCGTGACGCAAAAGGGCGGCAGCACCGATTCCACGCAGTGGCGTCCGCGCAGCTTCGCATATGATTCACTCTCTCGGCTCACCAGCTCCACAAATCCCGAGTCCAACACTGTCTCATCCACAGGCGCGATCGTTCCAACTACATATGCCTACGACGCCAACAGCAACCTCAGCAGCAAGACCTCTCCCGCGCCCAACCAGACCAGCACCGCCACGGTGACTGCGACCTACACCTACGACGTGCGCAATCGCGTTACGCAAAAATCCTTTTCCGATGGCACTTCCACGGTGAAGTATGGCTACGACGCCGTCTCTCCCAGCGGCTGCACCCTTCCCACGCTAACCATCAACAACGGGATCGGCAAGCGAACCGGCATGTGTGACGCGGCGGGCTCCGAGGCATGGAGCTACGACATCACTTCCGGCACGGGCTGGAAAACCACAGACGCCAGAATCACCAACGGCCTCAGTCCCAAAACTTCGATCTACCAAGACAACTTCGTCGGCTCCCTGGTTTCACTGACGTACCCCAGCACTCGCATCGTCAACTACGCCTCCGACAGCGCCGCCCGTGCCCTTTCTGCTATCGATTCCACCGGCCCCATCAACTACTCCACCGCCGCAGCCTACGCGCCCACCGGCGCGCTCTCTTCGCTCACCAACGATGCCAGCCTCGTCTCCACTCCTTACTACAACTCCCGCCTCCAACCCTGCCGCATCTCCGTCAAGAACACCGGCACAGCCCCTAGCTCCTGCACTGACACCGCGAATATTGGCGGCATTCTCGATTTCACCTACGGCTTCAATCTCGGGTCCGCGGATAACGGCAACGTCGCCAGCATCACCAACAACCGCGACAATACTCGCTCCCAAAACTTCACGTATGATTTCCTCAATCGTCTCGCCACGGCCCAGACCCAAACCACCGGTGTCACCATTCCCAACTACAATTGCTGGGGCTTGACCTTCGGTTACGATGCGTGGGGGAACCAGCTTCAATCCAGCATCACAGGGCCTGCGGGCTGCCCTGAGCCGCTTCCCCTGAACGTCGCTGTTGCCACCTCAAACCGCATCAGCACGAACACCGTCGCCGGGACCGTCACAAATTATTGCTACGATAGCGCCGGAAATCTGATTCATACCGTTGCAGCACCCTCCACTTGCCCCCCTTCTGGCTTCCAGAACACCTACAACGCCGAGAATCAACTGACGTCGACGGCAGGTGTCACATACACGTACGACGGCGACGGCAAGCGCGTCATGAAGTCCAACGGCAAACTCTACTGGTATGGCATGGCCAGTGACCCTCTCGACGAAACCGACCTCACAGGGGTAACAACCAACTCCGGGTTCAAAGAATATGTCTTCTTCGGTGGCAAGCGCATCGCCTCCCGCGACTACCAAAACAACGTCAACTACTACTTTGCCGACCACCTCGGCACCGCCCGCGTCGTCACCAACGCCTCCGGCAGCATTCTCGATGACTCCGACTTCTACCCTTTCGGCGGCGAGCGCCCAGCCTGCGAACCCAATGGCGCCCCGGGCTGTACTATGCCACCCGGCAGTGGCAACTCCTATAAATTCACCTCCAAAGAACGCGACTCCGAATCCGGCCTCGACAACTTCGGCGCTCGCTACGATTCCTCCAGCATGGGCCGCTTCATATCCCCAGACTCGACTGCGTACGTGAAGCCGATAAATCCCCAAAGCTGGAACCTATACGCCTATGCCCTAAATAACCCTCTCCTGTATGTCGATCCCACGGGGAACACGGTATCGTTATCGAACTGCCAAGACCAAAACAGGTGCCTTCAGGTGCTGATAAACGCTGCGCAACTGCCGAAAGGGGTCACGGCAGAGGTCGACAAGAATGGAAATCTCGTTTTGAAGGGTGACCTGAGTAAAATCAAAGGGGGAAACGCACTCAGACTCAAGCAAATGGTAGACTCCGACAAGACGGCCAGCTTCTGGATCGGAGACAAAGCCCCTGGCGTGGAAGCTAGACAAACGCAGGCGGTTAAGGGCGGTCTCAGTGGCACTCCATCAGAGGAGTATTCATCAACTTGGTCGGTTGTCAATTCTGACCCTTCCCAAGCGGATGAAGACGCAAAAGGAGGCTACTTCTTAAGCGCAGATGGACAAAGTGCCACCCCAGGAGAAATACCCGGTGCAGACATTGAAGAAGCCGCAGCTCACGAATTCCTTGGGCACGTGTGGGCCGAACTTGTGGGCGGCCAACCAGCGTTTGTGAACCACCAAGTTAACCCCGCGAACTTAAAGGAGGCTCTCATTGCCGAAGACCGAGTGAGGAGAACTGACCCTTCCAGAGGGATAAAGATCTACCATCACGATTATGGTAAAGCACTTATTGGGCCGAGCGACGTGCCCAGAATCACGAACCCGGGGGGTAAACCTTGAAGCTATTTCAACCATTGCGCGCGACGTCAGTTCTCATGGCCGGCAACGGCATATTATGGCTTGTTTGGATTGCTAATTTTCTTATCCTCAGCAAACCGTATGCGCCACACAATAAAGTCTTCGACGAACACTCACCGCCTTATATCTTCTGGGGCAGGGCCTTCCCCCTGGAAGCATACGCGAGCACCGTGATGCAAACTGTGAAATTCCTGGAGCATCCCAGCTTCTTTCTAGCAATTCCAGTGAACTACTTCTTTAGCTCGCGAGGTAAGCTTGTGGATGACCTCTTCTGGGGAGTCTCTGCCGGGGGCTATTACCTTATCACTGTGTTTGTGCTCTCGTTTTTGCAGTGGTATCTGATTGGCATATTGGTCGACTATGCCAGACGACGCCTAAGCCTCAACTGGGGTGCGACCCATACATAAATACCATGCACAAGAGAGTACCGGGGGGATTCTGAGACAGGAATTCTGCACAGAACGGGACGTCTTCCGTTCCGCTATCCCTCAACAAACACACGGCTAAAGAGTATCGTGACCAACGGCATGTCCGGTAACAATTGATTATCCGATGAGGATAATCATCCTGAGCCCTGGATGCTTTTGCGGGGCGAAGGATCTCTCTTCCAACCTCCAGCATCCAAACGACTTAACAACTACGCGTCAACGGCCACGACAAGACAAGGATTTCGCCTCTCTAAACTTATTTACCTGTCGCCCCACGATAGCGCCGCAACAGCAAAAGTGGTTAAAAACATCTGTTTGTGGGCAGCGAAACCAACAAATCTTACTCGCCATAGAATCAGCTATTTGGGATCAACGGGGAGGAAGGGTTTTTGGGCAACCACCGACGAAGGCCCAAAATGACCTTCATCAAGTAATTTCCCCGAACCCCGTTTCTGGACCGTTTACCATTTTCATTTATTGTTTATCCTGATCGCGATCACTCCGGGCTCCTGTGTACTTGGTTTATGGTTTGTGTTAATAGATGCTGAAGGACCTTCCTGAATACAACTTTCGGGAGGACAGAGTTGCTGGATGCTGCATCTCGTCGCGCTGCATGCTGTGTGATTGCGTTCATCCTTGACGCTGGATGTTCGGCGCAGACCTTTGCCCAGAAGGTAAGCCCATGCGATCCCACGGTTCGGGCTACGCCCGATGCTCTCGGCTACAAGCAGCGGGACCCGATTCGGTGCGAAGGCCTCTACCGAGCGCCTACCAGCGGTGGAATCGAACTGATTTCATTCGCGAGAAGGCTCCCCAGCGGAACGAAAGGACGAATTGAAGTAGACGTACCGGCCAGTCCAACCAGTCCAGCCAGAATCGCTATCCGGGTTTCGGCCTTGAAGGAAGACGTCTATTACCAGCTGGACGCCATCACTTCAGCTGGGACAACCATCGGATGGCCCACATCCGAAGTTCTTGATCACGTCGGACTCACATCAAAGGAGCTTGGCTTCTTGGGCTGGCGAGAGGCAGGTAAGGAACGCCAGTTCGTTCCACTTGGGGTGAAGGAGAGCACATCTGGAGCGTCCGCGGACGCTTTCACTGTCCTGGTAGTTCGATCCCCGTTCCCGCTCGAATGGGTAAAGTGGCGGCTCTATCGATTAGACGAACCAGCCGAACAGACGAAGTGGAGGGACGTGCCAGGTAGCAGCTTCCCACCGGGTTGGCCGATTGAGATTCGAATGCCAATGGGCCTCACCGGTCCCTACACCGTGGACGTGCGTGCGATGCCGGAGAACCGGGACGTGCCGGAAAGATTAACCGTGCAGCTGAGGTTCTGAAAGCGGGCCGGCGATGAGCACAAATATGCGACGCGCACTTGAGCAACGCATTGCGGCAGAACGTTCCCGCCTCTGCGAGGATGTGCCTGAAAGCGAATCACAGGAGTTTGAATCGCGAGCGCGGCACCTCAAGGTCTATCAGGACCTCTTAAGCCAGCTCCCAGTGCCTTGGATTCGCCGGCTAGCGGTACCATTAGCCGTCGCGGGTTTAAGCGTGACTCTTGTCGGGTTGCTTTGCACGGTTTCCAGATCGCCCACGAGAGTGCTGCTTGTGGTCGAGGCATCCGGTGTGCAGATCGCTGCTAAACAGCCGTTGGCAATCTCTGATCTGTCCGATTTGTCCGAAGCGAAGATCAAGGGGACGGGTATTTATATCAGTGGCGTTAGCGCGGTACGCGCTTCACCTGGTCTCCGACTTCCAACAACCAGAAAAGGGGGCGATTCACTTCATCTTTGCCAAGGCCACTTCGTTATCGATAAGTTGACGATAGATCTCGATGAAACTCAGCCAACCCCTAAAGTGGAGGCAGACGGTCGCTTTCTAGACATCCAGCTCACCGAGAAGGAATCTCCCACGTTCTACTTGCGAGGCGGCTCAGCTCAAGTTGATCTGCGTCTCTGGGGCCGAGTACGTCTAGCGCGCGGGCCCTGCGGTGTTAGCGGAGAGTCTGCCGCATCGCAGATCTTGAACCCGCTCCTTGCCGAAACACTTTATGTAGAGACGACAGTTGGCGGACCACAACCGGTTCAACTCGCGCTCCGGCTCGATCAGGGCGAGCAACTCGTTTTCAAGCAGATCAATGTGGACTCGCTTCGCTTCGTGCGAGAGGTTGGTGCTTCACTGGGACAGCGGGAATTCGTTTCCACGATTTACGCGGCCAACCTATCTCTCCCGGACAGCGGAGCCTCCGAGTCTCTCGGCGCGGGCACGTTGCTGGAGCTTACGGGGTTCGTTGGAAGACTCCGCCAAATCAAGATCGGTGAGAGAGTAGAGGTCCAGGCAGAAGGTACTGCTGCGCGGGAGCGGAAAGCGTCTTTTGGCTGGCTGAGCGTGAAGGTTTTTGCTCGGTCGTTGATTTGCTGCACGACCTTGATTCAAGCCGTTGCTATGGCCGATGGACCCGATGCTGCACGCGAAGCGATAAGTAACACTCTCTATGCCGTGAGAACACAGTTTTCTGATGGGAGTTCGCGCCGCGGGCAGGCCATTGCGGTAGCGAATCATTTTGGCGGTATTGTGGCGGTCACTGCAAACAGCGTCGTGCGAAGCGACCAGCCTGACAATAAGACCGTGAGCGTTACCGTTACGTATCGTAGCTTTGACGAGACGAAAACCGCATCGATCCCTCTCGCTGAGATTCGTGACCGTCAGCTGAACTTAGGGTTATTGTTCGCCCCACACGAGAAGTTTGACGAAAGGGACGAAAGGCCGGAATACGTGTGTCAAGCAAGCGAACTGCCCGGAGGCGGCGAAGTGACCATCTTGCGACGGGACATCTCTACCGGCGAGCTGAATTCGGTTGTGGGCAGGGTTGTGCAAGGGTTTGATGCTGGAAATGCTGTTGTTCAGATCGCTCAATCCACACAACGCGTTGACGAACTGATGGGCGCTCCAGTCCTGGTTGGCGACGCTGTTGTTGGCTTGGTCACCAAAGTGAGTAACCGTGAAAGCGATCTGTTGCTCACAGTCGTCAGCGCAAGCGATCTCATTCGCTTCCTTGCGAAATTTCTAATAATCCGCGTGCTAATGGAGCCCACTATCGATTGTTTGTACAGTCAGATTCCAATCGGAAGGAGCGTCAACGAGCTTCGGCGGCGTGTCCGAGACGTACTTGCGCAGGGGTCGTGGCCCGAGATTCAACGCGGGTTCGCTGCAAGCGATGCTGATCTCGTTGGACTGTTTGGCACCACTGGCGCCAAAAAAGCGCGAAAGGCATTAGACGATAATCTTCTCGCGATAAAGGCGTCCTCTCCAGGCCCTCCGCCGTCCAGGGCCGGAGTAGTGACCGAGTGCTACGAAATCCCTGCAAAGATAAAAGAGGGAGCCACCCCATCATATAATTCTATCGAGTTTCAACGAAAGCCTGGAAGACTCGAGTGCTCAGTTACTTGGGAAGCTGCGGACTCCGGCGAGAACTACACTTTAGAGAGTTTCGCGTTCATCAACGGGCATTGGATATGGCTACCTTGACGCGACCATCTCTCTGCCAGAAGCGTTCGCACGGTCTCTTGGGCCGGTTGGGAGTAGTTTTGATCCTTATCTCGTGCCTGTCACCGTTCATCGCTGACGCAGCGCCAGCGGAAGGGGAGTTCTGGTGGAATTTCGTGGTGGACATTGACGCGCAGCACAGCGATGGGCACATGGAATCAGGTAGAGGCCTTATCGTAGGACGCTTCGATGTGTGGCTGTGGGATCATCGCCCCAAAAGCCTGCTGATCGTTACAGCAAATCATCTCGTACGGTCGGAGGGCGGTCAGCCCGCGACATCGATCACAGTGCGCCTCCCCTGGAGCGCAACACAGCCTCGCATGGCTCTTTTGACTGGTTTGGCCGATTCAGTGCGCGACGTGGCGGTTCTTTCGATGCCGCTGGAGCCATCTGAAGAAGCGTTGTTCGGAGTTCTAATAGTCAGTGGCCGGGCTGAACTGAATGTGGACGGCCGAGTTCGCGTTGGCGACTTGACGGCAGGCGCACTCGCGCTAGGTGGCGGGGACAACACGGGCTCATTCGCGGGTGAGGACGACCGTGGTAATTTGCTTGTTAGCGGTCTTTCTGTGATTAAGGGCCAGTCTGGTTCACCCTTGATTGATGCCGATGGGGCGGTAGTCGCAATCCTAACGTCAAGTGAGGGGCGGCCCGGGGTCTCGGTCGCTGTCTCAATCGAGCGACTCGAGAAAATGTTCCCAGATGGTCATACGTATCTCGACCAGAGACTGCAGCCAATATCGAAGGCGGATGGTGAAGCTCGTCGTGAGGCGTATGCGGACCAAGGATCCTGCAAATTGGCTCACACCACATGTGCAGTGACCGCTTGTGGCAAGGAATGCTTTCCGGCTCAGGACAGCATCGACATTGTTATGTCGCAGCAATGCGCAGACTGCCAGTCGCAATCTCAATCCCCGGATTGCAGGAAAGCACGAAGCCCTCGATGCCTCCAACTACTTGCAGCCTCCTTGGACGACCCCTGGTCGCTGAGATGGTATTTGGTTCCCACCTGCCGCTGCATCGATTCGCGAATCGTCGCCTTGGGGCGAGACAAAACCGATCATTATTTTCGCTGCATCGAGCCGGGGTTGATAGCACCGCTGCAGACTGAACTCCGTGGGGACTTGCGTGAGCTTCCTTCCCGGTTGGTCAAGCGATTCCCCGCCACTCAGCCGGTTTCTGCGTCGAGACGATACCGGGAGGGCATCGAGGATGCTGAAACCGAAGTGGCCATGGATTCTGAGTCCCTGGAGACAATTGCGTTCATGTCTGCCCACACCATGATGGTCGGGCTACCGCATTGCTTGCGCATCCCTGCCTCTTTCCGGGCAGAAGCTACAAGAGACTTGCGGGACTCGCTCGATGACGATGCGGTCAGAACCAACGAAGTCAAGGATGGTATAACTTGGTGCACCGTGCGGGTTGGGGATGGTCTAGAAAAAGAAATAGTGGTTCCGCTATTGCAGCTTGACGACAAATGGATTTACTTCCCCGGCGCGAGGACTTCGACCTGGTGAAGAGGCCGGTGCCGTTCTGGTACTAGCGCAGCACCACTTTGGTGGGAGAGTCCAACGGGCTCGCATCAACAATCGATCGACAAAATCCCGGCAAGTCAATGCTGTGGGGTAAGATTCAAGTCAAAAAGGGCTTTTTCAGCAGCATCGGCCCGCAGCGCTCTTTGGAGCCAAGCTGCTTCACGTGCTTGTTCGCTAAACGACCGCGTTCCGGGCGCAGGCGCGAAATCGGCTTGTAGGAAGCGATCTCCTCGCTTGCCATTGATCCTGGACGGATTCAGAAGTTATTGCGGGCCACAAGTCCGGTTGGGGGAAATGAGGTTCGTCGAACGTCGCTCACGTTCTCATCTCCTCGAACCCCGTTTGTGGATGGTTTCCCAGTCGCTGACCATGCCCGAGGAGGGTAGTATTACATACCAGTGACATGATATATAACGAACGGCATCAATTCTCGAGATCGCACTACCCAAATGTCCGAAATCGAAGAACCATCAGGGAGTCCGGCGTCAACTCCTCCTGCCGAGGACGTAGGCGCGGACACGCAGCGTCGCTTCCGACATCAAGCATGCTACACGGCCATGCTCTCATTGGGACTCTTGGACGACGACGGTCCGCTTCAGGAGTTGTTTTGTGAGCACCACGATGATGTTGTTTTGCGGATGAAGTCAGGCGCTTTCAAAGCCATTCAACTAAAGACCCGGCTGATTGGTGGCGTACCTTTCAAATCCGGAGACGACGAAATCATCAGTTCTCTGCGAAAGTTTGCTGCGTTGGACGCCACATTTCCGGGGCGATTCGAATCCTATCTGTTAGCCTCGAACGTGGGATTTTGGCGCGAGAAAAAGAACGGCAGCAATCTGGATCATGTACTTAGTGAACTTCGCATCGATAGTGGTAAGTCTTCCGTAGCGCTTGTGAAGAAGATCGCTGAGACGAAACCGGCGATTGATCGCGCCGTAGTCGTAGCCGCGCTCCGTAAGGTTCAACTGGGGGTTACTCCCGGGCTCGATGACGTAGAGCCAAAGCTTCGCGAGCAACTTGCGCAGATACCCAAATTCAGAGGGCGTCGATATGACGAGCTGAAAGCGGCATCCGACAGTCTTCGCAATCGAATCTTTGAAGCGAGCTCTCTCGTTGGCCTAAGCGACTTTCCGGAATACCTAGCTGTCTGTTCCGACACATCTGAGTCGCTCCGGGATCAGAGTGTCATTCAGTCCAAACGCATCAGCAAAACGGTCGTCAGCGAGCTGTTAGATCGCGAGTTGTCTTCGGCGACGCTGCTGCGGATGTCGCAGCCGGTCCCGATCGCTGATTTGCCAACTGGGATGAATAAGATGGAACTGAAGATGGCGGCTGGAGGCCTCTCCGTCAGAGAGATCGAGCACCTCAAAGACTTGAAGTTCTCTACCGAATATTTGCTTCGGCAGTGGTTTTACATGTTTGGGCGCGAACAAACACAGAGATACTATGAACACCTCCGCGTCGTCGTTCGCGGCGAATGCCTTGCTGCGCAAGAGAATTCGCAACAACCGGGAGGGCTCTATGCTAACGGGATGAAGTACTCGCAGGCAGGGCGGAAGCGTTGCAGAAGGATCTCGATTCGCGAGTCGATGATGTCACAGCTGCACTGGAGAGACACCGGCAAGCCCTCAAAAAACAGCGGGATGTAGTAGAAATGCTTCGGAGACAAAAGGCTGATCTCGACCGCCAGTTGGATGTTGAGTCGCACACGTACGACTCAAATTTTCTCGCTCGATCTCGTGAGATAGAAAGGAGAATCGCAACACGAGAGGAACAGATACGTGGCCTTGAGCGGATGCGGAGATTGCCGGAGATGGTGCGATCATTGGAGGCAGAGGCCACTCGGCTACAAGGTGAAATCATCAATGTTAGGCGAGAGATGGAGGAAGAACGAGGGCGTCTCACCCAGGCTGGTCTGTACATAAGAGAGATCGAGCAAAGGTTCTTAGAGGCATTGACTGCAGTTGGCGTGCCAGGTGTGGGACCTGAAGACGCAGTGAGGATCGACATCAAGACCTGGATCCCGTTCGTACTGCCTGCGGGTGACGAAGCGTTACGCTGGAGTTTCGACAACGCGGGGAGCGGCGGAAAGAAGACTCTGTTCAAGGTCTGCTATGCACTCGCTGTGCATACGGTGGCAGCGCACAACGACCTACCTCTGCCTCGGTTTCTGATCATCGACACTCCTATGAAGAACATCGGAGAGGACGTTAATGAAGACTTATTCCGCTCCTTCTATAGTTACCTATACAAATTGGCTACTGGACCGCTGAGATCTGTGCAGTTTGTGATTGTCGATAAGGAATATTATCCTCCGGAGTTCCACGGTATCGAAATAAATGAGCGCTTCATGACCCCTGACGATCCAGAGCATCCTCCACTAATCTCGTATTACCGGGGCCCGTAGTTTTATGCGGGAGTGTCCTGGGCTCGTACGATGACAGAGAACTCCTGGCGCAACTCCGACGCCTGGCGCTGGTCTGTCAGGCTCGCGCTTCGTGAACCGTAGAGTTTGCTGGAACATGTCCTGGCCCAATTCATTACAGGCCGCGGCGCACGTAGAGCTAAATTCTCCTGTTAGACGGAAATGACCCTTCGTGGCTGGTCTGAGGCCCTGTCCAGAAGTCCGGTTCGAGGACAT
>WNGL01004184.1_pt1 | contig 17371 bp, 6 predicted proteins | sample 5400591 | NCBI WGS metagenome assembly WNGL01 (sample SAMN13153377, study PRJNA577476) | soil metagenome | isolation source: 80 cm soil or saprolite under Garry oak tree replicate 1 | place: USA:California | collected 2016-06-15 | reverse complement strand
CGGGCGGGCGGCTGCTTCTTGTTGCCGCCGGGAATCCGGGGGACCGCGGACAGCCCGGCGTTCACGCCGTGGCGGAACAGGCGCAGGTGCTCTGCGGTCCGGTCGCCGGGGACGCTGTCCAGGCCCTGGTCACGTGCGACGTTCGCGGCGTGGATGAGGGCGCGCAGCTCACGGGCGGCCTGGCCGGGCCAGGCCGCATCCGGGTAGTCCTGGGCGGCGGCCTCGATGTCCCGCAAGAGATGGGCACAGCACAACTGGTGGCTGATGCCGTCGAAGGCGTCGTAATTCTGGTACCGGTCGTGCACGACGACGGTGCCGTGCAGGTCGCTGTAGACGAACGCCCGGAACGAGGGCAGGTCCCGGTCGCCCGGGAAGTAACAGGTGAGCAGGTCCGTGCACGCGACCTGCAGGTACTTCTTCTTCGCCTTCGGGCCGGGCCCGGCGCGGAGCGGGGTCTCATCGCCGCAGATGACGCGGGCCAGGATGACCAGCGCCCGGATCGCCTTATTCGCCGCCGCGACGGCGCGGGCGGCGCGGGCCAGCAGGGCGTGCACCCACCCGTCCGAGGGACGGGTGCCGGACATCGATTCCAGGATGTCCGCGCACCGCTCGACCGGGACATGGTGCATAACCATGAGGAACACGCACCAGGCCTGGAAGTTCAGCCCGTAGCTCACCGTGCCGGGCTGGCCCGCCTGCGGCGGGGCTGCCGCGACGTGCACCCGCCCGCAGGAGCACTGCACTTCGTGCCGGTCATACTGGGTAGTCTCCGCCTGGGCCTGGGGCAGGCCGGTGACCTGATGGGAGTACCGCACCCCCAGGTCGCGGGCGCCGGCCAGGTCAGCGCCGCACCCGCAGCTTCCCTCCGGGAAGCACCCGACCGTCGCGTCCGGGCTCTCGTTCCACTCCAGGTGAGCACCCGGCGCGCCGGGCTGCTTGCCCGGCTTCCGTTTCCCGCCGCGCCGCGGCTTCGGCTGCGGCGGCTTCTTCCCGGGCTGGTCATCCCCGCTAGGCGCCATCGAGGAATTGCCCGAGTTCCGGGAGATCAGCCGCTCCAGCCGGGCGATCGTCTTCGCCTGCTCCGCCACGTGCGCCGCCAGTTCCGCGGTCTCGGCTTCCAGCTCCGCAACCCGCGCCCGCAGCGCAGCGTTCTCCGCCCGCAGCGCGGAACCCGCCTCAGGCGCATCGGACACGCCAGTACCACATCACAGTCGGCCCTCAGTAAGCAAATCGATACCGTCAGCCGATCGGCATCACTCTAAACCCACGCACACCGCGGGGACCTGAATGCTTACGATCGCAGCTGTCGCGAAGTCGAGATCGACATTCCGATGGTCGGGTAGGAGCGGTTCGATAGCCTCCAATACGTCTATGTCAGCAAGCGGTGGCTCGGCAAGGCGGGCCAGGGCAGACCCCCCGGCGGCGACGGCCAGCCCAGGATTTCCACGCAGGAGTGGGTAAAGCTGTCCGTGGGCGATGTGGGGCCAGCGCCGGGCGGTTTCGATCAGCACCACAACTGCGGAGGCAATCCATACCGGCGGCGGGCCAATGCCTTCGAGGAGGACAACGCTGACCGAGGGCGTAATCTGCACTCGCGGCGCGTCGGCGTCTGCGAGGAGCAGACCGGGTGCGGCGACGGCCCAGTCGTCGGTGCCTGTCGAGTCATGAGGGTGGCCGGGAGTAGTCATGGCGATGAAGTCCTCGCCGAGACGGTCGGGGTGCAGCGGCTCAAGTACTGTGTCGTCGGCCCACGGCGGGTAGCAGGTCCGGTGATCATCAATGACCTGGTTGGCCGTTTCTTTCTCTGCCGTTATCCCGGTACACATAAGCGCGGTCTGGGCGTGGGAGCGGGCTAGCGGCCCCCCAGGGTAGCCACGTACACGGCGCGTCCCATCGTCTGCGGCGGGGTGGCCAGGATGTCCTCAGCCCTGGCGTGAAGCTGATACCAGTGGGCACGTTCACGGCGCAGCAGGTATGCCGAGATAGCGGGTGGGTCGGCCGGGGCGGTGACACCGTGGAACTGGGCGTCGACGGCGACCAGCGCGGCCATGTGCACCGCCAGGACCTCGGCGAAACCCTCATCGCCCAGCTGAACCGGCGCACGGATAGCGTCGACCGGGCCGATTTCCATCGCGGAGGCGAAGGCATCTCGTGCCGCGATGAACAATGCAGTCCGGTCGACCTCGACGCTCAGCGGTTCCAGCCCTTGCGCGTCAGCCTCAATGCCCAGCTCGCTATCAACGCTATCGGCGACCGCCGGCCACCAGAATCCGGCCGAGCGGGCCACCAGCAGCACACGAGCCACCACACCAGTCCGCTCGGCCAGCGCATGTACCTGTCGGATGAGGGCGATCAGGTGCGATGCCGTCCACCGGTCGGCGTAATCGACCAACACCAGCAACCCGCTGATACCCGCAGGCAGTGCCAGCCGAGTGCTTGCGGAGGTGGTGCCGTGCAGCGCTCGCCACACATGCCAACCTTTTGACGCGGCCTCAGCAGCGAGTTGGCTAGCCAAGCGCGTCTTGCCCCGCCCGCCAGTACCGTGGATCAGGCGCACCGCGGCCCGCTCTGGACGTTTCAGCCACGCCAACTGGTCTCGAAAGCGCTGTTCACGGCCGGTGAATGGCACAACAGCGTAACGGGAGAGCAGCAGCCGACCTGGCTGCGCTCGCGCCTGGGCTATTGACAAACTGACCGGATCCGCCGGGAAATCTTCCATCCGGTAAGGCGGCCGCTCGGCGCTGATAATGACATCACCGCCGACCCCCTGGATCTGGATGATGTCGCCGAAGACAACGCTTCCGGTCACAAACTGGCCGCCGTTACCTTGGCCTGCGGAATCGGTCACTGGCCGATCTCCACGTCGCCGCCAACCCCGCGCACCTGCCTGATTCCCCCGCCCACCTGGGTGTCGATTACCGACTGGCCGCCAACCGGCGGCGGTGGCGCCGTTCGCGCAGGCGGGGATACCGGAGGTCCGGTCGGCAACTGCGGCGGTGTCACGCCGAGATGTATACTGCCCGCCACATCGCTGATCTGATCGACCCCACTGCTGGTAGTCACGTTGCTCACCGTCTGCCCAGGCGGCGTACTCGCCGGTGCCGGGCTGCTGGTCTGCCGCAAGGTTAGCCAGCCCAGCACCAGTCCAGTCACACCGAGCAGGGTGGAGACAAAAAACCCAACTACGATGACCCACAAGCTAGCGCGGTCAAGGCCCTGCCGCTGCAGCAGTACTACCCCTACCGCAACGCCGACGCCCAGCGCCAGGAGGCCAAGAGCGGACATCACTTTGCGCGACTGACTCATATTCCAATAATGACTCCGGACACGTTCCCATGGCTATATCGAATGTCTAGCTTGCAGCAAGACATTTGAACGTTCCCGCGACTCCGCCTGTCATCTTATCTCGCCCAAGCGTGCTGACCGGAGGTTCGGCACGCCCCAGTCCGCTCCCTGCCGTTGACGGTAGGCCACCGGAAATCGGCATGCGATTAGCTGGTATTCACCACAAACTGGCCGATACGGCGCTCACGTTACGACAGATCCGTCACTCCGGCTAAGCGCTCTGATTCGGCAGGAACCTTCTGGTGACACGCGGCAGCGCTGCGCCGAGGTGTTGCCAAGGCGCAGCCAGTCACCCGAATCACGAATGAGCATGCTGAACGGCGCATAAATATCCAGGTATGCAAGGCGCTCATTTCGGCAGATTAGCGCGTCGGCCGGTCGTTGGGGGCTGTGCGTGGAGCCGTACGTAGATTACCGGTCCGGCGAGACGGTTCCAGGCCGTTGGCTGGGAGGACGCCGGCGAGGGCGGCGTGAGGTCAGGTGCCATCCCTGGCCTGCTGGGCATCGGTAGGCCCGGAGCCGCACGGTGCGGGGCGCGCGGCGATCCCGGCGGCGGCGCGCTGAGCGTAGCGCGGTGGCCTTGGTGGGATGGCTGGCCTTGCCGCACCATGGGCATCGACTGATCAGTGTCATGCCAGTTCACCTCCCTCCTGCGCAGTTGCCTGGCGGTGGGCTGGCCGCAGCAGTCGCTGATCACGGCGGCCGGTGGCGCTCATGGCGCCGGGGTCTTAGGCCGTCACCGGTCACCGGCTGGCTGCGGCGCGGTGGACGGCGGGCGCTCGAGGATCTTGGTGGCCTGGTCGATCTCGTCGGTGTCGTAGGCGGTGCGGATGCCGGAGATGGACATGCCCGCGGCGTTCGCCAAGTCGATGAGCTTGTAGGGCCGGGGATGGGTGAAGCAGCGGCCGTAGGCGATCAGCAGCCGCATGTCCGCTTCCAGCTGCAGCCTGCTGTTCCGCAGGGAGGTGAGGGTGGACAGCAAGGGGTCGATGTCCTCCTCGGCCCAGGACATGCGCAGGCCCTCGGCCATGTCCTCACGTTCCTGCAAGGCCTCCCCGGCCGCGTGGGCGTAGGACTCGTCGGCGGACTCGCCGCCGCCGTCGTCGGGAGCCGGCATCGGGTTGAGCAGCGCGGCGATGTCCGCGCACATGTCGTGTAGCGTCATAGATCACATCGTACGTCATTCTTTACGATGAACACAATTTATTGCACCCCACGACATGGACCGCCCCGCCGGATGCCCGGCGGGAAGCCTCCCGCGGGTGGGACCGGAAGGCGTCCTGATCTGCCGAGGTGTAGATGGCCAACGCTGGCCAGGTCAACGGCCTGGCTCAAGTCCGGCATCAGGGCCGCCAGGTTCGGACGTGTGGCGCAGGGCGGGGCTGTGGGGCCAGTTCAGGCCTGGGTGTCCTGGCTGGCGGGCCTGGTGGAGGATGTGGTCGCGCCAGTCGGCGTCGGGTGCTGCCGGACGCTGAGGTTGCTGTTCCTGGCCGTTTCCGTCCCGGCAGCGGTGCCGGGCTGGCGCTGTTTCCCGTTCGGCGGCTGGCCGGTACCTGGTTCCGGCCAGGCTTGCTCTTCCGGCCGTAGGTTCTGGCTGGTGGCACGGGGATCGGGCGCCGGCCAGCGCGACGGGTCGCTGGCGGCTCGCTGGGCGCTGGTATCCGTGTCATGCATCGCGGTTCCTGGATGGAGTCGCGGTCCGGCTGGGGCCGCGCCTGAGGGCGGCGCCGATGACGATCCGCCGTCCGCCACCGGAGTTGACTCTGGATGCGGATGGCTGCGAGCTGGTGACGATGGCCACGATGGTCGTGGCGAGTCCTGCCCGGCCTGCGCAGAGATTCCCGGCTGCGGCGCGGCCGCGTCGGCTCGGGCCGCCAGCCGGGTCGCCGTGGAGGGCTGGCGCGGGCCCGACGCTGAGGCTTCATGCGCAGGGCCGCGGGAAGCTCGGCGGACAGGCAGACGTGCGTCCAGGTCACCGTCCCAGATGGCTGGCATGCGGGGGTCGAGCTGGCGGGCGTCGCCGAGGAGCTTGTCGGCCCTCTGCTGGTCGCCTGCGGCGTGCGCGGCCCGGGCGTCCAGGATCAGCCGCCGGGCGGCGATCTGCTCCTCGTGCTGCCGCCACAGCCCGGTACGCGAGGGGTCCAGGGCGGCGGCCTGGTCGATCAGCTGCCGGGCCTGATCCATGTCTCCGGCCCGGTAGGCCTGGTTGGCGGCCACGGCGGCGCGGTTGGCGTTCCTGCGACGGCTGCCGCCCGGACCTGCAGCTGGGCTGACGGCGTGCTCGCGCTGCGCGGTGGTGTGCCGACCGTCACGGCCGGACGCCACGCCCGTTTCCGCTGCGGCTGGATGGCCTCCGGGTTCGTGAGGGCCGCTGCCGCTGCTGGCTTCCTGCTCGGATGTTCCGGCACGGCCTGGATCTTGCTGGGCCATCCGGTCTAGGGCCTCGTCGATCTCACGGACTCGTTCCCGGGCCGCGGCGAGTTCCCCAGCGTGCGGGAAGGGCTGGCCGATGCTGCTGCGCGCATGGGTGATCTGACGGCGGGCGTGCTCGATGTCGGCCACGGCACCGGCCTTGCGTGTCTCCAGCTGGGTGAGGCGGTTTTCCAGACGTGTCACCAGGCCGACGGGATCAGCGCCGCGGAGACCGGAAGCAGGCAGGTCGATCGTGGTGCCGGGCGCGCCCTCAAGGCTGAGGCCGATTTTCGTCGTACCGAGCGACCGGTGCACGTCTGCGCTGACCGGGAACCCGCCGAGTTGTCCGAGGCTCACGGCCCGGCGCAGCTGTCCGGCCAGCCCGGCTGCTTCGCGCTCAAGGATGTTCTTGACGTGCTGTCCGGCGTCGGCGCGCTTGTCGTGACGCACTTGGTCGACGGTCATGGTGAAGTTCTCGCCGCGAGTGTCCTGCCGCCGGGCAATCGCGGTGTCGACGGCGTCGGCGAACACGGTAAGCCTGACGATCTCGACCTCGAAGTCGCCGATCGCGTGCCGGAGTGCGTCCTGGTTGCGTAGGTGGGCCCGTTCGCCGCGCTGGAGGCGGGCAAGGGCGGCGTCGGCTTCGGCTTTATCGATGAGCAGCGGGTTGCCGGTGGCGATGGCCTTGACCTCGCTGAAGGATAGGGCGGTGTCGCCGATGTCGGCGATCTCGCGGGTGTCGAGTCGGCCGTGCATCACCTGGCCGATGAAGCGGGCCTTGCGTTCCAGGGTCTGCCACATATAGCCATCGAACGATTTTTCGGTTACATACCGGATGATCTCAACTTCCGGGTTGAGGTTCCCCTGCCGCAGGATGCGGCCGTCGCGCTGGGCCACGTCGGCGGGCCGCCAGGGCGCGTCCAGGTGATGCAAGGCGATGGCCCGGTCCTGCACGTTGGTGCCGACGCCCATCTTCTCGGTGGAACCGACCAGGACGGCGACCCGCCCGGCGCGGCTGGCGGCGAACAGCTGGGCCTTGTCCCGGTCGGTCTTGGCCTCGTGGATGAACCGGATCGCCTCATCCGGCAGACCGCGCGCGACGAGCTGGTCACGGAGCTCGTCATAAGCGTTCCAGCCCGGGCCGGGAGTGCCCAGGTCGCAGAACACCAGCTGCAGCGATCCCCGCACCGGATACGGGACTCCGCCGGGATCGAAATACTCGTCATCCTGATGCGCCTTCCAGATAGCGGCGATCCGGTCGGCGGCCGCGCTTACCTTGCCCGGGGTGGTCTGCGGCAGGCCGAGCAGCCGCAGGTCGAGTGCGGCACGGCGGCCGTCGCCGGAGATCTTGAGCATGTTGTCCTCGTCCGGGTCCACGGCCCGGTTACGGACCTTGGCCGCCCGATCGCCGAGGTCGCGTACATAGTCGAGCAGCTCGTCGGACGGCTCGACCGTCACGGTTTCCGGCGCGCGCTGCCCGTGGGCGCGCTGCTTGAGGTCCGGAACCGGCAAGACCAGGTCCTCGGCCGTCTTCACGTCGGCGGCCACGTGCAGCATCCGCAGCATCTCCGGGACGTTGGCGAACCGGGCGAACCGGCTCTTCATCCGGAAGTTGCTGCCGCCCTCAGGGGCCAGCTCGACCTGAGAGACGACCTGGCCGAAGGTCGCCGCCCAGGTGTCGAAGACCTCGATGCCCGCGGCCTGGAGCAGGTCCGGCCGCAGGTAGCGCTGCATCACGTAGGCCTCGGTGACCGAGTTGGCGATCGGCGTGGCGGTGGCGAAGGTGACCACCCGGGCTCCGTTGCGGCGGCGCAGGTAGTCGATCTTCATGTCCAGGCCGGAGGCCCGCATGGACCCGTCGATCGCCGCGTCGCTGATGTTAGAGGCGGTGCGCAGGTTCTTGTAGCCGTGCGCCTCATCGATGCACAGATAGTCGATACCGGTCGCCTCGAACGTGATGCCCGGGTCCTTAGCCGCATCGAGCTTGGCGCGTAGCCGTTCCTCGGCGCGCAGCAGCGCGCCTTCGAGCTTCTTGACCGTGATGCCGTCGCCGCTTTTGGCCGCTTTGATCCACTGGCGCATCTGGTCGAGCTCGCGGTCCATGTAGGCCTGCTGCTCGCGGGCGCTGAGCGGGATCCGCTCGAACGCCGACCGGGATATGACGATGCCGTCCCAGGTGCCGGTGGCGCAGCGGGCCACGAACTCGCGGCGCCGGTCCCGGGCCAGGTCCTCCTGCCCGGCGGTCATCACCTTGGCCTGCGGGTAGAGCTGGAGCCATTCGCGGGCGAACTGCTCGAGCATGTGGTTCGGGACCACGACAGCGGGCTTGCGGACCAGGCCGAGCCGCCGCAGCTCGGTCACGCCCATGATCATCTCGGCGGTCTTTCCCGCGCCCACCTCGTGGGCGAGCAGCACCGCGGGCTCGCTGATCATCCGGGCGACCGCGGCGACCTGGTGCGGCCGGGGCCGGAAGGTCAGGGCCAGGCCGGGCAGGGAGAGCGCGGCGGCGTCGTAGCTGCGCAGTACCAGGCTGTTGAACCGGTCGTTGTAGGTGCGGGCCAGCGCGGCCGCGCGGGCCGGGTCCTCCCAGGCCCAGTCGGCGAACCGTCCGGCCAGTTCGGCCGCTTTCTCCTGCGCGGCCAGCGTCGCGTCGGCGTTCAGGACCGAACGGTCCCGGCCCTGCACATCGGTGACGGTGTCACGGACCTCGATGCTGCGCTGTTCCAGCAGGGCCTGCGCGAGCTGCGGGGCCGGGTAGCGGCCGGTACCCCAGGTGGAGCGGGCGGGCACCGTGTGCGGGTCGCCGCGGACCGCCCAGATCTGCCCGCCGGGATGCTCGACCCGCAGGCGCGGGTCATCGAGTATCTCGCGCAGGAACTGCTGGACGTGCGCCGCGTCGATCCATGCGGCGCCGAGCCGGGCGTCGATCTCTCCCGGCGTCAGGTCGGGCGGGATGACCCGGCGCAGTTCGGTGACGTTGATCGCGAACCGGGAGTCATCCTCGGCCGCCTGCCCGGCTCGTCGCAGCTTCTCGCGGACCTGGCCGGACAGGTACTCGGCGGCGGGCACTAGCCGCCCGGTTCCCGGGTCGTCGAACACGAGCGCGCCGAGCTGTGCGCGGGCGTCGTTCTCGGTGGCGCCGAGCAGCCGGGCGATCTCGTCCAGCCGCGGCTCGCCGTGGGCATCGAGGCAGATGGCCAGCGCGTCGGCCGGGGTGTCGGCGCCGAGCCGTGGGGCACGCGGGGCGATGACCCGTTCGCGGAAGACAGCTGCCTTGGCGGCCCGCTGGCCGACCGGATCGAACTGCTCCAGGGCGTAGACCAGCGGGGCGAACGGGTCGGCGGCGAACCCGCCCTGCCGCGGCCGGATCCGGGCCATGATCGGCTCGCCGGCGGCCGGGTCGGTGCGCCGCAGCGAGAACCGGTTCAGCGGCCCGTAGGCGGCGAGGTAGCAGTCATAGCGGCGGCCGAGTCCGGCGCGCAGCCCGGCGATCTCGGGCGTGTCCTCGGCCGAGGCTGCCTCGGCCGCCAGCAGGGCCCGCGCGCTGTCTCGCAGCGCGAGCAGATCCCCGAGCTCGGCGGCCTGGCTGGCCGGAACGGCATGCGGCTGTTCAGCGCCGGAGGCGACGCGGGTGAACGTGCCGTCCGGCCGGGCACGCAGGTACCCGTCGGGCGGGGCAGACCGCGCAGCTCCGGGCAGCACAGAACCGGGTAGTCCCGCGCCTCGGTCCGCCGGCAGGCAGGCGAGGCCGCGCCGCCGGGCAGAGAAAATCAGTGCATCCAAGGCGGCGGAGAACGCGGCGATCGTGTCACCGTCTGGGCGGACCACCAGGTCGTCAGCCCGGTAGGCGCCATGGACGGCTCCCATCTGGCCGAGCACCGCGTCCGGGTAGTCCAGGAAGTACTCGTTGACCGGCACCTGGACGCCGTCCAGCTCGGCATGCCGTGTCTTCTCCCATCCGGCCCCGTCCGGCGCCCGGCCTGGCTCGCGGCGCCGGAGCACGAGCAGGTCGGTGATGACGCTGGTGCCCGCGGCGCGCTGGTGGGCGCCGCCGGGCAGGCGGATCGCGCCGAGCAGGTCGGCCAGCGAGGCGATCTCCCGGCGCGCGGCCGGGTTGCGGGCGTCCATCGTGAACCGGGAGGTGAGCACGGCCACCAGGCCACCCGGCCGGACCAGGTGCAGCGCCTTGACGATGAAGTGATTGTGGATGCTGTACCCGGCCGGGTTGTGGCGGCGGTCGTGCAGCGCCATGTTGCCGAACGGCACGTTCCCGATGGCCAGGTGATAACTGCCCTCGCCGTCACGGCTGCCGGCGAACGACTCGGCGCGGATCTCGGCACCGGGATAGAGCAGGCCCGCGATGCCCGCCGTTACCGGGTCCAGCTCGATCCCGGTCACCTGGGCGCCGTCGGGCGCGAACGCGAGGAAGTTCCCGCTGCCGCAGCCCGGTTCGAGCACCCGGCCGCGCGCGAAGCCCAGCGCCCGCACCGCCCTCCACATCTGCCGGGCGAGCGCGGCGTCGGTGTAGTGGGCGTTCAGCGTGTTCCGCCGGGCGGCGGCCGGCTCGGCCGGGGACAGCAGGACGGGGAGCTGCTCCCGCGCCCAGGCGAACTCGGCCCGGCGGTCATCGAACACCTCCGGTACCGCTCCCCACCCCGACCAGCGGGCCAGCACGTCCTGCTCGGCTGGCGCCGCGGAGCGGCGCTCGCGCTGAGCGGCGCGCAGGACCGACAGCGCGGCGAGGTTGGCGCGGACCCGGCTGACCGCACCCGACGGGGCCAGGTCGTCCTGACCGCTGGGGCGGAAGGAAGCTACTGCGGGCTGGCCGGGCCGGTTCCCGGTTCCGGCGGCAGCAGGATCATCTCCTCCAGCACGATCTGCTCGGCCCGGTGCCGGGCCTCCCCCAGCCGCCCGGCCTTGTCCAGGTATTCCTCGCCCGGCGGGTCGTCCCCCGCCAGTTCCCAGGCCAGCGCGGTGATCCTCTGCCCGGCCTCCTCGCCCAGGCCGGTGAAGAACGCCTCCGGATTCTCGATCGCCGCGAACCGGCCCGGCAGCCACCGTGCCCAGTGCCTGCGGGCCATCTCCCCGTACTGGTTCACCGTCGTCGGCTCCCTGCTGTTCGCCGAACCCCGGCAGCATGTCCTGCACCAGGCCGGGCGGGGCTGGCCGTTTCCGCTTCCGGATCGTACCGGCCCGCGCCGGCCGGCGCCGGGGACCAGACGAGCCGGGTTGCTGCCGGACGAGGGAATCTTCGAACAGCTTCTGATCGGCGACCCACCAGTCCTCACCGAACAGCGGCTCGCCCACGTTGTCCCAGCGCCGCCGCCTACCCGGAATGAGACCCACCGCCCCCGGCGGCCACCAGGGACATCACGAAGACGCCTGGGCTGATAGATGCCGTCATGAGCCGGGACCATCGTCCCCCGGCTCGCGGTCCTCGAGCGCGTCGCAGTAGGCGCCGACCAGGCGCTGCCGTCCGGGAGCGTTGTCCGCCGTGGCGGGGGACGTGACGCCGAGCGCGCCGAGCAGGCGGGCGCTCCCTCGCCCCAGTACACGTGCTCCACGTCCCCGAACGGGGCGATCGCGGCAGAGCTGTGCTGTCGTCCGAGCCGGTGCGCCTGCCCAGCGAGTCTCTCCTCCGCGGTCAGGTCGTCGGTGACCGATCCAGGTGCGACAAGGCCGAACTCGCCTTCCTGCGCTGTCATGAGCTCTCCCATCTTTCATAAGGTGATGCAGATCACAGAGGTCACGTATCTGGCTCGATACCCGGGCGTGACACCTGGCGCCCGGGCGAAACCGATGCGGACGGATCGCGGGGCTGGCCCGAAACGGGCTGCCATGGCCGACGGGCGTCGGCTAGAAGCTGGTCACGCCAATCCGTCGGCGGCACGGCGGGATGTTCCGAGCCTGTCTTGTGGCCGACCTCAGCGGCCGCCCCCAGTACCTGCCCGCTCCGGTGGCCTGGTTGCCCGGCTTGCGGCAACCACGTGGACGCTTGGGCGGCCCGGTGGGCTGGTCACCCTGGCAGCGTGAGGATTGGGCGCTGGCCAGCGCGTCGACGGGTCGACATCAAGCGCTTCGGCGCCGGATTCCATGTCGCCTGTGGTGATTCCCGCACGCGCTTCCGGCGCGCGTGGTACTGCTGCGGCATCACGTCGCGGACCCGGCTGCGCGCGGCCTGTCTCCTCTGCAGCCCTTGGCGCCGGGATCCTCGGCTCGCCGCAAGATGGTGAATCCGGCCATGACGGCTGGAGCGTTTCCCGGTCAGCGGTGGCGGCCGCGGCGCGGGCTTGCTGCCTGGCACCGATGCCCTTGGCGGCCGGATTGCTACCGGCTGGACCGTCGTGCTCCGGCTCGGCCGCAAGCTCGCGGGGGCGGCGGGCCGTCCGGGCAGGAGGCAGTCCGGGCAGGTCACCGTTCCAGATGGCAGGCATCCGCGGGTCGAGCTCGCGGGCCTGGCCGAGGAGGTGCCGGGCTCGCTGGTGATCGCCGTCGGCGTGGGCGGCCTGGGCGTCCAGGATCAGCCTGCGGGCGGTGATCTGCTCTTGGTGCTGCTGCCACAGGCCGGCGCGGTCGGGGTCCAGGGCGGCGGCCTGGTCGGTGAGCTGCCGGGCGGCGTCCAGGTCTCCGGCCCGGTAGGCCTGGTTGGCGGCCACGGCCGCGCGGTTGGCCCGCATGCGCGGGTTGTCGTGCGGAGGGGAGGTGGTCCCGTCATCCGGGTGCTCACCTAGCAAGGTGGTGCTGGCGGTCTGGTCGGCGGCCTCGACCCCTTGGGGCATGCTGGTCGACGCCGGTTCCTGCTCGCGATCTGCCCGCGGGGCGGGCACGGGTGACGCCTGGCGCTGCGCAGGCCGGGCACGTTCGGGGGCGGCGGCCCGTTGCCAAGGCTGCGCGGCCGGGGCTGGGCGGGTGGTGGCGAAGTCGGGCAGGGTACGCGGGTGGCGCAGCCCGTTGCGGAGTCCGGAGCGGATCGCCCGGCGGGCTTCGGACTCACCGTCTTTGTCCACATAGCCGTTGCGCTGGGCGGCGTCGATGAGCGCTTGCTCTGCGGCCTCCTCGGTCCACGCGGCAGCGGCTTGTTCGGCGCCCGGGGTGGTGCGGGCCGCGCCGAGCAGCGAACCGGCCTTGAGCCCGGCGGTGTAGGCGGCGGCGTTGCGACCGCCGGGCGGGCGGCCGGCCAGCTCGGCGGCGATGTCCGTCAGGGCGTCATGGACGTAGCGGGCGGCCCGGTCGGCGCCGTCCGGCGGGACCGGCATCGGCCGTGACGGGGGCCGCGGTGCGGGCTGCGGCGGGGTCCACGCAGTCAGGTAGGCGGCCGGGAGCATGGCGATGCGGCCCGGGCCGGCCGGGCCGTAGCGGGCCGGACTCTCCCGGCCGGGCACCACCGACGGCGCGGCCATCAGGATCTGGCCGGGCATCCGCAGGTCCACCCCGGCGGGGACCGGGTTGGCCGGGTCCTTGCCGACCCACGCCCGGCCTTCCCAGCCGGGCGGGGTCCGGTAGATGAGGTGCTCGCCGTGCGGGGTGCGGTGCGCCAGCGTCGGCGGCAGCTCCCCCAGTTCCCCGGCCAGCTCGGCGAGGGCGGCACGGCCGCCGTCATCGTCGTCGCGGTCGATGGCCATCATCCCGGGCGGGATCGCGACCATCAGGTTCCCGGCCGCGTACCGGCTGCCGGGGCCGAATCGCTGGTCGACCTCGGCGTGGCTGCGGCAGGCCAGCGGCTTCCAGGAGTAATCGCGCGGGCCCGGCCCGGCATGCACCGAGCGGGGATGCTTGCCCGGCCGCGGGCAGTCCGCGCCGCGCGGGCAGCAGCATTCACCGCCCGGCCGGGCACCCCACGCCGGGACCGGCCACAAGCCCGCCTCCAGATAGCGGTGGGCGAACTCACGTAGCCGCGGACCGCCGACGCCGGCTTCCGCCTGCGCCCGATCGTCGTCGCCGTTCCCGGCCGCGCCCGGCGCCCGGGCCGGTGTCCGGCCCGGAGGCCCCTCCCCGCTGCCCGCCGCTGGCGGTATAACGCCGGGAGGAGACCCAGCGGGGCTCGCTTGGGTGTGGCCGCCGTCGCCGGAGGCTCGGCTGGCGCAGTCCAGGCAGGGCGGCAGGGACTGTCCCGGTAGCGCGGAGGTCGGCCCACCGCAGCGGGGACACGGGCCGTACACCACGGTGAGCGGCTCAGCCGGGCCGTTCCTCCAGCCGAGCTGGGCGGTGAACGGCTCGCGCAGGGCAGGACGCCGGGTGAGCCAGTCGGCGCAGGACAGGCCGCCCGGCATAGGGATGTCGGCAGCGCCGCGCTCAGCCAGGTAGTCCCTGACCAGGTCCGCGGGAAGCGCACCGCGGGTCGGAGGCTCAGCCCGGCCGGTGTCCCGGCACCATGCCCGCACCCTCTCCGAGTCAACGTGGGCCTGGCGCCATTGCCGCACGGTGACCTCGTCCCGCGGCCCGTACACCGGCCGGGCGGCAGCGGCTTTGGCTCCGTCCGGGTCCTCCTCGCACAGCGGGTGCGCGCTCTGACCGGGCTGGATGATTGTCATCGCCGTGCCGCACACCATGCACGTTGCTGACTGGGCGACGGTATCCGGGCGGCCCGGCACGGAGAGCGCGACAGCGTAGTCGTCCTGACCGAGGTCTGCGGTATCGCTGCTGTCGGCCTGGAATCGGTGGACGGGAATCCCGGCCTGTTCGGCTAGGTGCGCGGCGTGGGTGGCGCCGGGACTGCCGTCACGGATAAACGCCAGGCACACGTCCGCGCCGAGGGCGACCATGGAGGCGTTGCGGCGCATGCCCGCGTCCCGCCCGGTGCGCCAGTCGGCGGGATGACGTTCGACCAGGCCGCCGCGCGATCGCCAGATGCGTTCGGCGATCTCGTCGGCACCGCGCGGACAGGCCCCGGTAACCAACAGGGCGTTGCCGTCATGCCAGTGCCCGGCCAGGGCATCGGCGATCGCCTCCTCGTCCGTCCAGGTGCGTGACCCGGTGACCAGGACACGGTGGGTGACCGGGCGGACGGGGCGGTCAAGGGAGCCGTGGTCCGCGGCGGTCCCGGCCAGAATGCGCGATCCGGTCTCGTGGTGGTCGGTGTCGTCGTCGGAGTGGCTCTCGCGTCGTTGCCCCTGGTGCCGGTCGCGATCTCGCGCCGTGCGCCTGGCCGGTGCCACCGCCGCGCCCGGCCCGTGATCGCCATTCCGGGCGGAAGAACCACGGTATGGCGGCGCGGGTACTGTCGGGGTGTCGGCAGGCTGGGCTCCCGACAGTCCCTGCTGGGTGAGCCGCCAGGTCAGCTCGGCGGCGACGGAGGCCTCGTCGTCTCCGGCGCCCTGATCGGAGCGGCCGTCCAGGACGGCGTCGAGGGTGGCTTGCTTGGCGGTGACCACCTGCCACAGGTGCTCGTCGATGGTGCCTTCGGCGACGGTGATGTAGTAGTCGACGGGGCGGTCCTGGCCGATGCGGTGCAGCCGTTTCTTCATTTGCTGTGTCTCGCCGGGAGTCCAGGCCTGCTCGGCCTGGATGCCGATCCGGGCCGCGGTCAGCGTGTGCCCGACTCCCCCGGCGCCGATCGCCACCGAGATGACCGGCGCGACGGCTGCTGACTGCTCCTGGAACGTCGCCTTCACGGCCTCCTTCTGCTCGACGGACTGGCCGCCCTGGAGCTTGAGCCCGCCGAACTCGGCGGCATACGCGTCGACCTCGTCGCGATGGTGCGCGGCGACCATGACCTTCTCCCCCGCGGCCACGTGCTCGCGGACCCAGGCTGTCACCCAAGCTCGTTTGGCCTGCCCGGCAAGCTGGCGCAAGGCACCGATGGCGACCAGATGCTCGGCGGCCGAGGCACGCATCACCGCCTGCACGGCGGCGCTGTCCGGGTCCTCACTGAGATGGTGCGCGGCCTGACGGGCCTGTTCGGCGAGGTAGCCGAGCAGGTCGGCTTCGGCTTGCCGATAGCGATCCATGACCGCCGGGTCCAGGTCCGCCTGCGGGATGCACAGCACGTGCTCGCGGCAGGGCGGGAGGCCGAGCGCGGCGTCGTCGCTGCGGCGGACCATGATGCCCCAGGCGCGCAGCCGGTCGTGCAGCTCGAGCAGGTTCCGGGCGCCGTTGTAGCTGGCCCCCCACTCGTTCGTCTCGGACAGGCAGTACCTCCACAGGAACGCCTTCGGGCCGCCGAACTCGCTGATCCGGCCCAAGATGGTGAGCTGCTGGCACAGCTCCCGGGGGCGGTTCAGGATCGCGGTGCCGGTCAGGTCGAGGACCAGGCCGTCCCGGGCGATCACCGCCGCGGCGAGCTGCTCGCAGGCCTGGGACCGGTTGGCGCCGCGTTCCTTGGCGTCCTGGCCTTCGTCGATGATCAGCGCCTTCGGCGCCGCCGCGGCCAGCGCCTCCACCCAGCCGAACTCCTTGGCCCCATCCGATGTGTTCCGGGGCTTGGCGGCCAGGGCGGCCGATCCGATGACGATCACGTCGGCGCTCGGCGGGACCGGGCCCGGGGTTGTGCCGACCGCCAGGTGGACGGTCAGGGCGGGAAAGAACCGGCTGATCTCGGCGACCCAGTTCAGGGTCAGGCTCGGGCGGCACACCACCACCGCCGGGTAGGCGCCGTCGGCGGCGACGGCGGCCAGGCTGGACAGGGTCTTGCCCCAGCCCATGTCGTCTCCGATCAGCACCCGGCGGTGCGCCAGGGCGAACCGGACCACCGGGTACTGCTGCGCCTTCAGCGCCGTTCCGGCAGCCAGGCCTGGCACCGGCACCGGGTCCGCCTCGAACGCGGAGGCGTCAGCGCGGTTGTGGTCCTGCCGCGTGGTCTCGGCGGTGATCGCCTCGCGGGCCTGCTCCCTAATCTCCAGGCCGAATCGCTGCGCTAGCTCGGGCAGGTTGGTGGCCGCGCGGGGCGTCAGCCGGTGGACGCGGGCGTTGCGGTCCCAAGTAGAGCGGCCGTGGTTAGCGTCCTTGAGGGCCTGGTTCAGGTCGTGGTTGAACGGGGCGTCGATGATGATCGTCTGGTTCCGGTCGTCCAGGCGGACTGGTGGCAGGGTGGCGGGTGGTGCCCCGGCCCGTTCGGTAAAGATCTTGGCTAGTGCGCGGACCTCGGCGGTCACCTCGATCTGGTGCGCGTCGGCCAGCTCGATCACGGCGGGGAGGCTGGTGAACGGGAAGACGTTGGCCTTGGCCGCGCCGTCGTAGCGGCGGCCGGGAATGTCCCGGCACGCGGCGACCAGGTCCGGGTCGTACGGGAATGCCAGGGTGACCTGGCCGCCGTCTGCGTCGCAGCGCAGGTAGGTGCGGGCCTGGCGGTACTGCTGCTCGCGCCAGTGCTGCGCGTGCTCACGGGTGCGCTGGCGGGCCTGCTCGCGTCGTTCGGCTTCCAGCTCGTCCGCGCCGGCCGGGCGGGGCAGATCGTCGTAGCCGATTCCGGCGGCGGTGAGCTGGCCACGGTACTTGCGCAGCATGTCCCACGTAGCCAGGGCCGCTTCATCGGTCCACAGCGCCGCGGGCATCTGGGCCAGGACGTGACCGAGCCAGGTGTCGGCGGCGTTGAATCCCTGCGCGTCGTCTGACTGCGCGTAGTCGCAGACGGACGAGATGACGCCGATGGCCTCCCGCAGCGCTGTCACGGCGTTAT
>WNGL01004183.1_pt1 | contig 17372 bp, 24 predicted proteins | sample 5400591 | NCBI WGS metagenome assembly WNGL01 (sample SAMN13153377, study PRJNA577476) | soil metagenome | isolation source: 80 cm soil or saprolite under Garry oak tree replicate 1 | place: USA:California | collected 2016-06-15 | reverse complement strand
GGTCTAGGGCTGGCTGGACAGGAACGCAGTCGTGAGCGGCTTCCCGACGAGGGTGTTCGTCGACCCGGACCACCACAAGGCCGCGAGGACGTTCGAGTCGAGGGCGCCCCAGAACGACTGGGCGAAGGCGAGCGCCTGGGCGTCGGTGTCGGTGGCCCCGTTCAGCACGTTCCCGACCTCACCGAAGATGAGCCGCTTCCCGTGCGCCGTCGCGTACGCCTCGCATTTGGGCTCGTTGTTGAGGTTGTAGTCGTCGAAGCCGATCACGTCCACGCCGGGGACGTAGTACTGGTCCGCGTTCCCGACGACCAGGCTGTTGGCGGTCAGGATCGTCATCGAGTGCACATTGGAGTGCGGGTGAGTAGCGGCCTGCGCGAGCAGCGCGTTCGTCTCGGACACGAAGGCGGCGCCGGTCATGTCCCCGTTGTCGGGCTCGTGGTGCCACGTCCAGTACACGGTCCGTCCTGAGGCCTGCCAGGCGTCGATGAAGGGCCCGATGTCAGCGGGGGCGGTCTTGAACGACACGAACAGGACGGCGCCGGCAGGGGCGCTCGGGAGGGCCGTGGATGGCAGGCCGCCCCAGTAGGTGCGGACCGCCGGCGCATTCGGCCAGACGGCCAGCCCGGGGCCGCTGGTGCCGGTCAGGACCTTCGCAACAGTCGCAGTCGGGCTCGGACTGGCTGTGACGGTGGTCGTCTCGGTCGCCGTGACTGTGGCCGTCTGCGTCTCGGTGATGGTGGGGATCGGGGTCGGCTGGCAGTCCAAGCCGCTGGCGAACGTGCAAGCGTAGTTGCCGTCGACCAGGGTCGAGCTGCTGTTCGCGGTGACCGCGAAGCCGACGCCGACGGCAGCGACGAGCGCGCCCGCAGCGGCCATGACTGCCATGCGTGGCGGCGTCTTCACGTCATCACCACAGCCTGTCCGGCGGCGAGCATGAGCGTGGCGAAGTCGGTGCCGTCGACGAGAGTGATCGTGCCGTCGAACCGGCCGCCGTACTTGTCCCAGCCATGGCTGGTGACAGTGACCCGATCACCGGGGTGCAGCAGCGTCTGCGCATAGGCCAGGGCGGCTTTCCCCGCGTCGGTGGACAGCTCGGGAGCGTTGATGCCCCAGACGCGGCAGGAGATGACCGGGTGACCGTCCAGGTTGTGTGAATCCAACTGGAAGCCGAAGCCCAGGTCTAGGTCCAGGTGCGCGGTGTCGCCATCGTGCAGGTCGACGACCTTCGCCGGGTAGGGGCCGAACATGGTCATGGCGTCGGCTTCACGTTCTGCCGGACGAACAAGGCCTGCACTGCCGTCACAGCCGCGGCGACGAGTCCGAAGGTCAGATGCCCGGTCCGCTCCCCCGTGACCACAGCACCGACGGCCACGACTGCACCGGCGACAGCGGCGGGCTCCTCGTCGCGCGCCCACAGCAGGACACGCTTGATGACCTTCACGGTGGCTCCTAGGGCTTGCGCTGCTCGGTTGTGGGCCGCGGGTAGTAGTGACCGTCGGGGGTTATGACGGCGCCGCAGTCGCACCGGATCCAGCCGCAGGGCGTGTTGCGGTCCTGCGCGCGGCAGTGCGCATGCGCGAGAGCTAGGGGCCGTCCGCAGCCATCAGGGCACACGTCCGGCTCGGCCATCAGGTCCGCCCGTACACGACCCACGTCACGAGGGCGACCACTGCAGCGACAGCCAGCGCTCCCCCGATGACCGCGACTGCCGGGCCGATCATTGCTTCGGGACGAGCACGAGGGTGGCGTTCGCGGCCTTCACTGCGGCCTGTATCTGGTCGAGCGTCAGACCGCTCCCAGGGGGAAGCGCAGCCTTGATGACGTCCACAAGCTGCTGCCGGTAGTTCTCCGGCAGACCTCCACCGGACAGCCACACCGAGTTCGCGACCGAGCGCAGGAAGTCCTGGTTGCCGGTCAGCGTCTTGGCGATCAGGTCCGCGTCGACTTGGGTCAGTGCCACGTCCGCTCCAGTCAGTTGCTCAAGGGTGAGGGCGGGGTTGAGGTAGTCCCGGTCGATGCCGCCGGTCGCGGCGTACTGGTGCAACGCCCATCCGTTGACGCCTGGGTGACCGGGTTCAGCGGGATAGGCGACCCACAGCCGGTAGTGGGCGAGCGCCGCCCACGCCGGGGCGGACATGAGGCCATTCAGCCAGGAATGGTTTAGGTACAGCAGCGGCTCTGACACGGCGGTGACGTGTTCGAGGAAGGTTTGGGCCCAGGCGCTGCGGTAGGGCCAGCCGTAGGGCTTCCAGATGGAGACGCCGGAGCCCGGTGAGGTTTCCGCGTCCTCGATGTCCAGGGCTATCAGGTCGCCGGGCTGGTAACCGGCATGCTGCAGGAACCAGGCCGCCTGCGCGCCGGGGTCGCCTGGTTCGGCGAAGTGGTAGTGGCCGACAACCCGGCCGGCGGCCCTGGTAGCGGCGACATGCTGATCATGGCGGGCGTCGACCTTGTCCGGACCCTGGGTGGTCTTGGCGATGACGAACACCGCCCCGGCCTTGATCGCGGTGGTGGTGTCCGTGACCGACTGGAAGTGGGAGACATCGATCCCGGAAGTCATGACCTCACCGGATGATGACGTGCGGCCAGATCAGGATGAGTAGCAGCAGGATCAGCAGGGCGCCGATGACGGTCCACATCCAGCTAGGCATGGCTTCTCCTCAGGGCCGGAAGTTGACGACCGGGGCGTATGTGGGAGGCACGCCGCCGCACTGCTGTGGGGCCGTGGCCCATGGTGTCCCGCCGGACGTCCAGGACGGGTGGTCGAGCTCGACGAATCCTGTGCGCGGGCCGGTGAAGCCGGTCGAGCCGGTGCAGGCGACCTCGGCCTTCGCGATCAGCGAGCCCGAGCCGATGGTGAAGGTGTCGCCGTTGCTCACGGCCCCGGGGTAGATCGGGTTAGCCGGGTCCGGTCCGGCCCCCGCAGTTGCTTCGATCCCGGCCCCAGCCTGCACCGTGTACGTGTTGCCGACCGAGTACGTGATGCCGAAGTGAGCCGCGAGTTCGCGGATCGACCCGGCCGCGTTCGGCAGGAACGTATTGCCCTCTACGAGCGTCGTCTGCGCCTTCGTGTCGACGCTCGCGTCCGACTCGTTACCGAAGGTGTTGCCGATGACCACTGCTCGCCAGACGGTCTCCTCGGCCCCGGCGCCGTCACCCTGGAAGCCGGTGGACGTGAAGTCGGTGACCGTGTTGCCTGTGACGGTGAAAGTCTGATCGGGGACGGGCGTGCCAGTCGTGTTGAGGTCGTCGGCCTTGAACCCGACCGGGTCACCCGTCGAGGGGTTCCCGCCACCGGTCAGAGTGTTGCCGCTGGCCGTGACCGAGCCGTAGGTATGCACCCCGGCGCCGAAGCCCGATCCGACGACACCGGTCATGGTCACGTCGACCCGGCCGCCGTCGTTCGTCTTGTACAGGAAGCCCGACACGACGTTCGTCGTGTCGGTTCCGGTGATCGTGACGGTGGCCCGCCCGCCCGTTCCGACGAGGCCGAGGACGAGCCCGGCCATGCCCGAGACGGTCCCGCCGATCAGGGTGACGTTCGCGCCGGAGGCGGGCTTGAGGATGTACCCCGTCCCGGACCCGGTGATCGTGGCCGCTGACAGGTCGACGGTGCACGGGTTGCACGCCGATGTGACTGTGTCGGTGGGTGCGGGGGAGTAGGTCCCAGCGGGCGCGGTCCATGACGCAGTGAGCGGTGACGGGATCGGCAGTGCCGGGTTCGTGGCGTGCGCCGTGCCTGGCACGAGGGCGAACGCGACAGCCAGGGCCAGGATCAGGAGACGTCTCATATGGGCGCCTCCCCACGTTTGTCGGGCGGCGGGGCTTCGGCGACCTTCCCGATGGCCTGCCACATCTCGATCGCCTCGATGTGCGCAGCGGCACGGTCACGTTCCAGCTCCGCGAGCCGGTCCCGGATCTGCTCCCAGGTGTGCAGGGACTCGCCCAGGTGCGTTTCGACTGTCTCGTTGAGCCGGTCAAACTTCTCGTCGATCTTGCGGTGCAGGTCTGTGAGGGATTCCCCATGGTTAGCGCCCGGCTGGATCGGCTGGGTACGTTCGGCGATCAGGTCACGCAGCGCCTTGTCCCGCTCAACCAGCGACGGCATGCCCCGGTCCTGGTCCCCCAGCACCACATCGGCGATCAGCCGGTCCTTGCTGCGGTTTGCCCGGAAGCCCTTGATCGCCAGCGGTAGCAGGACGGAGACCAGGACCCCGAACAGGCCGAACAGTCCGATCATGACTGACTCGGACACGGGTTCCCCGCCTCAGGCTCAGAAGCCCAGCCCGCGCGCGGCGTCCGCCCAGGTCGTCTTCTGCGTGTTGTCGAACATGAACCACCCGGCGGTAGGGGCGTTCGCACCGACCCCGGAGGAGAACCACATGACGGCCTCGCATCCGGTCAGCCCCGCGAAGTAGGTGACCGCAGCCGAAGTCCACGTCCGGGCCTCGGCGACGGTGTTGAACTGACCGGACGAGTCGCATGCGGTCTCCCCGACCAGGAACCGCGTATAACCGTTGGTGGTGGCCAGTCCCCAGCCGGGGTCGAAGCGGGACGCGGCGGTAGTGGTACCGGCCTTGAGGCTGTAGCCGTCCTGACCCATGACCACGTTCGACAACGCCAACGGACCCAGGGTCGGATGACCTGCCGCCACGGAGTTCGCACCGAGCTCGACCACCGGGTCCCAGTCCGAGTAGACACGGCCCGCCTCCTGCCGGCCGGTGGAGGACTGGATGATCCACGTCGGGGTGACCGGCAGGGAACCCCGGTTGGCGACGACCAATTTCGCGAAGCGGGCGAAGCCGGCCCGGAACACCGCGGGGACCATCTGCTCCGGCTCGTGATTCCACACCAGGTACGTCTTGTAGGCGGAGGGGCAGGACTGCACGAGAGAGATGACCGCGGCGTCGTTGATGCCGTTCTGCATGTCCGTGTCGGTGCCGGACTTGGTGGACAGGCAGGAGTGGATGTTCAGGCCCGGGTTCGCTGAGGCCGCGGAGCCGCCGAAGCTACTGGGGATGTTCGAGTTGTAGTTGCGGCGGATCAGCATGACCCGCCCGGTCAGCCCGGCCTGGGTCGCCAGGTCGGCGTCCATCGTGGTCCAGCCGGATGTGGAGTTGGACTGGTAGCTCGAGCCGAACAGAACGGCTGCAGTGGTGGGTGGGGCTGAGGTCTGGTTGCGGACGACCTTGACGACCCACGCCGAGCCGTTCCATACCTTCACCGGTTTGACGACCCACGCGGACCCGTTCCATACCTTCACCGGGAACGTGCCTGTCGCTGCGGTCAGCCCGGCCGGTTCGGTCGCGTTGTCGCCGCGGATGCGGTCGACGATGACCGTGTTCGTGCTGCTCGACAGGACACCCCAACGGACGTTGTCCACAGCAGTCGCAGCGGAAGCGGTGCAGGCCTTGCCGCCGGAGTCCTCCGTGGCTGTAGCGCCGTCCAGGTTCGCCCCGGCGTAGATCTTCAGCTGGTGCCCTGTGGAGGAACCGGGGATGACCTTCACCGACAGCCGGTACCAGGTGTTGGCCGCCAGCACTGTGGTAGAGGTGAACACGCCGGTGGCGTTGTCCCGCAAGGTCAAGGTCCCGGCGGTGTCCAGCCGCAGGTCCCCCACGATGACGGTGCCCTGGAACCAGCGGGCGATCGGTACCTGCACCCACGCTGCGGCGGTGCGGAAGTAGAACGAGATCCACTCCGTGCCGGTCGACACCAGGTCGAAGCGGCCGATGCTTGTGGCCGTGGTGGTGGCGAACTGGCAGGCGATGCTGCCCTGATGCGCGGTCGTCGTCCCGGTCGGGGTGGTGCCGGACAGGCTGGAGAACCCTGAGGTCCCGGTCGTGAACGCGACAGTGTTGGCGCCGGACTCGAAGTCCAACGCGATGTTCTGCGTCACTAGGTGACGTCTACCCAGACCTGGCTGTAGGCGGCACCCGGGGTCGGCGCGGTGGTCTGCGCATACAGGGTGGGCTGGACGGTCTGCGCGGTCATCTGCGTCTGCAGGGTCGCCACGTTGGACTCGTTGGTCGCGACCCGGTTCTCGTGGTCGGTGAGAACGTCGGAGATCTCGTTGTGATGGGTGATGTGCCCGGCGGAGCCGGCGGTCACATTGTCGGGGGGGATGATCGGCATGTCAGGCCGCCTCGTAGGTTCCGGTGATATGGATCTGGTCGGTGTTCGCCAGGGTGACGGGGGCTGTGGCGGTGACGATCACAGATGGGCTGCCCGGGGTCCACAGGCTCATGGTGGCGACCCCGGCATAGGCGGCGTCGATGGGGTAGAAGGCGGCGGCGGACAGGTCCCGCAGCCAGCCGGTGAACCGCCAGCTGACGCCGCTTATGCTCAGCGACGGTCCGGTGAACGTGTACTGGCCGGTCCCGAACGTTGTGGTGGTTCCGGCGATCAGGCTGATACGGAAGAACGTGAGCTTCCCGAGCTGCTGGGTGGCGCCGATCAGGGAGCCGTTCCCGATCACCGGGGCAGTGCCCGTGGCGGCCCAGGTCGGGGTGAACGCCTGCCAGCCCTGCCCGACGGTCTGCAGGTTGTTGATGATGTTGGTATTCATGTCCGTGTCAGTCATCAGATGACCGGCAGGGAACGTGGTCGGCGTCGTCCAGGTGGCCATCAGTACACCAATCTGGTCGTCGAGCCGAGGATCGAGTAGATGGGGTCGTTGAGCACCCAGGCGTTGGTGTCGGAGAAATCCGAGCAGTTGAACGCGATGCGGTGTGTGCCGCGCCCGATGGTCTCGGTATAGCCCTCCACGGTCAGGTCGATGACCGGGCTGGGGGCGGTGGCAGGCATGGAGGTGACGGTGAACCTGGAGCCGACGTCGGAGGTCAGGGCGAGGGTCAGGGACAGGTTCGCGCCGTCGAAGGAGTCCAGGAAGATGTCGGTGTACCCGCCGGACACGGTGGTGGTGGCCAGGCCGATGGTCTGCAGATCGATGGTGATGGCCGGGCAACGGGGTCCGGGGTCGCCGTAGCGGTTGACCGTCCACGCGGCCCGCGACAAGACCTCGTTGTCGTCGGCGGTGAGCAGGTTCAAGGTCTGCACGTAGGGACCGAACTCGTCCGAAGATGCCTGGTTGACCGCCCGCTGCGTCGCCCCACCGGGTCTTGAGGCGGTGACGTCGTTGCCGAAGATCGCCAGCAGCGAGTCATCGACGGGGAAGGAGGGGATGTCGGCGAGTGATGAGGCGGGGACGGAGAACTGGGTGGGCTGGTTGTACCGGAACGAGCGGGCGTGGAACGTGACGGTTCCGTCGGGTGCGGCGAACAAGGTCCCGGCCTCGGTGTCGGCCACGTCCTGCATCGCGGCCATCGGCTGCTGCCCCCCGACGGACTGGGACAGCAGGGAGGTGCTCAGTCCTGGGTCGAGGTTGCGTTCGGTGGTGGGGACGCCGAGGTAGTCCAGGATCCGCCCGATGCGGGTGTCGGAGGACTCCCCGGCGAAGCCGGTCGTCCCCGCCTGGTACAGCCGGGTGATCTGGTCCGGGGTGAGGACGGTGGGGTAGGCGTTGACGTGGTTGACGGTGCCGGTGAGCAGGGTCCGGATGATCGGGTCCCAGCCGGCATAGGCCTGCGCGGCGTTCACGGGGGGCTGCACCGTGTATCCGGCGGTGGTCGCGACACTCACCCCGTCCAGGTACAGGGTGATGGTGTTTCCGGTGCCATCATCCGTGACGACCGCATGATGGGTGTGCGCGTCGTTCACCGAAGCACCCGAGGACAGGTTGGCCCGACCGCCCCCGGTCCAGGCGGTGAGCTTGTTCCCCGACGTGGTGCCCAGGATCAAGGGCCCGACTGCGCACAGGGACAGCGGGCCGGCCGTGGCGGTGTTGAACCAGCACTCCAATGACATGGCGGAGGCCGCGGTTGTGGGATTGACGGGGGCCTGCATGTACCAGCCGACCGTCCCGGTGGAGCGGGTGAACGTGGGGGCCGATGCCCCATCCGTGCCCGGACCGGTGGATGTTCCGAGGGTGAGGGTCCCGGCCCCGCCGAGCAGGGTCGCAGCCATTGCGGGCTGGCCGTTGCCGGACAGGTCCCCGCACATCGTCCCGGACGCTTCGTCCATCGGGAACAGGCAGATCGGGGCGTAGAGCTTGGCTTCCTCCACCAGGAACGGTGCCAAGGCGCGGGCCTGCGCGAACTTGCGCAGCCGGTCCAGTGCGGTGACGGTGACCTGGCTGTTCTCGGTCGTCCCGACCCAGGTGGATGGCCACGAGGAGACATACCCGGCGAATCGCACCGAGGCAATTGCCGCAACCGGGTCGAACGTGGTCGCGGATGAGGCCGCCTCGACCTGCACCGCGTCCACGTAGCACACCGTCCCGGCGGTGGCGGTTCCGACGGCGAGGACCTGGATCTGGTGCGATGTGGCGGAGGCGACCCAAGTCTGGGTGATACGGGTCCAGGCGTTCTTCACCGACGTGGAGGCACCCAGACCGACCCCATTGGACAGCCGCAGGTCAGGGGAACCGGTCAGCGCATAGACATAGGCGCTGGTCGTGTACGTGGCGCCGATCGCGAACCCGCCGGTCAGCGCGGCAGAGCCTTGCGGGAACGCGCCGCCGTTCCAGACCAGCTTCATCGCGAAGCCACCGTCGAACGAGCTGAACCCATCCCGGGTCACCGTCGGGGCGAAGGAGCCGAGCGGCAGCCAACCGGACACGTCGACCTCGAACGACGGGTTCGTCACCATGTTCTTGATCCAGAACAGGGACGTGACCCGGATCTTCTTGCCGATCTTCACGTTCGGCCAGTACGGGCTGGAGGTGTTCCCGGCGGTGAATCGGCCGTCCCGGTTGTCCATCGTCAGCGAGCACTCCCCGGGGCTGATCTGTGACTGCCCTTCTGACCGTCCCCGCATGATGTTGATCTGGTTGTCGGTCACCCGCACGTACTGGGACACGTCGTTCCATGTGGGGGTGCCGAAGAACGTGCCGAAGCTGATCTCGACCTTGGTGGCCTCGGTGTAGTTCGTCACGTCGGCAGCAGGATCGGGGTGCCGTCACGCTGGATCTTCAACAGCACCCCGGCGAGGGTCTGGCCGGCCACTACCAGATTGACCTGGATGGGACGCTGGTTGCTCATGCCCTTGTCCATGGCCTGGGTCTGCGGCGCGGAGTAGATCCGCATCACCCCGCCGCGGATATCGGCAGCCTCGGTGCCGTACTCACCCCAGGTGAACCCGCCGGACGCGAAGTGCTCGTAACCTCCCGCGGCGTTGCCGTGGGTCTTGGAAAGGTATGCGGTGGCCTGGGAGGTGGTCATGGTGTGACCGTTGAGGTTTATCTTCACGTTCGTCGTGACGGTCCTATTGAGCTTCTCGACCTGCGCGATGTAGGCGTCGAGTGCCTTACGCAGCGCCGAGCCGGGGGCAGTCTTCGCCCGCAGATGTTCGAGTTCGCCCAGATAGGCGTGGTTGGACTTGCCGGCATCGGTGTACTTCGCGGCGGCGTCGGACGCGGCGGTGATGATGGTGCGCATCGAGTCCCGCACCACCTGGGAGGACTCATGCGTCCCCTTGCCCAGGTCCTTGATCGCCTTCTTCGCTGCGGCGTCCGCGTCCGCCGCGTCATAGGCGGCGAGTTTCTGTCCCTCCAAGCCCTTCACGCCCGCCCACAGGTCCTTGGTGTGCTGCACCAGCGACGCGTTGTAGAGGGACACGGCGTCGGTCGCTGAGACGATCGGAGGGATCGCGTCACGGGTGGCCTTGTCCACGGCCTGCTGCGCAGACCTAGCCCGGTCCAGGTTGTCCGCGAGGAGTCCCGTGGTGGACCCGTTGTTCCCGGCCGCATCCGAGGCATCGAGCAGGGTCTGCCGGTACTTCTGCCATGACGGCTCGGACAGATCCAGGTGGGCCTGCACGTCCCCGACGCTAACGCCGAGCTGCTTGAGCACGTCGGTGCTGTGCGTCATCGACTGGATCGAATTTTTCCAGGTCCGCGAGTACGCGTCCGGGAATTCACCCAGCTGGTCGGCGAGGGCCTTGAGCTTATCGTTGGTGCTGCCGCTGGCGAAAGCATCAACGAGTCCGGTGGCCTGCTGCGAGTCGTCGCCCATCTTCGACAATGCGAACCCCAGCAGCGTGATCCCGGCTATCAGCCCGGCAGATCCTGCCAGCTTGCCCTTCAGCGACCCGGCGGTCCAACCCAGCGTCTCCAGGCCGGCCTTGGCTGCGGCGATGCGAGGAACCACCAGGGTGGTCGTCAGGACCAAAGCGCCGAAAGCCAGGGCCGCGTCCTTCACCGGCGGCGGGAGCGCGTTGAAGTCCTTCACCATCGGGTTGACGACGCCGACCAGCGCGAGCATCGCCGGGACGAGCAGCGAGCCGACCTGGACCTCCAGGTCCGCGAAGTTGTGCTGCATGATGATCGCCTGGGAGGCGGCGTCCTTGCCCTGCTTCTCGGCGAACCCGCCAACCTTGTCCGTCAGATCAGCCTGGATGGTGGCGTAGTCCTTCGCCGTATCACCGGTGGCGTGGAAGTTGATGCCGATGGCTTTCAGCGCACGGGCATTGCCCTCAAGCGCCTTACCCACGTTCGTGGCCGCGTCCACCAGGTCGATGCCCTGCGCGGACGCATAATCCTGCACCAGCGGAATCAACTTCTCGATCTGGTCACCGGTCAGGTTGAACCGGAGCAGCAACGCCTCGGCGGACTGCGTGGCCTCGTGGTCGTAGATGGTCTTCTGCTGCGTCGCCTCCGACAACTTGATCATCGACGAGAGGGTGACATCGGCGGCCTTCGGGAACTTGTCGTAGGCGAACGTCAGGCGGGTCTGCGCGGCCTCGGACAACTCGTACTGCTTAACGGAGTCCTTCGCGAACTTCTCCACCGCCAGGCCGATCACACCGAACGCGAGGGAGGCCTTGAGGAGCTTGGCCGAGGCCTTGTCGTTGGCGATCAGGTTCCAGATGATGTCCTCAACCGGCATGGTTCACCTCCTCAGTGTCCGGTGAGTTTGCGACCGACCCGGTTGACTGCTTCCTCGATCTTCCTGCGGGCCTCCGGCCGAAACGCCCGCGCGGTTCGCATGAACCATCCGGTGTCGGATCTCTCTACGACCCAGACCCTCTTGTTCCCGAACACCGGATGCCGCCAGCCCCGAGAGTTCAGGTCCTTGGCCGGGTTCTTCCAGCCAGGGATCACTCCACGGGGAACGAACACCGACACGCCGGGGCTGGTCTTGGATCGGGAGATACGGGACTTCACGGCACCCGCGATGAGCCCACGCAGACCGGTGTCGGCCTTCCCCGACGCCGGTAGGCGCTCCGCAGCGTGCTTCTCGGCCTCGACGATCTCCGCTCCGACCACCCGCAGCGATGTGTTCAACTCGCGGGTCAGACCCCGCGCCCCGGCCTCTTTCAGCCGCAGCTGCAGGGCCCGCAGTTTGGCCTGGTCGCGGCTCAGTTCTAGTGGCATTGGTGATGTGTGACTTGACAAACCCATCGCCTCCGATGGACAATAGGTTGCATGAACGAGATCAACATCGTGACGCTGGCGAACCGGGTTCGCACCGAGGCTGAGGCGTACCAGTTCCTAGAGACTCTGCGCTGGAATGGTTCGCCAGTGTGCCCGCATTGTGGCAACTTCGGCGCGTACTACCTGGCCCCCGCGAACGGTGTGCAGCGCAAGACCCGCACAGGCTCAGGTTCGCAGCGTCGGGTGTGGAAATGCAAAAGCTGTCGCAGGCAGTTCTCGGTGCTCACGGGCACGATCTTCCACGGGACCAAGATCCCGGTCCGTACCTGGCTGTTCGTGGTGTTCGAGATGTGCGCCAGCAAGAACGGCGTGTCAGCGCGCGAGGTCGAGCGCAAGTACGACATGACCGCTAAGACCGCCTGGTTCATGGTTCACCGCATCCGCGAGGCCATGAAGCGGGAGCCACTGGCGGGAATGCTCCGCGGGACCATCGTCGCGGACGAGACGTTCGTGGGCGGCAAGGAGAAGAACAAGCACGCCAAGGACCGGGACCCGTCCAACCGTGGACGCAGCACCCGGACCAAGACCGCCGTGTTCTCCCTTATCCACCCAGAGTCCGGCGAGGTGCGCTCCCGAGTCGTGCCAGACGTGGACGGCATGACGCTGCGCAAGGCAATCGAAGAACACGTCGACCCAGCCGAGTCCGTGCTGCACACCGACGCCTGGTCCGGCTACCGGCTCGCGGGGCCACAGTTCTCGGCGCACGAGACCGTCGACCACTCGGCGGGCGAGTATGTCCGCGAGGGCGTGTCAACTAACGCGGCTGAGGGCTACTTCTCCCAGCTCAAGCGCAGCATCGACGGCACCCACCACCACGTCAGCCGCGAGCACCTCGACCGCTACCTGGCCGAGTTCGACTGCCGCTACTCCACCCGCAAGCTGACCGACGACGAGCGCACCCGCCTGCTGGTCGCCCAGGTCGGTGGGCGACGGCTCACCTACAAGCCACTCATGGAGCAGTAGGAGCGTCCTCGTCCGCGTCATTGTCGTCGACGGGCTCGGTCTCTAGCAGAGCGCGCACTGCCACTTCGGGATCAAGCGGCAGGTTCACGCGCTCATCCATGTCCCGCTTGGGTCGCTCCATTGCACCGGGCCTCCACGTATCAGGCGGAGATTGGTTCGCGCTTTTCGAGGCCGTTCGTCGTTTCGAACGTTGATGGGACATGCTCAACGTCAAACCTGATCCCCACGCCTGTGGTCACTGGCCTCGGCCGGCGACGCTTGACCTCGGCTTCTACAACATCTCGGATCCACGCCGAAACGGTCTTGCGGTCATGCTCCGCCATGACGCGAATGTCTTGGATCAGCGCCGGAGGGAACCGCACCGGGACATGTGCGGAAAGACGCGTGGCGGGCGGGCGCACCATGCGTCCGACGGACCCCTCGTCGATCTCGTCACGATCAATCTCAGTCATGTCCTCAACTCGTCTCGTCATCGTTCCTCAAGGTACCGGGTACGTAGATTGACGCCAGCCTCCACTATTGAGACGGGACGACACTTTCCCTGGGTTCCTGATCGGCAAAGCGCCACGCGCAAGACCACTGGAAACCGGGCCGGGGAGGGCTCGGGAAAGCCGCCTGGGACCTCGCCCACCATCAACCACTCAGCCGAGCCCTGGCCCGTGTATTCATAGAAGAGCGGCGCCCCGAAGTAGACGTCATAGACGTCGCTTGGGCCGAATGGGGGATGGCCGTAGAGCTTGGCTTCATTGCCCTCGTCGATCTCGAACGGATCTTCAGGATCTAGCGCGAGTGGGTCGAAGAGGTCGTCCCCGTCCATGTGGTACACTGTAACACATGGACGTCGTAGCAGCACTGCTTGCTGACGCAGCAAACCTCACTGACGGCAAGTTGAACATCCTCGGTGGAGGCCTGAACCACGTCTATCTCGCGGCACCTGACAGCCAACTGTCCATCGTGTTGGTGCTGGGGTTGCGGCTGGAACCAGTTGAGATCCAGGTCGATCAGATCGTTTCTATCGAGCTGCACGATGTCGACGGTCGTGCGTTCCCCGGTTTCCCCGGTGTGCGGATCGGCTTTCGGGCTGCCCCGGGTCCAATGGCGGACCCCGGCGATAGCGGGGTTATCCCACTCGTCGTGCCGCTTACGGGCCTTGTTCTTCCAGTAGGCCCGTACACGTTCGTCGCCTCGACGGAACAACAGCCACGGATGGCAACGATCGAGTTCAGGGTGTCTCTAGTACAGCCCCAGATCGGCCCCGGTGCCCCCCAGGGATGAGGACGGCTCGCAGCTAGCGCGCCGTCCTCATCCGCACGGGCCGGGGCTCAGAGCCAGGAGGTGTTTGGCCCACCTCCGAGCGGGTGCAGCACCCGTCCGGTCCACTAGTGTAGATAGCCAGGGCGCGACCGGTGTGCCTAACTACAGGCGTGTGACTAGGCCACGTAAGTTGACTTGGGGTCAACCCCTGCCGATACTCGAATCACTGCTCCCGGCCGTCCGGACGTTCGCGTCCGCACTGGCCGGGCTTTTTTGTGTCGCTACTCCACGTACTTGGTCAGGTCACGCAACTTGTAGTAGTCGGTGGTCGAAACCCAGCAACAAGGCACCTTGCGCTTGCCCGAGGCAGTGATACACCGTCGGTGGTGGTTGGGCCCATCCCAGGCAGCCACCCTCGGCCACGGCAGGGCGGTTCCGTTCAACTCGTAAACGAAGTCGAGAGCCGGTTTCAGGTCGGTGTCGACGGAGAACAGCACGCCGATGTCGTACTGATCGCGGATGGCCATCGTCACAAAGTCGATGGCCAAGGCGACGTCGACACCCTTCTCGCGGGGCGGCTCGCCTTCGAGGTACTGAAGAGGCTTCACGAACACGTCGACCATCGCCGGCCCCGCAGACTTCCACACGGAAGTCTGTTTGCGTACAGCCCCGTAGCCTTTCGGGTTCTTCTCGTTGCTAGGCAGGCCGCGATAGACACGAACCTGCTTCAGCTCACCGTCTGACACCTGGGATGCGATGACCTGCGCCAGTTCCAACGGCTTGACCTGCCCCCAATACCCAGGGGCTTCCTCCGTGTGGAACGACTCCCGGGCGCACTTATAGACGTTCTGCCAGTCGAGGAAGACGACCACCCGTTTCGCCATGCGCGAAGGCTAGTCCGGCTCGGCGCGCATGGCCGGACCTGCCATATAACAGTTGGGTTTGTCAAGTCACACATCACCGTGGCATTATCAGCCGATCTTCATGCCGTTGCGGGTCAGCCATGCGTCGGCGAAGGCCCGATGGTCCTGGTAGGTCTGGACGGTCCAATGCAGGATGTCCTGCGTGCCCAGGCCGAACAGGTGACGGAACACCGGCTCGTAGGCTTGCGCTACTCGCTCGGGGTCGCTTCGCCAGTCATCGGCTCGGAGGCCGTGACCGGCCCAGTAGGGAGGTCCGGGTCCGTCTCCTCCGGCTCGGGCTCGGGCGGGATCTCGACGATGGTCAGGTCCCGCCAGGCGAAGTCGATCTCCCCGTAGGGCCCGGGGTCGATTCCGGCCCGCGTGTGCGCCAGGTAGAAGACGAACCGCCACGCGGCCGGGTCCTGCGCGCGGAAGCCTTCCTCCAGCTGCGCGATGGTGATCTTCTCCAGCCGTTTCAGGTCGAAGTGCTCACCGAGGGTCAGGGCGGCGGAGTCATACAGCAGGGTGGGGCCGTCCTTGACTGTGATCTCCCAGACGCTCATAGCGTCGCATCCGAGGACACGACGTAGATGAACGGCATGTTCGTGCCGTCGTACCGCCACGTCCAGTTATAGGAGGCGGTGATCTCCGCCGGGCCGTTGGGGTTGGCAGTGCTAGCGTCGAAGTACGCCGACGGGACCACGATCTTGAACTCGGGATAGGTGGTTCCGGAAATCACCGACCAGCCGGTGGCTGCCGCCCCGACGAAGTCATATACCAGTGATGTCGGGGTGTTCGACAGGGACAGGTCCTGAATCGCAGCCTTTGATGCGGCTGTGAAGTCGGAGGTGATCGTCCCGGTGATCATGCCCAGGCCGTTCAGGACCGGCTCCTGCTTGAACTGCGAACCGAGGGTGAAGTCCGCAGTGTCCAGCAGGCGTTCAATCTTTACGGACATGGAGCGCACGCTGCCGGTCAGCGCTACCTCAGAGTTGAAGACCCCGGTCTTGAGGGTACCGTCCCGAAATGTGAATGGTCGGCTGAGCGAGTATGAGGGGGTGGCCAGGGTCTGGGTCTCGTCGTACTGGTGCCCGTCCCACACCGAGGATGCGTGCAGGAACCCACCGGCACCGATGGTGAACTCCATCGATGTGCAGCGGGCGCCGTTGAGTTCCTCGCATTTCCCAGTGCCGCCAGCGCGGATCGGGACGCCCTGCTGCAAGGTCAGAGACTTTCCAACAGGGTCCGCGAAGGTATGGGTCTGCGAATAGGCGGAACCGGTCAGCAAGGCGGGGGTTACCGTGGTGCCCATCAGGGCTTGCAATAGCAGGCCGATGCCCTTGGATTCGCACTCGAACTCGAAGGTCGAGTTCCCATCCTCGTTGGTGTCCACGTAATGGTCGCCCAAGGGACCGATCGCCCCGGACTGAAGACCCGTGGACTGGGCTCGGACCTTGTTCGGATCGACAAGTTGAGCCGTGGTCTTGATGGTGTGGTCCGGGACGACACGGGTCCCGTAGGCGGACTCGTTCTTGAACATGAACTGCGAACCTAGACCGGAGCCGATGGCCACAGATCAGCCCTCCTTGGTTGACTTGCGGGCGACCTTGTCGGCGAGGGCCCACATGGTTCCGTCGCGTGCGGTCAAGAGGTCTTCACACTCGTCGGGAACATCCACCACCTCATCGGGATGAACTCGAACGAGGCCCCGTTCGAGCACGAGGTCCAGCGGCTCGTACCAGACGTTGCGGATCTTCACGGTTCCTCCGGTCAGGGCCAGGTCGTCAGCAGGGCGGTGTAGGAGAGCTCGACGTCGGCGCGGTACTGCACCCCGGATGAGGCTTCGGCGCTGGCCAGGGCGACGTTGGTGATGTGGCCTTCGATCCCGGCGGTGGTGGCGGTCTGCTGGATCGCCGAGGCCAGGTCGGCGAGGGCGTCCCGGATCCGGTTCCGGACGGTCGCGGTCAAGGTGGCGTCCCCGTCCCAGGAGGCGACGACGCACCGCAGGATCCCGGCCTCGGACCGGTCCGCCTGATAGCCGATCCCGTGCCATTCCTGGCTGAGGCTGAGCACGTCCCCGGCTTCGGAAGCCCCGACCACGATGTAGGTCTGCGGGACGTCCCCGGCCGGGCTGTTGCCGTTGTAGACGGTCCACGTCGTCGAGGCCATCGCCAGCAGGGTCGCGTACACACCGTCGACGTAGTCGAAGGCGGCCGGGGCGCTCACGCGAACCCGGACAGCACATGCGGGTCAAGTAGCTCCTTGACCCGCATCGGCATCGAGTACGCGGACCGCGGATCCCACTCGGTCACGCCACCGGCCCCCAGGATCGGGGTCTGTCCGCCGCGCTGGGTCTCCCACAGGTGCCGGATCAGCTCGAGGGCTCCGCGGCGGACATCGGACGGGACGGTCGCGCCGCCGGTCACGTAGGTCACGGAGATGTTGAGGGTGCCCGGATACCAGTACCGGCCATAGAACGGGGACCAGATCCGCTGCAGCACACTGCCCTTCGGGTCGAACACGTAGTCGGTGCCCGACGTGAGTGTGACGCCCTGCTCGACGACCGTGGTGACCGATGCGGTGTCGATGGGGAGCAGGATGGCTGGCCCGGTGCCGCCGGAGATGAGCACTGTCTGCCCGGCGCCCTTGACCCAGTGCCGGTAGGTGTAGGACTCGACGGCGGCGGTGGCGTCGACGGCGAAGCCACGCAGCTCCTCGTCGTTCGTCGTCGACGTGATACCCAGGTGAGTCTTTATCTC
>WNGL01004610.1_pt1 | contig 17375 bp, 27 predicted proteins | sample 5400591 | NCBI WGS metagenome assembly WNGL01 (sample SAMN13153377, study PRJNA577476) | soil metagenome | isolation source: 80 cm soil or saprolite under Garry oak tree replicate 1 | place: USA:California | collected 2016-06-15 | reverse complement strand
CCCATCCCCGGCACAACGAAGTTGCACCGGCTGGAAGAAAACATCGGCGCCGCTGCCATTGAACTAACACCCGACGATCTCCGCCAAATCGATAGCGCAACTGCAAAGATTCCGGTGCAGGGAGATCGGTACCCGGAGAACCTGCAGAAACTGGTCAATCGCTAAAGATCGGCAGGTCTCGGGTGGAGCCAACCTCATCTGTTACTTGTGCCTGCTCCGCGCGCCAGGATTGCAGGCGAGAGTATTGAGCAGCTGCTTCGGGCACCAACCGAGCCCATTCCTTGGGCTGGTTCGGGAACGTGAAATTGTTTCGACACCAGCCGAGTATTCGGGGCACTCCTATGACGCGGAAACTGTACGGGACTGTAGATAAGAAGGGATGGATTTCGCGGAACGGTTCACAACTTCTCAAATCACTCCTGCTTGTCCACTAGTGTTTTTCTCGGAATCTGCAGGCGAATCCCAGACTCTGGATGGGTGGCGGGCAATCCTTCCGTAATCCGGTAAGAGAAGGGGTAGCCAACCATCCGCCCAGAATCGTCTGGTTTCTTCTGCAGCGTGCTGCACCAGAAATCCCGTACTCCCCACCACGATCTACGGCCAAATCCCGACAATGTTCATTCGCAGCAAGAAATTAAACATGGAGCGAAGCGCGAATGACTGTCTGCAAGGAAACTGTGCTTCTAAACGGGACCCTTCGGGGAGAAGGTCGTCCAGAGGACGTGTCGAGTGAGAGCAACAAGGAATAGCGAGTTCTCGGACGAATCCGCCGTACCCACTTCGTTTGCATACTGCCGCTGTGATGTCGATGATCCAGATGACTTTCCGGATGGCGACTATGAGCTGGAATTCGATGGGCGCAAACTCACGCTAAGCAAAAAGCAGTGCAGACTAATTGAGCTTGAAGCGCCACTTGTTGGCTTTCGACTTCCCTAACTGCGGGCCACAATCTGTAAGTCCAGGACGGAACAGTTCACAGTCCTCTAATCATGGACATCTCTTATCACTCGAAATCGCTGGTCAACCCCGGTCGGTTTGGGCGAACTTAAGAAGGATGAACATCCGGCCGTTTTCTCTGGCGGGCTCCGGCCCCGAACTTCTTGGCGCGGCTCCTGCCGCACTGCGAGAGCGATCTCCTGGATCAGGGACAACTACGCGAAACCGGTACGCGTGGACGATCTAGCTGAGATTGCAGGTATGGGCGTATCGAAGCTGCATCATCATTTCCGCGTGCTGACCCATATGAGTCCTCTTCAGTATCAGAAGCAAGTTACGGTTGCAGGCAGCGCGTGGGCGAATGCTTGTCGATGGCCTCGATGCCTCAACCGTAGCCTTTGAGGTTGGATACGAAAGCGTCAGCCAGTTCAATCGTGAATACAAACGCTTCTTTGGCCACCCACCGATGCGCGATATCAGAACTCTCCGATCACCGGATGCCGAGGTGATTGAGCTAGCGGGTTAGCAGATCGCTGGACTAGACGCCGCCAAAATTTCCCGATTTTGCAGGAGCCGCAAGCCTCCGCTTTGAGGCTAATCGAATTGGCGCATCGTCCAGTGTCCGAGCGAGAAGTCGCAACCTATAAATCGAAGGGCATGCCTTATTACGCGGAATGAAAGTTAACCATTCGACCATTGTGGTGCCAAATGCTGATTCATCAACTTCCCACACGGGCTATGCAGCAGAAACACCGCGATTGGATTTGCCATTCGGTTCGGAATCAATTGCAGCCCTCTCGACAGAAATGGAAATGGCAACTGTGGTTCCTGTTCGATCAGATCGGATTTCCAGTGACCCCGCCAACTCTCGTATGCGTTCGCACATTTCCTGCTAAACCCACCCCAGTCTTAGCAGGTTCTTCGACGAGACTCTTTAGTCGTTTCTGCGGTATATCCCGCCCGCCGCGTGGGAGTCTCACGAATGAATGCGCTGCTCGTTGCGCTATGAAGGCATGCGCCTCTTATTTGCCCGCCGCAGTTCCCACTCTTGCCGTACCCGATGGTATTGCTTCGCCAACTGCTCAAGCTCCGCATCCGGGAGCTCCTCGATATCGATCATCTCATTGTGGGCACTGCGAATGGAACGGATTACCTCATCTAACTTCAAGTGCAATGCGCGATCGTTGCGGTTCTGGGTGTTCTGGATCAGGAAGACCACCAAGAACGTGATGACCGTAGTAGCAGTATTTATGACTAGTTGCCAGGTATCGGAGTAATGAAAATAGACTCCGCTAGCGGCCCAAAGTACGATAGTCAACCCAGCTAACATGAATGCCCAGGCTGAACCAACCCATCCTGCGGTCTTGGCGGCCGTCCTTGCGAACCAGATACTGAACAGCTCACTTCCATCGTCCGATTTCATTGTGCACCTCGTTCGCTGCACTAAGATGCGTTTGGGAGGTAACTTCGCGTGCCGGTCGGACGGGCAGGCAACAGTTTTTTGATGATCGGATTCAGAGATTAACGAGGAACTTGAACGTATATATTTGAGAAAACGTCGTTCCACAGACTTTGGCCGAGGATACGGTTCCCTGGACGTGCTGGTGTTTTTGGCAAGCGGCGGTCGCGCTGGTCGCCGTTGTGCGGCGGGTCGTGACCAATGAGCTCAAATCCGAACAGCAAGAACATAGTCACTGGCGATTCCTTCTAGACCCACGCAAGGCGAGGAAGAAATTGACGAGGTAGTCGAAACCAAAGACGGCTCCATCACCCCCGAAGAACCGTTGATAAAACTGATTACATATTGCTGTTGACGTCCAACCCAAAGCTGGGGTGCGTGTAAGTTCCTCCAATCCTCACTGGCACCACGGTCTCGTGTGGCTTGTTTTTGAAAAATGGCTCTACTGCTTTGGCGAACATGGCCTTAATACCGTGGGTGGTCTTTGCCAGGCTAGTTGCTGTTTTTAACTTGCCGTGCAAGTCCACCTTTTCATCGACCAGATCATAGCTTCCTCGAAACATTGCAGAGGCACTTTGGTCGTGAACTGAGAGATCCGTAAACTGCGTGATGCCATGACTAATTTGTACTTGCCCGCTGAAATCTGAAAGCGCCGACGTATCCGGCTCCTTTTGTCCAGGACTCTCCCCGAGCTTGCTGATCTCGGTTTGTGTCTGCGCATGAGTGAATCGGGCCCCGCGAATTGTGAAGTTACTTTGCAAATTTATTTTCTTGAGAAAGCGTTCGTGGCCGGACGGTATGGTTACATGCATTACAAAACTGACTTCCCCGGCGAGAGGGGATTTTGGACTGTGGATGAACGGATAGAAGACGTCTTCAACCCGTCCGTGCTCAGAATGCAGGTCAACGATTGCCGTTCGTTTCCCGTCTGCTCGACGGGCAATATTACCTTGCGCTTCAATGTCACTCTTGCCAAAGGTCGCATTCACTTGCGGCAAATTCACATCTCCGTTGGTCGCATCCACTATTGCATGAAATCGAGTCCGGAGGGCAATGTATGTTTGGTCTTTTTCACTTCGAATTTCGGTGTGTTGCTGGATCCCTGAAATGTGCCGGTGAAGTCGCCAACCGACGAGAGGATTCCGCCGATCCCATCAAACACGCCCAACTCAGCATGTTCGAGCGAATACTTGCCCGCGACGGAAGTCTGCTCCGGGCGGGAGGAATTCCAGGGCCCAAATACGCCTGCGGTGCGAATCTCCCCATGGGGCATGGGATTGTCAAACCAAGCAGAAAAATGGATCAGACCGCTACCGCCGAGATTTTTCAGGGAAAACGAGTGAAATTCGAATCGCATGCTTTGCTGCGGAGATCGCCGAGGCACCTCGAGGATCGCATCACTTGCCACCAATTCATCGATTGTTCTCTGCTTACTGGAAGAATTGCTCACGGTGAATGCTGAACGAGTCAGGGTCACGTGCATGCCTTCGGCACGAATCAAATTGACATGGCGACGGACTAGGCCTGCGAAGTTGCTGGTGATCGTCAGCCGTCGAATGGTGATCAGTGGAACGCCGAAACTGTCGCGCTGAAAAATTACGGCTTCAGCTACGCACCCTGGCGGGAAAAATTTCTTATGAAAGCTGCCGAAACGCACGTTTGCCGAGGACGCGGACGCGAGATCATCACGCACGACCGCCTCCGTATACGGCCAGTACCAGTTGGCAAGGATCGCGCCCGCCACCAAAAGCGCAACCAGAACCGCTGAAATACCGATGAGAACCTTGGTTCTTAGGCGATTTCCTGGTGCAAGCCGACTGAACTGGTCCATTCGACTTTCCGTCAGATAAAAATTTGCTAGCCTTCTTCTCGCGCTGGACGTTGATCTTAAGTTTTGATTCCTTTGGCGGCAAACAGTTGCCACTTCCGGCACTCAGATTCGAAAGTGATCTGCTTCGGATTTCCGGTATCTCGGTTGCTGAAGCCGTGGACTCGGCAAAAACAACGCGGCGAAGAGGCTACTCACCTGGCTGCAGGCTTCGTACAATTCCGGTGCAGCTTTGTAATGAGCAATGGCTAGGTTGGCGACCCGAATTTCAGTTTCTAACGGTTGCGCTCGTCCAATGCGGTTTTCCATGATCTGCCAACTTTGATATTCACGGCAAGAAGTTACTGGATGGCGTTCTTTGCGTTTCCTGCTGAAGAGACTTTGACGGCGCCGCGAGTTACGCCTCAGGGGTTCTTCGACGTGGACAATGTTGCCACCCCTGCGATTCGTCGGTATGTTTCTATGAACATTACGTGGTTGGTGGATTTGTGTAACACCTTAGCTTCCGTACGTGTTTTCTGCGGACAACATATATCCGTTTCGATCGAATCCCATATCAGACACTCTTGAAACGGGAGGACACATGAATTCGAGTCTTCTGATTGTGATTCTTGTAATTGCTGTGGTGGCGCTGGCCGCCATCGCATTTGCCGTCATGCGCAAGCTCCGCAGCCAGAAACTACGCGAGCGCTTTGGGCCAGAGTACGACCGAGTTGTGCGGCATGAAGGCGATGTGCGCAAGGGCGAAGGCGTGCTGACGTTTCGCGAGAAGCGTCACGAGAGGTTCAAGCTTCGTCCGCTTTCGGCGGCGGATCGCTCGAGCTTTCTGTATCGCTGGAATGATGTACAAAGCCGTTTCGTGGACGATCCCAAAGGCGCCGTAACGCTGGCCGACAGCCTAGTCAACGACGCGATGCAAGCTCGCGGATATCCCATGGGTGATTTCGAACAGCGCGCCGCAGATATTTCTGTCGATTATCCCGTCATCGTGGAGAACTACCGCGCGGGGCACGAGATTGCGATTCGCCACAGTCGCGGGCAGGCGAGCACAGAAGACTTGCGCAAAGCGATGGTGCATTACCGAACGTTATTTGAAGAATTGCTGGGCGAACATCACGAAGAGAAAAGGAGTGCATGAGCATGGCAACGCCACTGAGAAAAGACAGACCAGAAGAAGAACTTACGACCGCGGATCTGGCGCAAGGGCAGCCAAACGATGAACATCCTGAAACCAGAGTGCCGAAGCCGGCCGTCTCCGCGCGTGGGCCGGTTGAGGGCAAAGTGCAGGAAATCCGCCAAGAGGATGGTTCGGCCTCGCTGTTTCCGAATAACGAGCTCGAAAACCTGCGAAACCGCTGGAAGGAAATCCAGACCGCGTTTGTGGACGAGCCACGCAAGGCCGTCGAGCAGGCAGATGGGTTAGTGGCATCAGCCATGAAGCGGTTAGCCGAAGTGTTCGCGGAGGAACGGTCGAAACTCGAAAAGCAGTGGGATCGCGGAGACACAGTTTCCACTGAGGACTTGCGCGTCGCGTTGCAGCGCTATCGGTCGTTTTTCCACCGGCTGCTATCGGTTTAGCATCGCGGAACTTTTGTGGGTCACTTTCGAAGAGGGGGCCCTCGCTTGTCGGTAATTCTGTCGCCGACGTTTTCGCGATTTGTTGCAGGGGCTGCACGGGCAGCTGTACCCGCAAGAAGGCGTTTTGCCAGGCGGTTTTCTGCAGCGCCCGACTACCATGTCTTGAGTCGAATTTACAGCCCATACCGGATAGTGGTTCAGAGGCTGCAAAACCTATGATCTAGATTGAATGAAGGAGGAACAGATGGGAACCATCCTGTTAATAGTTTTGATTTTGCTGCTCATAGGTGCGTTGCCAACGTGGCCATATAGCAGCGGATGGGGATACTACCCAAGTGGGGGGTTGGGCTTGATTGTTGTCATCTTGCTCATCTTGCTTCTTATGGGTCGCCTGTAAGTTCTCTGGAGAGATAAGGTATTTCAAAAGAGGAAGCCCAAAATCAAATTGACAACTGGAATCCGGGTGTTCCTGAAGAGCCAGAGACTCACCCGGAGCACGAGCGTCAGGCCAGCTGAACACGCTGAGCTTGATCACGCCGGATCCTGAAGGGGGACCGGTGTCCCTGCGTGGTTGACCGTGTCTACCCCAATACGGAAGCCGGCCCTACGGTGAACCTGGGATTGCGCTCAGCGGACTCCATGCCGATACTGGGCTTTTACTGCATCATCTGCAGGAGGTCGCATACTATGCCCGAACGCGAGACGGTTGAAAGAGCTCGAGAAGATGCCCGCGAGGGCAAGTCTCCGTCCACGCAAGCCGGAGAATTCGTCCGCGAAGAGATACATCACGTGCGCGAGGGGAAACATGGTGCGCGTTCGCCTCAGCAAGCCATTGCGATCGGGCTTTCGAAGGCCCGCCGCGCCGGGGTGAGATTGGGAGCGCCGAAAGGCCCAACGTTGGTTCGCAAGAAGGCAGAGCAGGATGTCGAGGCGGGCAAGAACCCGCGTCACAAGACTTCTCGCAAGCGGTCTCGAGCAATTTCGAGCGCACTTAAGCGAGAATCCAAACGGAGCGCAAGCCCGCAAGCAGTGTCGCGGCAGGCCAAGAAGAGTTCAGCAAAACGCGGGCAGCAAGCGCGGAGCGCTGCGGCAAGGAAAGCTGCTCGCACGCGGAAAGCCGCATAAGTCCGACAATCTCAACAAGTCGAAGGCCGCGCGGGTTCAGGCTCAACGCTCTGAATCCTCGTGATTTCAACTTGTAACCTGGCCGAGTTCGCACCGCTCCTTAAACCTTAGAGGTGGTCGGGATCTACTTGGAGGTTTTTGCTAGCAGCATACGCCGCGCGGTTCTTGGCACTGCCCGGCTTTAGGTCTGATTGACGCAAGGCTTGCCAAACACCGGGTTAGAACCGCGTCGCAGAAGGTGAGCATTTCATGCTGGCGAGGCGCGTTGGTCCACCACAGGACGCGGATTCTTGAGCCCTGAGTTCCTCGCCGATGTGATTGCTGCGAAACCGGAACTATTGGTGGAAAGGCGCAAGACATTGTTTGTGTGACCGATTGGTGGGATCGAGACCATCATGGTATTGGCTGGTAGTTCAAGAAGTTCGAGGAGCGGAACGGGGCGTTCTTCGAGCGATGCGACCAGCGATCAGCTCCCCTCTAACGCGAGCCTGGAAGAGTTGCGGCAGGCTGCAAAGGGGTGCAGGGCCTGCGATCTTTGGAAAAACGCGACACAGACTGTTTTCGGCGCGGGTACTGGGAAGGCCACGGTCATGCTGGTGGGAGAGCAACCTGGCGATCAGGAGGACCGAATTGGCAGGCCCTTCGTAGGTCCCGCGGGAAAACTGCTCGACGAAGCACTGGCGGAAGCAGGGATTGACCGCTCCGAAGTTTACGTTACTAACGTGGTGAAGCATTTCAAGTGGTCCCCGGCAGAGCGCGGAAAACGACGCATTCACAAGAAGCCTCGCTACTCGGAAATCAAGGCGTGCCGTCCCTGGCTTGATTGGGAGCTTCAGGTTGTAAAACCGGAGGTCTTGGTCTGTTTGGGCGCGAGCGCGGCCCAGGCATTGTTAGGAAAGGATTTTCGCGTTTCGCGTCAACGCGGAAAACTGATTCAGTCCACTCTTGCGCCGCGTGTGATTGCGACGGTACATCCATCGTCGATTTTGCGCGCGCAGGATGATGAATCCAGGCACTTACAGATGAGAGAGTTCGTCAAAGATCTAAAGCAAGTTGCACATGTGATGAAAGAGAACCGAAGGCGGCATAAGCCACCTTTGACCGACTGAATTGAACCCAAACGGCTGTCAATCGGGAGAAGAAAATGAATCGGCGATCCAAGTCAACAAACAAGATTCGCTACGCGGTGGTCGGGCTTGGACACATTGCGCAGGTCGCGGTCCTGCCCGCATTTGAAAATTCTAGCAATTCTGAACTGGTTGCCATTGTCTCTGGCGAGGAAGAAAAGCGCGAAAAACTCGCCAAAAAATATCGGCTCGACCATTCGTACAAATACGACGACTATGATGAAGCCCTCGCACAGGTTGACGCCGTCTACCTTGCGCTGCCGAACCACTTGCATCGTGAGTATGAGGTCCGAGCTGCGAGGGCGGGCGTACATGTGCTCTGCGAAAAACCCATGGCCGTCACAGAAGAGGATTGCCAGGCGATGATTGATGCTGCAAACGAGGGCGGCGTGAGATTGATGATCGCCTACCGACTTCATTTCGAGGCGGGGAACCTGGAAGCGATCCGATTGGCGGAGAGCGGCAAGCTAGGAAATCCGCGAATCTTCACCTCGGAATTTGCACAGCAGGTGACGGAAGATAATCCTCGTGTCACCGAAAGCGTCGAGCGTGGTGGAGGACCGCTTTACGACATGGGAGTGTACTGCATTAATGCCGCGCGATATCTGTTTCGTGACGAGCCGATTGAGGTGTTCGCCGCGACCGCAAACGACGGAGAGAAACGCTTCAAGAAGGTGGAGGAAATGATCTCCGTGGTGATGCGCTTCCCGGAGGAACGCATTGCGACGTTCACCTGCAGCTTCGGCGCGGCGGATGTGAGCCGATACACGCTGATCGGGACGAAAGGCCTGCTCACCGCTGATCCTGCATACGAATATGCCACGGAGGTCAAGCACCACGTAAACATCGGCGGAAAAACGACAACCCGAACTTTCCCTAAGCGGGACCAGTTCGCGCCCGAGCTCATATATTTCTCGGATTGCATTCTCAACAACAGGGAGCCGGAACCATCAGGACTCGAAGGCATGGCGGACGTGCGCATCGTCCAAGCCATTTACGAATCGGCGAAGACCACGAGGGTGGTTGAGTTGCCGGAACTGCCAGCCAAGAAGCGCCCGACGGCGCGTCAGGAAATTCATCGCCCTGCTCATGAAAAGCCGAAGACGATCCGGGCAAAATCTCCCTCTGGGGAGGCAGCGTAATTGACACCATTCCCAGCCACAGGCAAGGTTGCCGCTTTATGACGAAGTAGTACGGTTTGATGGCGCCATGAACCCAATGCTGACACAGATCCTTGTCCGGGTAATTGTTGGCGGAACCATAGTCTCCATATTTGCGCTTCTCGGCGATGTATTAAAACCAAAAAGCTTCGCTGGACTCTTTGGAGCAGCGCCGTCTGTCGCTCTCGCCACGATTGTTCTCACGGTCGCGAAGGAAGGCCGAAACTATGCCGCGATCGAAGCGCGCTCGATGATCCTGGGTGCCGTTGCTTTCTTTCTATACGCCTGCATTGCATGCCGTTTCCTGATTGCGGAAAGTGGTCGGCTCTGCGGGTTACAGTGACTGCTTTGTCGGTCTGGTGTGTTTCTGCCTTTGGCCTATGGCTGGTACTTCTCAGATGATCACTGCCAGACCCTCCGCGATTGCCGGAATCCGGTGGTACGAATATGTTTCTCGCTTCGTATTTGGTGGCTTGGCGACAGCCGTTGCGAGCGTGATAGCGAAGGAGTACGGGCCAAGCGTCGGGGGGCTGTTTCTGGCCTTCCCCGCAATTTTTCCAGCCAGTGCAACGCTGATCGAGCAGAATGAAAAGCGGAGGAAACAAGGGACTCGAGGGCACGGCACCTTACGTGGACGAAGAGCCGCTGCACTCGATGCCGCTGGAGCCAGCATCGGTGCATTTGGACTGCTCACGTTCGCATGTGTGGCGTGGACACTGATGCTAGATCTCTCGCTGTGGGCGACGCTGTCGATCGCGGCGTTGGGCTGGCTGGCAGTTTCAATGTTGGCCTGGAAACTTTGGTATATGTTTTAGTGTGGAACGCACGCACGACACCTTGCGTTGATCAAGGTGCGCGGTTTTCGTGAACGAGTTTTGATATTCCGTTATTGGCGTCCCAGGCTCTGTCCCTCTTGTGTATACCTTGACAAGTATATGCTCTGTGGAGTATATAAAAAGAGTGGAATCTGTGTTCGAAGTCATTGCGGAGCCGAACCGCCGCGCGATATTGAGCCTCCTGGTCTCGTCCCAACAGTCGGTGGGAGAGATCGAGCGTCAACTTCGTATGCCGCAGCCGACTGTGTCAAAGCACCTGCGAGTGCTGCGCGAGGCCGGTTTCGTGGAATCCACGGTGGACGCACAGCGCCGTCTTTACCGACTGAAACCTGAACCATTTCAGGAGGTGGATGACTGGCTGGCTCAGTTCCGTCGGTTCTGGTCCGCTCACCTAGATGCTCTCGAACGCCATCTTGATCGCATAAATCACGACCGCATGGATCAGAAAACATCAACGAAAAGGAAGACAAGGAAGACGACGCGGCCCAAACCGCGAACGTGAAAAAGGAGAAGCGAAATGAAAATCAAAGTGACCAGCGTATACGTGGACGACCAGGAAAAGGCCCTGCGCTTCTATACGGAAGTACTGGGTTTCGCCAAGAAAACCGATTTCAGTCAGGGCCCATATCGTTGGCTGACTGTAGCCTCGCCTGAGGAGCCGGACGGCACTGAGCTGCAGCTGGCGCTGAACAACAACCCGGCGGCTAAAGCGTATCAGCAGGCTTTGTTTCAACAAAGCCAGCCCGCGGCCATGTTCTTCACCGACGACATCAAGGGCGACTACGAGCGGATCAAGACCCGCGGCGCCGAATTCACGATGCAGCCCACCGACGTGACTGCCTCGACCATTGCGATGCTGAAAGACACCTGCGGAAACGTCATTCAGCTCACCCAGCTGATGCGCTATTCACGCTAAGGAGAAGAAGGTGACCAAATCATGTATGAATGCAGCTACGGCGGTCACATATTAAACAGAGGCAATGTAAAAGTATGAACAGCAAAAAGGTTTTGTCACCAGAACAACGTGAAGAACTACTCCGAGCATTGAAAGCCCGTTTTGAGAAGAACATGAGCCGCCATAAAGGTCTTGAATGGGCCAAAGTACAAGCAAACCTGGAAGCTAATGCTGAGAAACTGTGGTCACTCAATGAAATGGAAAGAACTGGCGGTGAACCGGACATCGTTGGTCATGATAAAAGGACGGGCGAATACATTTTTTATGATTGTTCAGCGGAGAGTCCTAAAGGCCGCAGAAGTATTTGCTACGACCGTGAAGCCCTGGAGTTAAGGAAAGAACATAAACCGGAAGATAACGTTATTGATATGGCAGCTGCCATGGGCATTGAGCTTTTAACGGAAGAACAGTATCGAGAGTTGCAGAAAGTTGGAGACTTCGATACCAAAACGTCGAGCTGGGTGAAAACACCTTCTCATATCAGAAAACTCGGCGGCGCCCTCTTTTGTGATCGCCGCTACGACACTGTTTTCGTGTATCACAACGGTGCGGACTCTTACTATGCCGCTCGGGCGTTCCGTGGCTCGCTAAGGGTCTAGATCTTGCATGCCGCACATCAAACAGTCGATGCCGATCAAGGATGGCTTCCGCGGCAACCTCATTCAGCTCACCCAGCTGGCACGCTGGTAGGCGAACGTTCCGAAGGAAGACAAGGAGAAGAAGATGATCGACCGCGAGCAGTACACACCGGGTCCGGCCAGCGGAGCGCAGGTACGAAAGGACGGAGAGAAGAAGTGGACGCTCATTCTCGTCAGAGAACTGCACCACTCGCCGGAAAAAGTCTGGCAGGCGCTTACCGACCCATCGCATCTGCGCGAGTGGGCGCCCTTTGACGTGGATGGGAGCCTGGGTACGGTTGGAACGGTGAAGCTCACCTGGGCGGGAACGCCCACGCCGCTGGAGACAAGAGTGACGCGAGCCGATGCTCCCGAAGTGCTTGAGTACGGCGATACCCGGTGGGAACTTGAAGCCTTTGGTGGCGGCACGCGCCTGACGCTGTGGCACAGCATCGATCGGCGATTCATCTCAATGGGTGCTGCCGGGTGGCACATTTGTTTCGATGTTCTGGATCGGCTTCTCATCGGAACTCCCATCGGCCGCATCGTTGCTGGTGAGGCGATGAAGTTCGGTTGGCCTCGACTCAACTCTGAGTATGCCAAGCAGTTCGGTATTGAAACGCCCAGCTTGCGTCTTCAAAAACAGGCTCAGGAGTACGCGGAGGCCAGGGAAATCCAGCAGGCGCTCATGCCTAAGGAAATTCCTCAGATGCCCGGTCTGGAGATTTCGGGTAGTTGGCGGCCGGCGCGCATCGTCGGAGGCGACTATTTTGATGTATTCAAATTTGGCGCCAGCCGGCTAGGGCTCTGCATCGCCGACGTTTCCGGCAAGGGAATGCCAGCCGCTCTGCTGATGTCCAACCTCCAGGCAGTCGTCAAGGCGCTGGCGGTCGAGAACACGTCGCCCAAGGAACTGGTGGAGAAGATCAACCGTGTGATGTGCCGTAACACCACGGAGGCCAAGTTCATCACCTTGTTTTATGCCCTGCTGGATGTCGACCGCAAAACTCTGCAGTACGCCAACGCCGGGCACAACCCACCCGTTCTGACCCGGAAAGACGGGGTCCAGGTACGCCTGGAACAAGGCGGCCTGATTGTGGGTTCTTTCCAGGAGAGCGTTTACGATCAGGGCGAAATCGACCTGCGGCCCGGAGACCGCCTGGTCATGTTTACCGATGGCCTGAGCGAGGCGGTGGACGGAAACAGCGAGGAGTTTGGCGAAGAGCGCTTGGCCGAGGCCTCGCGCGGCAACCGTCAACTGTCGGCGGAGGCGCTTCACCGTTGCTTGCTGGACCGTGTCACCAATTTCTGCGGCGGCGAGTTTGAGGACGACGCCACTGTCCTGGTCGTTGCTGTTTCCTAGACAAACCGCGGATCGTCGGTGATGAGGCTATGAAGTTCGGCGGCTGGCAGCGATGGAACGCCGAGTACGCAAAGCAATTTGGCGTTGAGACTCCTGGTTGGACGCCCAATGCACAGGGGCGACGCTAGACGTGAGGGAACATCATGTCGAAGAACGGTGGCATCATCGGCGTATCGGATCACGGCGGTTGGGCGGTGCTGGTGACGGTCGCGGGCGACGGGACGCTCCTCGACCGTCGCCGCGTCGAACTGGTTGACGAGGACTTGCCGAAGATTCCGCACCGCAGCGAAGGGCAGGCGCTTCCGCTCCATGAGGCAGTGGCGCTGGTGGAGCGGGTGCGGGCGTCGGCGGAACGGCACGCGGAGCTCGGCCTGGACGCAGTCGCCGCGACGGTGCCCGGGCGCGCCATCAACATCAACATCAGTATCGCGGGCGTCGGCGCTTCGCCACTGCCCAGAGCTGCCACCAACCATTGCCGAGCGGATCAAGGACTATCGGGCGCACAACGTCGCCGACTGGGTGATGTACCAAGGCGCTAGCCGCCGCAGCCGAAGCGCGCGGTTGGGCCGTCCACTGGTACGACGCGAAGAAGGTGTTTGATGCAGCGAGCGAGGCGCTGGGTATCGAGGACCTCGACGCCCACTTTCTCCAGCTGAGGAAGTCCATCGGGCCGCCCTGGGGCAAGGATCACAAGGTCGCAATGGCAGCGGCGATTGTCGCCGCTAGGGCGAGCTAGAGGACGGGTGACCACCCGCCCGTGGGGACAATCTAGTCGTTGAGGTGCACGCGGTCAGGGCTGGGCTCTCGTCGCTGCAGCGCCAGCGGCTTGCTTCTTGAACGCGACCATTGCTGTCAGAGATGGAATTCCGAGCAGCTTCATGTGCTTGCGTTTTTTCTTTCCGACGAGCCGAACTCCAAGCACCTGCAGGTACGCTTGCGACCGAGTCTGTGACAAACTGGTCCTGCTTTTCATAGATATCAAGGACGCGCATGTTCCGATAGCATTTGCCCCAGCCCTGGATAAGGTTAGTGAGTTTCTGGAGAGTCTTGAACAGGCTATCTCCGCTGTGCGGATTAAGTATTTCGCGGACCTTTGCTTCAAACCGTTCGGTCGCTTTCTTTGCCGGAAAGACGTCCTTGCCTTCGAACCGGACTCCCAAGAAAAGAAGGCCGTGTTTAGAAAAATGGTCGATTCTGCTTTTGGAATTTGGCGCATCGAGTTCATGTATGCGAAGGTTCAGTGTCTGCAGCGTGATTTTCGCGAAATCGTACACACGGCGAGCGTCTTCTTCCGTCTTGCACATCACGACAAAATCGTCCGCATATCGAACGAGATTAAAGCCGCGCGCCAACATTCGCCGGTCGAACTCGTGTAGATAGAAATTCGCAAGCATTGGAGACAGAACTCCGCCCTGTGGAATTCCGGAATCCGCGCCGAAGAAGAGTTCCTGGAATTCTGTCTTGTGGCTCTGGAGGTCCTCCAGTTCCAAGTTGAAGCACTGTCTCAGCAAGGAAAGCAGGCTCTTGTGGCGAACTTGTGCAGAGAACATAGTCCAGAGTGTCTGTCGGTCAACAGAGCCAAAGAAATTGATGATATCCGCTTCGAAGTAGAACTTGTTCCCAAGGTCCACGAGTTCCTGTATCCGCTCAATAGCCTTCGTAACCCCACGGCTTTTGATGAACGCGAAACTGCAGGGTAGGTCGTACTTTTGGAACACGGGGTCGATAAATAGGGCGATAGACTTCATTACAACCCTGTCCCGGACGCTCGCGATCTGTAGGGGGCCTAGCTTTGTGTGATCCTGGCTTTTTTATGGCGTGGGCACGGAGTTTGTTGAAGACATATTTCCCGGTCCTGAGTTCGTCGCTAATCTCAAAGAGATTTTCCTCAAGCCGGTTCTTGAAGGTCTTAATGTTACGTTATCCAGCCCCCGTGAGAGCGGGTTCTTCTTCGATATTTCTTTCCATGCTTTGCGGAGGGATTCTCTATCCGAAATGATCCTGAGCGCAGATGTGGAACGCATGATCGAAAGGTTAGCCGCCTGCGGAGAAAACTTCGGATGCAGGCGGCATTCTCTATGGCGTTGCTTGAGCAGTACGAAACAATGCCGTACGCTGTTCGCGGTCGCCTTCGCTTCGTGTTGAAGCGACGCCTCCACCAAGACTCCATCGAACCACAACCCACGTCTTGCGGGTCGCTGTCAACGAAGTGGTGGACCCCAATGAGTTGAGCCTAGTGCAAGAGTGGCTGCAAAGTAAGTACCTGGAATGTAAATAGGGCCGCGAATGACTTTAGCGATCTGTAAACCCGTCCCCGCCAAACGCCCGCCTCGAGATGGTCATGCAAAAGGCGGGTGGCCATTCAAGCTTGGTTTTGGCTTGAGGCGGGCCACCCATCGACTAAACTAAACTGTCATTAGAATGGCATTCCTTCCGTCTGAACGACTCGAACTGGCGATATACAGGCATGTCAGTGCTTTGCACCCGCCAGTGCCTGTGTCACTCGCGCAGCTCTCTCAGATCGTCGGGGAAAACGAGCACAGCAAGATTGTGGAGCGTCTCAAAGACTTGGCAGGCAACGATCGCATCGTGCTAACAAAGTATTCTGGGGGCCAGCGTCTGCCCCCCGCCAGTTTCTCCTCTGAAGCAGCCTTTTACTACAGGGACTCGTTTCTCATCGAAATCGCGCCACAGGGAAGAAAATATTTTGAGGAGCTCGAACAAAGGGCGGAGAACGGGTTGAAGAAATCGCCGGTGTCTTCCGCGGAGCCGATGATCTTCGTCAGTTGTGGCCAAAGCACTCCCGCAGAAAGAAAACTTGGACAGTCAATCGCGGAGTTGGTAGAGAAGAAGACGGGTTGTCGGGCGTACTTTGCCGAGAATCAAAACACACTTGAGGGTGTCACTGAAAACATACTGAAGAGACTTCATACCGCAGTAGGGTTCATCGCGATTATGCATCCTCGCGGAATGGTTACTAATCCGTACAGCACCAGCGGACTTTCTTGGGTGAGGGCTCCGTTTGGGTTGAACAAGAGATTGCAATTGCTGCATTTATTTCGCAGGCACTAGAACGGCCAATGCGAGTACGTGCCTACATCCACCAGGGCATCTTGCGGGAGGGGCTGCGTGACAAGCTGCACCTGAACCCCAAGTCGTTCGGGGAAGATTCAGAAATTCTGGATGATTTGGCTGCCGAGCTCCCCTCGTGGCGCGATCTGGCTACGAACCAACACGGGCCCTTCGATGTGGAGCACGACAGATTGGCGAAGGAGAAGCTAGCTAGGCTTTCTGAGACCAGCAGTAAACTGGTCCTTCATCTACTGCACTACGGCAAGACGGAGGCAACCGAGCTAATGAACAAGTGCCAACCCAAAGAACAGTTCAATGAGGCCATTCAACAGGCTCGGAGAGAGGGATTGGTGAAAGACAGCGCAAGCGGGAACCCGTCACGACCGGGCACCTTGTATTTTTGGGAAGTGAACCCCAGTTTCGAGATCGCGCTGCGGGAGCTGTTGAGTTAAGAACTGCAGGCTACGCCGAACGTACCTAGAATAAGTCCGAGCGTTGGACCAGCACGTGAAAGGATCGTCCGGATGGAGCCTGCCTCTGCATTCATCGACCAGAAGATCAAGGAACTTGGCGACTGGCGCGGGAAGACGCTCGCGAAAGTGCGCACCATCGTTCACGCGGCAGACCCTGAGATCGTCGAAGAGTGGAAGTGGGCCAAGGCGACATCGCCGGGGACGCCCGTGTGGTCCCACGGCGGCATCGTCTGCACCGGAGAGACGTACAAGGACCACGTCAAAACGACATTCGCCAAGGGAGCTGCGTTGCCGGACCCTTCCGGTCTATTCAACTCCAGCCTAGAGGGGAATGTGAGGCGCGCCATCGACATCCACGAAGGCGACAAGATCAACGAGGCGGCCTTGAAGGATCTCATCCGGGCTGCCGTGGCGCTCAATCTCGATCGTAAGGGTGGGGGCAAGAGCAAACCAAAACCCAGATTCGAGCGGGGACAGACGGGACGTTCACCAGTTTTTTTCGGCTCAGTGAAGAAACCGAGGTACGTCCCGCCTGTCCCCGCGTTCCCCCGCGTTTGATGTCGGGGGCGCCGCGCGGTTCAACGCTTCTGGTACGGGTGGAAGATGTAGTCCTTCGCCTTCACGGCCGTATGGCACGCGTGTCCGCAGTCTGAGGGGCTTTTGGGATCGGCCGTGAACTTGTCCGATGCGGCTTCGTAGTTGAACACCGCGTATCCCCATCCGCCGCTTTTCGGAAATCTCTTGCTGTCCTTTTCGATGACGAAAGCCTGGGTAAAGACGTCTGGCACATCCACGACGAAGGGGGCCTCCGTGCTCTTCTTCGGCTTCCACTGGAGCTTCACGATC
>WNGL01006159.1_pt1 | contig 17377 bp, 12 predicted proteins | sample 5400591 | NCBI WGS metagenome assembly WNGL01 (sample SAMN13153377, study PRJNA577476) | soil metagenome | isolation source: 80 cm soil or saprolite under Garry oak tree replicate 1 | place: USA:California | collected 2016-06-15 | reverse complement strand
CACACCTCAGATGATATACGCAATACGTTTGGTCATCTGCGCGAAGCCGGTTTCGACAACATCAACTTTGATTTGATTGCCGGCCTACCGGGTCAAACGCTTGATGGCTGGGTCCGTAATCTTGACGAAGCGCTGGCGCTACGGCCGGAGCATCTGTCGCTCTACCTGCTCGATATTCACGAAGGCACGCCGCTCGCCGATCAAATCAGACGCGGCATGCACCCGACGCCCGACGATGATCTGGCTGCTGAGATGTACGCGCGGATGTTAGACAGAGTCCGCCAGGCTGGTTATGAGCATTACGAGATCTCGAACTTTTGCCTGTCGGGCCTCGAGTCGCGTCACAACACCAAATACTGGACCGGCGCTCCTTACTATGGCTTTGGTTGTTCGGCGCATTCTTACGACGGCAGATTTCGCCGCTGGTCCAACGAACGCGATGTTGCGCGCTATACGGAGTCACTGGAGAGCAATCGTTCTGCCATCGTCGAAGGAACGGTCCTGAGCGATGCAGACGCGCGCGCGGAATCAATGTTTCTGGGGCTACGGATGATGCGAGGGTTGGATGCGCGATCGTTTGCGGATCGTTTCGGTGCCGACCCGCGCGAAGAATACAAAGATGATCTGGCGCGTTTTTGTGAAGCGGGATTAATTGAAGTGGATGGTGAGTTGATTAGACTGACGCCAAACGGCGCGCTGTTTTCGAATGAGGTGTTTGCGGCGTTTGTGTAAATGAAACGCATGCGGGCAGCCTGGCACCCGCGATGCTCGCGCTCCCAGGATTATGATCATTGCTATTGACGGCCCATCAGGCGCAGGCAAATCGACACTTGGGCGAATGCTGGCGAGCGCTTTAGATTTGCTCTACATCGACACTGGCTCAATGTATCGCGCGGTGGCGCTGGCCGTGCTTGAATCCAGCGTTAACGCGACTGACGATATTGCGGTCGGTTCGCTGGCTGCGCGCGTGGACATTGACCTCGCAGGCGATCCGGATTCCTTGCGGGTAACTCTCGATGGCCGCGATGTGACGGAACAGATTCGCAGTGAAGAAGTAACGCACATGTCATCGGTGATCTCGACGATTCCCGCAGTCAGGCGTGCGATGGTCCGGCGCCAGCGCGAGATGGGCCTTCGCGGCGCGGTGCTCAATGGCCGCGATATCGGCACGGTCGTCTTTCCCGACGCAGACGTCAAATTCTTTTTGACTGCTTCGTCCGAAGAGCGCGCGCGAAGGCGTTTCGCAGAAGAGCAGAAGCAGGTTGCGAAAATCAGTTTTGAAGAGACGTTTGCGGACATGAACGAGCGCGACCGTCGCGATTCGACTCGCGCCGATTCGCCGCTCCTGGTTGCTAACGACGCGATCGTAATTGACTCAACCGGGTTGCGGGCCCAGCAGGTTTTCGAACGCATGATGAAGATCGTGTGTGAAAGGACAGGACATGGCCCTGGAGGTATAGAGACACAAAGATGAAAGCGAGAACCCTATTCAGCTTTTCGTTCAAGGCTGAGCCAATCTGGATGTTGGCCTTCAATTTCGCGATCATAATTGTCGGCATTCTGATTGCCGTGATCGTAACTCTTCTGCGCTATCTCCAGTTCTAACCGCAAATCGGCAATCGGCAATTGGCAATCGGAAATGTAAGAATGTTCACTGGCATCATCGAAGAACTTGGCGTCGTGCGCAGTATTGAGCGACGCGGTGAAGGAGCGCGGATTGTAATTGTCGCGCGCACCGTGACCAAAGGCTCGCGCGATGGCGATTCGATTGCCGTTAATGGTGTCTGCCTGACCGCGCTCGACGTGCGTCAAGATTCGTTTGCTGCCGATGGGTCACGCGAGACGCTGGATCGCTCAACGCTGGGGCGATTGCAGCCAGGATCGCCGGTAAATCTCGAACGCGCGGTCACTCCATCAACCCGGCTTGGTGGCCACATCGTGCAGGGTCACGTGGACGCGCGCGGACGTTTTCTAAGCGCTACAGATCACGGCGGGTCGTGGACCGTGCGCATTGCCTATCCGCCAGAGATTGCGCGATATCTCGTCTTCAAAGGCTCGGTCTCAGTCGAGGGAATCAGCCTTACAATCGCCGGTCTTGCTGATTATTACTTCGAAGTGGCGATCATTCCCAAGACCTGGGAAGTGACTAACCTTTCGCAACTGCGGCCCAATGACGAAGTGAATCTCGAAGCCGACGTCATTGCCAAATACGTCGAGCGCCTCCTGACCCTCGACCCACACCTGACGAGTGAAAGCTCATCACTGACGATAGAAAGCCTGGCCGACCTGGGCTACAAATAAGACCACGAACCCTTGAAGCTTTGGGCGCCACCGCAACGTCTATTTATTCCTGACTCAGGAACTGAGAGAAGCATTTAACCGAGGAGCCTAAGCTTCGATATCGGTTTGAATCTGAAGGTCGCCGACGTGCTGAATGAAGTCCGTCTGAGAGTAAGGGACGGCGAGCAAATCTCAGGTTCTCTCGGACTCTTGCCGGAAAGGCAGAAGCGAGCCGGCATAGGGGTCCCCCTAACCGGCTCGCTTGTTAGAAAATGGAGCAGGCTAATGTAGATTAGGCGAAGCCGTCAGCGTGGAGCGATGATCCCGCTTGTCTCAACGACGTTTGCGCATCATTGCCGCCAAGCCTGCGAGACCCGTGCCCAGCAAGACCATAGAGAACGGCTCGGGGATTGCCGAATAAATCTCGTTAGTGTAGCTTGGACCGGTTCCATTCGTTGGGCCTTCAAAAGGTTATTGCCACTGCGAGCTTGGGGGGCTACGGCCTCACCAAAAGCAACTGCGCTTATGGTCATGACCACAAAGGTGGCAACACCTAAGTAGAGTAGCTTACGAAGCATATTTTTCCTCCCGATTCGGATTTGCCAGCCCGCACGTTCCGGCACCAAAAAAACTGAGGATCGCCTTGACCTCAGCGACGTTTACGCATGAATGCCGCCAAGCCTGCGAGACCCGTGCCAAGCAAGACCATCGAGAACGGTTCAGGCACAGCCGCAACGGTTCCGTCGCATTCGCTATCCTCGCAGTCAATGCCGCTGGTAGTGTTGAAGCTCATCGTGACCGTGCGTTTTGTGGCAGAGGGTGCAAATGCGGTGTTCTTGCTGAATGACACCGCCGCTAAAGAATCAGTTTGAGCTCGACGCTGCGAGGTGTCGATTGGCTCGATAGACGCTTCAAAAGGTTATTGCCACTGCGAGCTTGGGGGGCTACGGCCTCACCAAAAGCAACTGCGCTTATGGTCATGACCACAAAGGTGGCAACACCTAAGTAGAGTAGCTTACGAAGCATATTTTTCCTCCCGATTCGGATTAACGTTAGAGTTGGAAGATTTGCCAGCCCGCACGTTCCGGCACCAAAAAACTGAGGATCGCGTTGACCTCAGCGACGTTTACGCATGAATGCCGCCAAGCCTACGAGACCCGTGCCAAGCAAGACTATCGAGAACGGTTCGGGAACCCCAGGTGGTGTCACAGTCTCGCTGCTAAAGCTTGGCCCCGTACTACTGGTTGGGCTCATCGTGATTGTGCCCTTCGCGGCCGAGGGTGCAAATGCGGTGTTACTGAATGACGCCACCGCCAGGGAATCAGTTTGAACTCGACGCTGAGATGTGTCGCTTGGTTCAACGGTCGTCTTCAAAAGGTTGTTGGCGCTACGAGCTTGCGGGGCCACGGCCTCACCATAAGCAACTGCGCTTATAGTCATGGCCACAAAGGTCGCAACACCAAAGTAGAGTAGCTTACGAAGCATATTTTCCTCCCGATTCGGATTAACGCTTAGAGTTGGAGATTTACCAGCCCGCACATTCCGGCACCAAAAAGCTAACGCGAAGTTTACAGAAGATCAGAAAACTGTTCGCAAATGCCGGGCCATTGCTGCGCACCGGAGCCGATTTCGAAGATCGCTCGGTTTTTATGCAATTGCGTTTAGATCCGGACCAGTCCAGCGGACGTTTCTGTCCAATGCTCAGACATCGATTCTAGAATTTGGACGAAAGATGGTGCGAAAGAGAACCCCACTTGAGAGTCCATTACCAGAAGCCGAGCGGAGGACAGAGTCGCGAAATGCTCAACGACTTCAATCGGTTCGCACTAACTTTCCAGGCGCAGTGGCGCGAGTTTCTCAAAACGAGAGCCTTTCAGGTAACATACAAAAGCATTGGGGGATCTCAAGTCTCAAAATCGCATAAAACCGATGCCATTTGCTTCCATCGAAGACGCTGCCGCAGATATTCGCGAAGGGCGGATGATCATCATCGTCGATGATGAGGATCGCGAGAATGAAGGCGACCTGGTCTGCGCGGCAGAAAAAGTCACGCCGCAAATAATCAACTTCATGGCCCGGCACGCGCGCGGCCTAATCTGTTTGCCACTTACCGAAGAGCGTTGCGACGAGTTGCACTTGACGACGCAGGTGGCTGACAACACCTCTTTTCATGGCACAGCGTTCACGATTTCAATTGACGCGCGCAAAGGCGTCACCACAGGCATCTCAGCGTCAGACCGCGCAACTACCATTCTGACAGCGGTCGATTCGCAGACGCGCCCACGGGACCTTGCGCGTCCCGGTCACATTTTTCCTTTGCGCGCAAAGAAGGGTGGTGTACTGGTCCGTCCAGGACAGACTGAGGCCAGCGTTGACATTGCGCGCGTCGCTGGCTTGTATCCTGCCGGTGTGATCTGCGAGATCATGAATGAAGACGGAACGATGGCGCGGCTGCCGGAACTGAAAGATTTTGCCGGTGCTCATCGTTTGAAGATGATTCGCGTGGCGGATTTGGTGCGCTATCGCATCAGCAAAGAGATGCTGGTGCGCCGCGTCGCGGAAACCGATCTGCCGACAGTCTACGGACGCTTTCGGGCCATCGCTTACGAGAACATCATCAATGCGGACGTACACCTGGCGATGGTGATGGGCGACGTCACGACAACCGAGCCGGTGTTGGTGCGCGTTCACACAGAGAACGTCACCTGCGATATGTTCGGCTCGCTCGTCGACGACACGGGATTTCAGCTTCATGCAGCGCTGGAAAAGATCGCCGGTGCCGGGCGGGGAGTGGTTCTCTATCTGCGGCAACGCGAGCACAGTCTCGATCTGGTGCATCAACTGCGCACCTACGCGCTAATGCAGGAACGCGACCTCGGCAAAAAGGAAGCGAGCATGGAGACCGGCTACGGGTTGAATCGAGACTACGGCATCGGCGCGCAGATCCTTCACGACCTCGGCCTGCGGCGCATCCTGCTGCTGACGAACCATCCCCCAAAGGTCGCGGCGCTCGAAGGATTCGAGCTCGAAGTCGTCGGCAATGTTTACCTCGGCGAACCGGCGCATCTCAGTGCGAGGGGGAGCGAGCAGGAGGCGGAGCAACGAACCTGAGCGTTGCGGCCATCTGTCGTCTTTGAGTTTCGGATTGCGAGCCTTTAATATGTAAGCCCCCCGGCTTTTTCGTAAGGCTCGTTTTTGGTTTTTCGCGCTCTCCTCCTTTCAATTGAGATACTGAGAGCCGCGCTGGCGGCTTTGTGCTATGTCTGCAAACGATCGCGACGAAGGTTCAGCCGAATCGTCAAACGAAACTAAGAAGGGTTCGGCCAACAGCCGCCGATCGGATACTAATCCGACGCTGCGTCGTCGTCGCCGGTTCTTCACGCGCCTGAACGCTTTCATCGCAGCCATCGCTATCGTAGTGGGGATTGCGGTACTGATCCTGGTTCTCGCGCTCATTTACCGGCTCGGCTACATCGACCGCTACGTTGCCAGCCAGATCAAGGACGACTTCTCGAAATACGGCATCCGCGCTGAGATTAAGAACTTCCACGCGACGTTGCCACCGCAGGCGGTCGAGATGCAGGCGATCGAACTCTACGACGCGTTGTCAGGGGAAAAGCTCGGAAAGATCGATCGGCTGCTGGCAACCGTTCGCATTCAAGATCTGTACGCGCTCAATCTGCAACGCCACGTCGACCTGAAGGATCTGAAGATTGAAGGGCTCGAAGTCTGGGTAAAGTTTGACGACCAGGGCCGCTCGAACTTTCGCAACATCCATATTCCACCGCCCGAGCCCAATAAGTGGATCCTCTTCGCTTATTCAACCGCCCATGTCGAGATCAAGAATTCTGTTATTCACTATGGCGATGTGCAGCATTCGCTGTCGGGTGAAGCGAACAACGTTCGCGCCATCATTGAACCTGACAACATAAACGCTCCCGCCGCGAGCGTGATGAACCGCGTCAATCTCGCCGCCTCTAACTCCACGTTCGTTTACGATGGGCGACCCGTGAACAACATCGACATTGAGGCGCGCGCGCGCGTAAACGAGACCCGCGCCGAGATCCAGGAACTGGTGTTGCGATCGCCGGTCGCCGAGGTGCATCTGCAAGGCACGATGGACGACTGGCGCGCGCTGCGTTATCAGATGAACGTCACTTCGACGGTCGATCTGACACAGCTTTCGGATGTGTTGCAACCGGGCACTGCTTTGCGAGGCGGCGGAAGCTTTACCGGCGCAGTTTCAGGCGAAGGTGAGCACTACAAAATTCAGGGCAGCATCAAATCAGACGCGCTGGCAGTTGATGGTGTGCGCCTGCAGGGATTCAATGTCACTGCGGCGGGTTCAGGCCAGGGCAAGAGTTATGACCTCAACGGACGCGCTGTGGCGCAACTACTGGCGGCCGGCGATTTTCAGCTTAACAGCGTGCAGCTCACGGGCGGAGTGATGGGGACTGGTTCGGACTTTCGCTGGATCGGCGAATTGCGCGCCGCGGCGGAGAGAAGTTACGGCGCTGCTACGATCGTTGGTTTGATTCTGCATGACGCGCGGGCCGAAATGAATGACGGCGTATTGACGGCGTCGGCAAGCCAGTTTACCGCCAATGGACTTACGACGTCCGGGGCTAAGGTCAACGGAATCAGCGCCTCAAAGCTGCGTCTGCGCAATGAAAAGAACTCGTTTGCGGGTACGATCGACAACGCAAAGGCCGGCGAGATCACCGCTGCGGATGCGCACGCGAAAGAAGTCAAAGCGAACGCCATCGACTTTGCGGCTTCGCCCACGGGCACCAACGTCAACATTAAGGAGGTTTTGGTAGGTGGCGCAATCGTCGCCGGGGCCGAGATCGCCAGCTTCAACATTGCCGGCGTGCGTTTGTCGATACATGCCGGGAGAGTAGAAGGCTCAACCGCGGATATCAATCCCGGCATGATCAAGTTAGCCAACGGCCAATTGGAAAACGTGAAGCTGGCAAAGCCAGTGTTTGTCGTTGAACCTTCCGGTCGTTACCGGGCGAGTGCGGACCTAAGCATTGGCGGCGGCGTGTTGGGCCAGATGAACCTGGGCCAGGCGAAAGCCGCTCTGGCGGCCACCAATACCGAGCTGCAACTAAAGGATTTTACGGCGGACATGTTCAACGGCAGCGCCGGCGGCAGCGCAACCATTAGTCTTGCCGGCGGCGGCGCCTCGCACGTTGTGACGGCTTTCTCCAACCTTGAAGTCTCAGGCCCAATAGTCGCTCTGTCGGGGAGAGCGTTGCCATTAGCGGGAAAGGCCAGTGGCAAAGTTGATCTGACCTTTCCCGGTACTGATTTCAAGAAAGCGTCGGGAAACATCAACACTCAGTTTGTCGCCGAGGCCGTCGACGTAAAGAGCGATCGGAAGCCGATTTCCGGCGAAGTTGTGGTACATGCGAACAACGGACTGTTTCAGATTGAACACCTCGATCTGCAAACGGCCGTAAGCCACTTAAAAGCCACCGGTCAATTCTCATTCGCAGGCGACTCAGATTTGCAGGTTGATCTCAACTCATCCGACGCAGCCGAGTTGCAGAGTGTCTTTGTCTCGTCGGGCTTTCTTAGCGACGTCGACGACCGGATGAATGACTACGGCCTCGAGCTTGCGGGCCAACTGACATTCAACGGAAAAGTGCGCGGGAAGTTAACTGATCCAAGTCTCGATGGCCGCGTTTCGCTCGCGTCGCTGGTAATTAACGGTCGGGATATCGGATATCTCGCGGCTTCGTTCAGCAGCACACCCACGGAGCTTCGCGTCACCAGGGGGCAGCTTACAGAAGCGAACGGCGGCGGAATGCAGTTCACGCTCGAGGCTCCGCGTGTTGGCGAAAACAATATTGCGCTTGCCGCCACTCTGGATCGCCTGAACGCCGGAGTGCTGATGGCGCTTCCTTTCTTCAGTGCTAACGCTAATAGGGTGGGCAGCGCAGTTTCGAAAGCGGACATAGAGTCGGATCTCTCCGGGCACATCAATATTACCGGCATACCAGGAGCAATGAACGGCAGCGCCGACCTGCAATTCAGCAAAGGCAGTCTCGCGGGAGAGCCCTTTGACAGCATCGTAGCGCGTGCGACTTTCAACGGCTCGAACGTCAATCTGGAAAATGTTGATGCACGCTTCGCTGCCGGCCATATCAGCGCGCGCGGCACTTACAACACGGCCACCAACATCGGCGATCTACAAGCGACCGGGCAGGCGATTCAGCTTAATCGGCTCGCTACGCTCACGGGCAAACCTGGTTTGCGCGACTTGACGGGCACGGTCGACGTTTCCGCGCTGCACATACAGGGCAATTTTCTCGAGAAAGATTTCTCTTCCTATCAGATTAGCTTTGATGTTCAGGGCCATGACGTAGTAATCAGTGGCCGGCCAATAAAAACGATTGCACTGGTCGGGCGAACCGAGAACAAACAGCTCAACGTCACGTTCACCACTGACCTGTTTGGCCAGTCTGTGGTCACCACTGCCCTCGTTAATCTGGCGAACGAACAGTTGCCCGCAACCATCGATGCCACACTCAACGACGCCGATCTAACCAATGTACTGGCGATTGCTCTTCCCAACGCCGGCGTGAAGCTGACCGGGCGCGCGACGGCGACCATCAAAGCCAGCGGCAATCTGGTTGATGAGGACGGCTATTTCTCACTTGACGGACTGCGGGGCGCCGCGGAGTTTAAGAAACTGAGCTTCCAGGTTGCAGAGATCCCCATCGCGGCTGCCGCGCCCTTCACGGTGCACCTGACAGCGAATGAAGTTGGGTTCGATAGGACAAGATTTACCGGTACCGGAACAGACATTGTTATCGACGGAGCGGTCGCCGTTAGAGAAGGTGGGCGAGAGACTCTTTCCATTGATGGCCGGCTGAATTTGAGCGTCCTCAACGGACTCTCTCAGGATGTGTTCGCTTCGGGAACCGCTGACTTAGCCGTCAGAATTAGTGGCACCTACAGCCATCCCCAAGTCAACGGCTCAATATTGCTGACGGGCGCTTCGCTCGCAGTGCTCGCCGGCAACGATCGTTGGCAACTTTCCAATGTCAGATCGCTGGTAAGATTCAATGCCGATCAGGCGCAGATCGAATCGTTCAAAGGCAAATTGGGCGGCGGCGCCATTACTGCAACCGGAGGCGCGATACTGGAAGGTTTCACCATTTCTCAGTTCTCGCTGAACGTTCATGGCGACAAGATAACGGTCCCCTTCCCGCAGGATTTCAGATCAACAGTCGATACCGACCTCGAGATCAAGGGCACAGAACAAGCCCAGGTGATTGGAGGCGTCGTCAACTTGCGTCGCGCGGAATATACGAAGGACATTGAATTGGCTGATCTGATCAATCGCCGTCCGCCAGAATCAATCGAACAAGGCGGCGAGTCACCACTGGTCAGAACTGCTCAGTTTAGCGGCTTACGGGTTGAGGGCCGCAACGCGCTGGCGGTGAAGAACAATCTTGCCGATCTCATAGGATCAGTTTCCCTGCAACTCGATGGATCAATAAAAGATCCGATCATTGCCGGCCGAATCACTGTAACCAGCGGCATACTAAACTTTCGCAACGATCGCTACGATATCACGCGGGCTTTCATGGATCTGCCGGCTCGCCGCGACGCCGATCCGTTGATCAATGTTCAGGCTGAGTCACAGATTCGCGGTTACCGGGTCATCGTCAGCCTCACTGGACCGCTGTCGCAGCCTCAGGCTGCCGTAAGCTCCGAACCGGCGCTGCCTCAAGCCGACATAGTGTCCCTGATCACAACCGGGACCCTTTCATCGGCCGACACCAGCACGTCGGTGTTGGCGCAGTCGGGGCTGGGAACGGCGACCAGCTTGCTGACCGATGCTTTGATCAATGCGCCCGCGCAGCGCGCCACAAACAGACTCTTCGGGCTGAGCCGCTTTGAAGTCAATCCCGTGCTCGGCGGACGTACCGGATTGACTCCAGGCGCGCGTTTGACGCTGGGAAAACGGATCAGTAAGGAATTGTCAGTTACCTATTCGACCAACGTCTCTTCAGATCCCAATCAGATACTGACCGTCGAATATCGCGTTTCGGACCGACTCTCGTTTGTGGCGCAGTACGAGCAGGCTTCGACCAGACAACTCAGTTCCCGCAGCAACATATTCAACTTCGAGATCAGGTTTCGGAAAAGATTCTGAAGCGGGGGATTAGCGGGCACCAGTGAAAGGAAGCAAGCGGGGAGCGGAAAGCGGAATGCAGGATGCCTGGCGTCGCCAAACAGATGTGAAATTTTCATGCCTGGTACGCGTCCTCAGCTTGCCGTGCGTCTTATCGGCTCTGCTCACGCTTAACGCTACCGCAATCGCAGCGCCTGACACCGGTGATCTTGAAGGAAGACCGATCCAGACGGTCGAAGTCGCGTTCGAGGGATCGCCGCCAGATCCGGCGGCGCAAGCCGAATTTCTGTCTCTGCTTAGCGTGGCTCCCAACACCGATTACTCGGCGGTGCATGTTCGCGACTCGCTGCAGTCATTGTTTGATTCAGGTCGCGTGGCCTCGGCGCGCGTTGAAGTAAGCGAAGTCAATAACACTGGCTCTGGTAGCAAAGGTGCGCCACTGCGAGTGAGGTTCATCATTCGGCGCCAGATTATCGTGGAGAACATTCGGATCGATATCGAAAACGTTGCCAGCACGCAACTCAACGAAGACGAGTTGCGCGCCCAACTCAACATGATCAAACCGGGAACTCGAGTTTCCAAACAATCGCTTGCGCGCAACCTCGATGACATCCAGGTCTATCTGCGCGAGCGCGGTTATTTCAATGCAACAGTGGAGACTAAGCAACAGCTTGACGCCAGCGGCACCCGCGCGTTCGTTACTTACACAGTCACTCCCGGCGAGCAAGCGCGCGTGGCTGCTTTCGACATTTCCATCACGGACTTCAATTCTGCAACCGTCAGCTCGACTCTGACTCTTAAGCCGGGCGCGCCGTTTACCCGCCAGGCACTCGACGAAGACCTGAACCGTATCCGGCAGGCGCTGATCGATCAGGCGTTTTTGGCGCCGCTGCTGGACGACGCAAGGGTTGAACGCGATGCGGAAAACAATCGGATCTCCATCAAGCTGGAGGGCAAAGTTGGCCCCAGGGTCAACGTTGCCATCCCGAACTACAAGATCAGTGAAAGACAGCAGCGCGCATTGTTACCCATCAAGCATGAGGGCAACATCGATTACTCGGCAATCGTTGAAGGTGGCCGACGCTTGCGCAACAAGTTGCAGGAAGCTGGATACTTCTTTGCGGAGGTTACACAGGTCTGTAGCGTTAACCCGCCAATCGCGGGGCAGGCAGACAACGCGACGCAGGCTGCTTGCGAGAATCTGAATCCTGACCAGTTGGGCGGCCATACTGTTGACATCACCTATCAGGTTGAACGGGGCCGCCGCTACCGGCTGGCAGACATCCGCATTGCAGGCACGAACAAACTTACCTACCAGGATGTGGCGGGCGAGCTAAGGTCGCAAAAGGCGAGCGCGCTCGGATTCATTCCTTTGCTGGGCTATGGCCGCGGCTACACCAGCGTGCCCCTGCTCGAGCAGGACCGAAGGACTATAACCGCGCACATGCAGGACTTTGGCTACCTTCACGCGGCTACAGCAGTAGTGCAAGGTGCGTCGATCAACGGGCAAGACCTGATTATTACCTTCCAGGTAACCGAGGGTCCGCTCACCCGCGTAGCCGCCATCGAGATCCGCGGAAACAAAGTCTACCCCGAAGCGCGTCTGCGCAAAGAGTTGGGAACAGTGGTCGCCGCGCCTTACTCAAAATCCCAAGCCAGGATTGACGTTGACCGTCTGCTTAATCTGTACGCGCGCGACGGTTATGTAGACGTGGACGTGAACTTTACGACCGACGACTTACCGAAAAAGGATGGCGACGACCAGGTGCGAATCGTCTATTCGATTAATAACGAAGGCGACAAAGTATTTATCAATCAGATTATTGTCAATGGCCTGACCGGCGACGCCGGCACCCAGAGAACAAAACGAGACGCGATTGTGCGCACGACCGGGCTGGCTGAAGGCGACCTGCTGCGGGCCGACCGGCTGACCGACGCCGAGCGCGCGCTCTTTGCTACGGATGCTTATCGCCAGGTGGTCATTCATACCGAACGCGCCGGAGCAACGGCCTCGGGGAAAAAGCGGGATGTAATAATCGACGTTGAAGAAAAGAAGGTGCGCGTCATGGACTACGGCGGCGGCTATTCGACTGACGCCGGACCGCTGGGTCTTTTCGAGATTAGCAACGTCAACTTAATGAACAAGCTGCGCGAGGGCGCGGTCCGGCTGCGCATAAGCCAACGACAACAACTGCTTCGGTTTGAATATACCGATCCCCATTTTGCGCGTTACGGCGCCAGACAATTTGCGCCGCTGGCTCTTTCGGTGCAGTACCAGCGAGACTCGACTGTGACGCGCTTTTTCCGTTCGACAATTGATCGTGGCGCCTTCGGCATTGTCCAACGACTCGACGCGAAAGGCAATCCCATCGATGTGTTAGGCAACCGCACTAACGGGCCGACCATAAATCGTTTCACCGTGAGCGTGGAAACTCAGCGCGAACTTGACCGCCGGACGAGGTCCGTCTTTTTTCTGCGCTACGCCTACGAAGATGTGCGGCTCTTCAATCTTCAGAGCCTTTTGATCAAGGACATTCTGCTGCCTGACCGAGCCATCCGGCTTTCTCGTTTCGGGGCCTCGTTTGTGCGCGATACTCGTGAAAGATGCGAGCTGGGGATCCCGAGATCGGCCGAGCAGGCCTCCGCTCATCCGGGCGAAGTCTGCCGCTTTAATCAACTGGATCCAACTCATGGCGACTTTTTCACGCTCGACTACTCCCTGGCGTCCCGCCAGTTGGGCGGCAATGTCTCTTTCCAAAAATTCCAGACCTCATACCGGCGCTATTACAAAGTCGACGCTCTGCGACGCACCGTGTTCGCCGGAAATTTCTCATTGGGCCTGGCAACTCTTTTCAATCCGCGCGACCGCAACGGCAACGGTGTAATAGACGAGACCGACTTGACCTTGCCCATAAGCGAGCGTTTCTTTTCCGGAGGCTCGACCACCCTGCGAGGTTTTGGTTTCGAAGAGGCTGGGCCGCGGCAAGTGGTCATTCCCCAGGGACCATTTCGCGATCGCAACAAGAACATTATTTTTCTCAACCCGTTCGCGGTCCCCATAGGCGGCAACGCGTTGGCGTTGTTGAATCTCGAAGCGCGGATTCCACTGACAAAAGACCTGCAGGCCGTGCCGTTCTATGACGGAGGTAACGTGTTTCGGCGAGTTGGCGACCTCTTTGGCAAGCGCCCGCCAATTACCACAACGAATCTCCTTGAGCGCATCAATGAAGAGAACCTGCGTGCGCACTGGAGCAACACTGTCGGTCTTGGCTTTCGGATTCAGACTCCTTTTGGCAGCGCGCTGGCCATCGACTACGGTTTCCTGCTGAAGCAGCCGGAATTCCTGATCCCGCAAAGGGGATCAAGTGGAAATCTCGACGGCCCGCCGGCAGTCTATCGCTTGAATCGCGGCCAATTGCAGTTCCGGTTCACGCAGACGTTCTAAGACGGCAAAGGGCAAAGAGCGAAGCGCGAAGAGCGGAAATAAATATGATGAAATCCTCGAAGAGCTTGAGACGAGTTTTCATGACTGGGCTTTTCTTTGCCCTTTGCTCTTGGCCCTTTGCCCTTTGCCGCGGCCAGCAGCTCGTCGACAAAATGGTGGCGACCGTGAACGCCGGGGTTCAGCCAGACTGCAGATCATGTTTGATAACGTATTCGGATCTACTTTGGCAGTTGGCCCTGCAGCCCGATACGCCGCTGGCCAACCCAACGTCTGAGAGTTTGAATGCCGTGTTGCGCCTCGTCGAAGATCAGAGACTGATTCTTCAGGAGGCGGAAAAGCTGCCGGCGATCGCTCCCAGGCCAGACGAGATCAAAACCGCGCGGGACTATTACGTCAAGCAGTTTCCTTCGCAGGCGGAGCTTCAGGAGCGGATGAAGCGAGTCGGACTAACGAGCTTAAAGTTCGAAGAGATCGTCGAGCAGCGAGTTAGAATTGAAAAGTATCTCGACTTTCGTTTTCGTAATTTCATCGTGATTACGCGAAAGGAGATCGAAGACTATTATCGCGACGACTTTGTGCCCGACTTTCACCGCCGTTTTCCGAATCGGATCGTGCCCACACTCGACGAAGCACGCGCCAATATCGAGCAGACCTTGACCGAAGGGAAGATCGAAACGGCCATCGATAATTTTCGCGACTCTGCCCGCGATCGGGCGGAGATCGTGATATTGAATCCGGTATGATTCGAGATCAAAAAATCGCGCCACGCATCGGTCTTGCGCTTTCCGGCGGCGCAGCGCGGGGCATCGCGCACATCGGTGTGTTGCGCGCTCTTCTGGAACACAAGATTCCGATTGATTGCGTCGCCGGCACTTCTGCCGGCGCGCTCGTCGGCGGCGCGCTGGCATCAGGAATGACGCTTTCGGAGATCGAGGACTTGGGCAGAAACCTGCGCTGGCGTGACATTGGCCGCATGACCGTCTCACGACTTGGTATTCAAAGCAACGAGCGGCTGGAGCAATACTTGAGAACTCTCCTGCCCGTGAAACGCTTCGAAGAGCTGCCAATCCCGTTTGCTGCCGTGGCCACGGATCTTCGTTCGGGCACTGCCGTGGTGATGCGCGACGAAGGCGACGTGCCGTTCGCGCTGCGCGCGAGCTGTGCGATTCCAGGTTGGTATGTGCCGGTCACCGACCAGCAGGGAAGACAGTTAGTCGACGGTGGGTTAGTGGCTATCATTCCTTCAGCGGCTGCGCGCGCGTTAGGAGCGGATCTGGTAATCGCCGTCGACGTGAACGCGGAAGGGGCAACGTTCCTGGGACCTCCCCATTCAATCATCGGCATCATCCTGCAGTCGATGATGGTGGTGCAGCGGACTGTTTCTTTGCACCAGGTTCAGGAGGCGGATATGGTTATCAAACCGCGGGTCGGCCACATCCGTTGGGACGAGACGGCGAGGGCCGAAGAGCTGCTCGCGGCCGGATACGAAGCGGGAATAGAGAACATTCAAGCAATCAAAGACCTGATCGAATTAGCCACAGAGCGCAAACAAAAATGGTATCAGTTTCGCCGCCGGAAAGCCTTGAATCCCAGTGCCAGGGCGCGATAGACACGATCTGTTTTCAGCAAGTCATCAGAAAAGAATCTCGACCCGATTAGCCATTTATATAGAAGCACACAATTAATTCGCGGTTAAGGAGCACTGAAGGGGAGGCGAGCGGCTACGTGTGCCCGGCAGTTTTCTGTTTGTTCCCATGATAATTCCGCCATGACTATCGAAGTCACATCCGTACCGGGCCGTCGCTCATTCTTCAAGACCCTCTCCGGACCACCGCGCGCCGTTTTGGCTGCCTTCACTATTAGCCGGCACCGAATCCTCTTTCGTTTCGTAGCACTTACGCTTCTGATTACGTCAGCCGCTGCAGCCGTTAGTCTGGTCGAATCCTACCGCTTCTATGCGCGAATCATTGACGCGCGGCTCGCAAGTGGCTATCTGACCAGCCGCCCGGGAATGTATGCTGCCCCACACACTATCACCGTGGGCCGGAAGATTTCGCGCGATGATCTGGTTGCGGCCTTGCGTCGCGCTGGATACGTCGAAGCGCGCGAGGGCAACTCGTTAAGCGTCAGCGATGTCTGGAGCGGCAGCTTTCAGGCCGAGGGGAATACCATCGAGATTCGTCCCGCACGCATGCAGACGTTCAGCCCCTCGATCGTCAAGGTCGCAGTGAACGGAAATAATCGCATCTCTGAGTTGACTGGCGATGGAGTTACGCTTGATTCGTTAACCCTGGAACCGGAAGTGCTGACAAATGATCTCTTCTCAAAGACCGGTCAGCGCACACAGCTAGCGTTCCATCAGATTCCACCGGTACTGGTCCACGCCATACTTTCGATTGAGGACCGGCGCTTCTTCGAGCATTCGGGTCTGGATGCTTTCGGTGTTGTGCGCGCTGTGTTGCGAAACGCGGGCGATGAACGTATCGGCCAGGGCGGCTCCACCATCACGCAGCAGCTTGTGAAGAACACTTACCTGTCTTCCGAGCGCACGATGCGGCGCAAATTCGCGGAAGCAATGTTGGCGTTCGCGCTCGAGCGTCGGCTTTCGAAAGAAGACATCTTCGCGCTTTATTGCAACGAAGTGTATCTGGGCCAGCGCGGAGCCGTCGCGATTCGCGGAGTAGAACAAGGGGCGCACATTTACTTTGGTAAGGAGGTAAAAGATCTATCGCTAGCCGAAGCCGCAACGCTCGCGGGAATGATTCAGGGCCCAACGCACTACTCCCCCGATCGACACGTGGATGCAGCGAAGGGCAGGCGCGCCACCGTACTCGGCACAATGGTGCGCGACGGTTGGATCACTCTCGAACAAGCTGCGCTGGCAACAAAAGAGCCCATGGCTGTTGTTCCCGTGACGGACGCCAGCAAGTCGGTGGCGCCATACTTTATCGACTACGTCAACCGGGTTGCCGAATCACAGGTAGAAAACTCTGGAGGCAACCAGCACAGCGAACGCATCTACACGACCATCGATCTCGACCTGCAACAACTTGCCGAAGCCGCCATCAAGCGTCAACTGGAGCGACTGGATCAAGTTTACAAAAATCGAGATGAGAAACCGCAGGCAGCTCTCGTCGCACTCGACCCGCACACCGGCAAGGTGCTGGCGATGGTTGGCGGTCGCAGTTATGCCGATTCGCAGTTGAATCGCGCGGTCGATGCGCGCCGCCAACCCGGTTCCACGTTCAAGCCTTTCGTCTATGCGGCCGCATTAGAAAGCGGGATCTCGCCCGTGCAGATGTTCACCGATGCGCCGCGCGAGTTTGTTTACGACAAGAGGAAGACTTATCGACCCGCGAATTATGGCGGTGGTTACTCAATGAGCGACGTGACGATGCGCACGGGTCTAGTGAAGTCGCTGAACGTAGTCACTGTCGATGTGGCAATGCAAACCGGTCTCGCCCGCGTCGCCAATTTGACTGAGAGGTTTGGCTTGCCGA
>WNGL01015801.1_pt1 | contig 17383 bp, 16 predicted proteins | sample 5400591 | NCBI WGS metagenome assembly WNGL01 (sample SAMN13153377, study PRJNA577476) | soil metagenome | isolation source: 80 cm soil or saprolite under Garry oak tree replicate 1 | place: USA:California | collected 2016-06-15 | reverse complement strand
AAATTTTGCAGCGATGGTCGGCGAGTCGCTCGAAGGCTTCAAGATGACCGTGTTCCCGCAAACGATAGAGGCCAGAGTCATGCCCGCCATGATTGCGCAAGGAAAATTCCACGGCGGGATTACCGCACCGACTCCGAGTGGAATGTAGAAAAGTTCGCCACGCTCGCCTGGTAATTGCACCGGAGCCATGACGTGCGAGAGCCGCTGTGCTTCCCGGGCGTAGAACTCACAGAAGTCAATGGTTTCGGCGATGTCCGCGTCAGCTTCGGCCCAATTCTTGCTCACTTCGAAAACCAGCCAGGCCATGAGCTCAAACTTGCGTTCGCGCAGAATGTCGGCAGTGCGGAACAGCAGGGAAATGCGTTCTTCGAAAAATGTTCTGCGCCAACTTTCGAAGGCGCGCACCGCGGCCTCCATCGCCGGCTCCACATGCTCTTTCCCTGCCTTTTGGTGAATGCCAACGATCTCCGACGGGCGCGCCGGATTCAGAGAATGAATCTTGTCTGCGGTGCGCACTCGACGGCCCCCGATGACGAGGTCATACTCGCGTCCCAACTGCCCGCGTACATGGTCCAGCGCTGAGCGCATCTGGCGGGCCACGTCAGATCGGTTGAAATTCGTGACTGGTTCATTTCGGAACGGGCCGGCGTGTGTGATCAGACGTACTGGTACTTCAAGAGTTGCCATGGCTGTACCTCGGAAATGGTTCGCAGAACAATCCTATTTTACGCTGCCAGAGTCTGTCCGTGCTTCCTTCGACAACGGATCACGAATACGGCACGGGAAGGTGTTTCTGCACCTATGGTGTGCCCGCATGTCGCTCTGCTGATGGGTGACGAACGCCTTGCGGAACGGCGGCATCCCAGATATGTTCAACTCTTGCGCGAACCGCTTTCGTCCGCCTATCTGAGGGAAGTCGAAATCGATTCCTTCTGGCTGCTCAAGGAGGGCCACTGCTTTCGCGAGAATACTTTGTCGGCATGCGGACGGCAGGCTAAAACCGAATGTGGTGTTCCGAAAGCGGGCAGTTCTCGACTCTGCTGGCCATGGTGGCTGCGGGCGCTGGCGTTTCCATGGTGCCGGAAATGGCGGTTGAACCGCGGGCCGGTTGTCGATTTATCGAGCTAGCGGATGAGGGCGCGCATCGCCGGGTTGGGATCGTGCGATTGAAGAATCACTTTCGAAGCCGCGCTCACAAGGCGTACGTGAAACACTTGAAAGATGTCTCAGCCCAATTTTCGCCCGGTCGCACGCAGTCGTTAACGAGAGAAAACGTGACCTCCGCGAAGAGTGCGTAAAAATGCGAGTCACTGTCTTCGGAGCCACCGGCATGTTCGGAAAGGCGCTGATGCGCCGATGGAGTGGAGACAATGTCGAGGGACTTGGCAGCGCTCAGGCGGACATTAGAGTTGCCGCGCAGGTCGAGAGGGCAATCGCGCTCACGAAGCCTGATTGGATCGTATTATCCGCCGCTTACACCGACGTTGATGGCTGCGAACTCAATCCCACCCTGGCGGCTGCGGTGAATACCCAAGGCGCTGTTAACGTTGCCAAAGCCGCCGGCAGCGCAGGTTGCAAGCTCCTTTTCGTCAGCACCGATTACGTGTTCGATGGCAAGAAGAAGTCTGCGTATGAGACCGGTGATTTGCGCAATCCGATTAATGTTTATGGCAGGACCAAGGCTGAGGCGGAAGAGAAGATAACTAGCATCCTGCCCGACTGCTGCATCGTGCGCACATCGTGGCTGTTTGGTCCCGGCGGCAGATGTTTTCCTGACACGATTCTGAAACTGGCAAGCATTAGGGCGGAGATTGAGGTGGTCACGGACCAGCGAGGGTGTCCTACCTACACGCTCGACCTTGCGGATGTGATAGTCAAACTCTGCCGATCAAACGCGGGTGGGATCATTCACGCTACGAATCGTGGGGAATGCTCCTGGCACGAGTTGGCCTCAGAGATAATTCGGCAGGGTGGTCTGAAAACTATTGTTCGTCCGACCACCAGTGACAGATTTGTAAGGCCAGCAGAGAGGCCGAAGTACTCTGTGCTATCTAACGCAAGCCTGAGTGGGTACAGAATTGGAATGCGCCCGTGGCGGGAAACGGTGCCTGACTATCTTCGCGAGCGTGCCGCCAGCGCCAGTGGCTAAAGCCGAATCTTTTTCAGATTTGAGAAATACACATGTAGGGGCAGGTGCCCTCACCTGCCCGATCCCCGATGCCAGGGCCAAGGTGGGGGCACCTGCCCCCACATGTACAATGCGGTGCGGTAAGTGGAGAGACAATTATTCTGACCCGAACCGCAGCGTGCCGAAGGCTTTTGGCACGTGGAAATTCGGTTGCGGGGTATGCGTTGGTTGCCAGGCCATATATTGTCGCGGCTCGCTTTTCCCCTCTACGCGATAAAAATTGGCGTGCCACGCCGCATTGGGATTCAAATCAGGAGTGATCGCCCACATCGGAATCGCCATCTCTGCGACCCAGACTCGCGCTTGTTCATCAACATGCACAGAGCGAGTCAGACCGCTCTTGAGATCAGCGAGCCCCGAAGGAGAGATGGCTAAATCGATCCACATTCCATTCGGCGCAATTTCGAATTCTTTGTAGAACGCGTAGGGGCGGACGCCCTCGTCCGCCGCCCGGACAGGAGCAGTGTTCGGGGCTACCAACTCAGGCTGAAGGAAAGCCTCTACCACATCGCGGTCCCACAGATGGTCGCGCCGGCCGTTCGGATCGGAATCCTGAAACACGAAGAGCTCACGATGGTGACACACGAATCGCAGATAAAGCGTGGCGCGCGACCACAGCACGCGGACTTCGGTTTCAAGCGCAGGATCAGGATTATTGCCTTGCCAATCTGCCGAAAAGCGAATCGGCCGGGCTGCTTGCCATTCAATAGCCGGATTGGCAGCGTCCGCTACAATCTCGTGAGAGACGCGCCTGGCGACTATTTCGGATTGAATGGGCTCCGGCATGTTGAACCGCCATACTGCAGGAAAATCGGTTTGACCGCAAGATCCGGATAGCGCGATTTTTCGTTTGGTCATAATCTCTGATCATGAACAGTGCGATACTGAGCTCCGAATTAGAAACCCTGGGTGGGAAACAGATGCCTCACATTGTAGAAGACCCGCAGTGGCAGGCGGTGCTCGCACGAGACGCCACCAGCGACGGCAAATTTGTCTTCGCCGTGTCGTCAACAGGCGTGTACTGCCTTCCTTCCTGCCCATCGAAACGCCCTCGGCGTGAGAATGTGACTTTTTTCCGTCAGCCGCAGGAAGCTGAGAAAGCCGGCTTTCGCGAATGCCTGCGCTGCCGGCCGAAGGCGGTCAGTGGGAATCCGCGCCAGGAAGTGATCAAGGCCGTCTGCCGTTATATTGAGCAGCATCTAGATGAGCCCATCACCCTGGCTCGCCTGAGCGCCGAGTTTCGGCAGAGCCCTTTCCATTTGCAGCGCACATTCAAAGCCGTGCTCGGGATCACGCCCAAGGAATATGCGAACTCCTGCCGGATGCGCGGATTCCGCCAAAACCTAAAGGCGGGACAATCAGTCACTCGCGCCATGCATGACGCAGGTTACAGTTCGACGAGCCGATTGTATTCGCGGACGGCTTCGGAACTAGGGATGGAACCTGCTAAGTACCGGCGGGGAGCGATTGCAGCTCCCATACGTTACACCTGCGCCGATTCTCCCTTGGGCCGCATTCTGGTGGCGGCTACGGACAAAGGAATTTGCAGCATTCAATTCGCCGAATCGGACGAAGAGCTTGAACAAGGCTTGAAGCAGGAGTTTCCCTTTGCTGTCCGGAGACGCGATGACGCTGCTCTGTCGGAACTCGCTCAAAGAGTCATGCGGCAGATGAAGGGGCTGGAGCGGGCGTCCTCGCTTCCGCTAGATATTCAGGCGACTGCTTTCCAGCGCCGCGTTTGGACGTATCTGCAGTCCATCGGCTTCGGCGAGACTCGCTCGTACTCCGATGTCGCGAAGTCAATCCGCCAGCCATCTGCAGTTCGCGCAGTGGCGCGAGCTTGTGCTACTAACCCGGTCGCAATCGCCATTCCCTGCCACCGCGTTGTACGGTCAGACGGAGATCTCGGCGGCTATCGCTGGGGCACAGAACGCAAGAAGGCCCTCCTGGAAATGGAAGGAGCGTCAGCCCGGTAAATTCCGGCTACCAAAGCCCGGGTTGTGTCGTCTAAATCGTCGAGTCGGGTTCTCATCCCCCACGACCACGACCTATGATTCGCAAGCTTGCCGTCTTACTGGTTTCCGCGTTTATTCTTCCAAGTCTGGCGCTCGCGCAAAATGCGCCACAATCCATTGCAACCGATAAAAGCGCAAGCCCGGAAATGATCTGGTGGGATAACAACAATAAACTTTATGGCTTCTTCATATGCTTTAGGGACTGGGGTTCCGGTTGCGAAATTCGCGGCACCGCGCATTGGGAGCGGGACGTATTCGTCAACGACTATACCGAGAACATCAAAGGCAAACCAACGAAGATGCGGGATTCGTTCATCGACATTACCCCCAACTCCCACACGCTGGTTGCCGCCGTCGAGACTTCCGATGGAAAGATGAGAACTCTGATCACGACCAGGAGCACCCGACGCTAAATACGCGAATGCTGTCGGCCCCATGAACAACTGCCACGTTGTGACACCCAGCCCTCCTCTCATTACATTTACCCGCGTTTGACAATTCTTTACGTCGCCCACCTTTGAGCGCATGATTGAATGATGCTGATGGGCACAGTGCAGATTAGCGCAGCGGACTACCCAGCATCGCGGCCGAATGCAAACATGGTTCGGGGTTGCACCCGCCTGCGTTCGATCGCTGCTTTCTGGTTGCTTGGCATTGCTACCTGGGCTCAAGCTCCGCCCGGAAAAGTTGTCGGGACCGTCAAGTCGGTCAATAGTAATTCTGCAATCGTGACAAGTGACAGCGGCTCGGAAATAACCGTGTCGCTCTCCGACTCCACGCGCATCGTGCGCGCTCAGCCTGGACAGACTGATTTGAAGAGTGCCAGTCCGATCGCGATATCAGAAATCGAAAGCGGAGACCGCGTCTTTGCGCGCGGTCAGCCGGGGGATGGCGGCATGGTGATCGCCTCTTCGGTGGTCGTGATGAAGAAGAGCGACATAAGCGAGCGCCAGCAGCGCGAGCGCGATGAATGGCGCAAAGGCGTGGGTGGCATAGTGAAGTCGGTGGATGCGGGCGGCTCAACAATTACACTGGCGAATTCACTTTTAGCTTCAGGTAAGCCGATCATTGTCCATCTTTCGCCGGACGCGAGTATTCGCCGCTATGCTCCGGATTCGATCAAGTTCGACGACGCCAGGCAAAGCACCCTCGACCAGATCAAGCCTGGAGATCAGTTGCGGGCTCGCGGCACCAAGAACTCTGACGGAACAGAATTCACTGCGCAAGCGATTGTCTCCGGCTCGTTCAGGGATATAGCCGGAATCGTGGTCTCCACAAATCCGACAGAGAACAGCATCACGATCACCGATCTGGTGACGAAAAAGCCGATTACTGTGAAGGTCAGCGCAGATTCCCAATTGCGAAAGCTGGCGCAGATGGTAGCGATGGGAATTGCCATGAGACTGAAAGGCGGAATGCCGGGCGGCCAGGCTCCAGGAACTTCTGGCGCGGCGGGCGTGCCGGTACCGGCCCAGGGGAACAATTCCCCCGGTGGTGGTAATTGGAATGGTGGCCAAGGGCAGGGAAACTGGCGCGCCGGCGCGGGCAATGCCGATGGCGGGTCCGGAATGCCTGGGGGACCAGGAGGGAACCGGCGCGGAAGCGGCGGACCTCCAGATTTTCAGCAGATGCTGAGCCGCATGCCCGCAGTTGCGATCAGCGAGCTTAATAAAGGTGATGCGGTAATGCTTGTGGCCACAGAGGGCAGTGCAAACTCAGCGCCTACCGCAATCACGTTGCTTGCTGGGGTTGAGCCGATCCTTACCGCTGCGCCTCCCGGGATGCGGGCCTCAGCTATTCTCGCGCCGTGGAACCTGGGGGCGCCCGCGGGCGCAGGTGGAGATACAGCGGGTCCGTAGGTCTGCCCAGTTTGGATCAACGAATGAGAATACTTTTTCTGATTTCGGTTTTGGTGTCGCTGTTTGCGGTGGCGTTCGCGCAGGCGCCCACAACGGTCCTCAGCGGAAAGGTCACCGACCAGACTGGCGCTATGATTCCCCAGGCCACGGTGACGGTAACCTCCCCCGACGGCAAGCAAACTGCGACTACGAATCAGGAAGGATCATTTGAAATTCACTCGTTGGCCCCGGGGTCGTACACAGTGTCAGCGGTCGCAAAGGGTTTCGCGGCTTATAGTCAAGATGGCGTAACTCTCTCTGCAGGGCAGCCCCAAAAGGTCAACCTGACGCTGCAAATTCAAACCAAACCGGAAAAAGTCGAGGTTCAGGGAGATGAAGGCGGCACCCAACTCGACGTCAGCGCGTCATCAAATGCCGGCTCTTTGATCATTAAAGGAAAAGATCTGGAAGCCCTGTCAGACGATCCCGACGAGCTTCAGTCGGAACTGCAAGCTCTAGCCGGACCTTCAGCCGGGCCCAATGGCGGGCAAATTTATATTGACGGCTTCACTGGTGGCCAGCTGCCGCCGAAGTCTGCTATTCGCGAAATCCGCGTTAATCAGAATCCATTTTCGGCGCAGTACGACAAGTTGGGCTATGGACGCATTGAAATTCTTACAAAACCCGGTAGCGACCATTATCATGGACAGTTTTTCTTCAACGACAACAATGCTGTGTTGAATTCGCGGAATCCCTACGTTCCCACCAAGCCGGATTACAACTCCGAGATGTTTAATGGGAACCTTGGCGGGCCCCTGGGCAAGAAAGCATCTTTCTTTTTCGACGCTGAACGCAGGAACATAAATGAGTTCGCGGCGATCAACGCAACCGATCCCAACTCCAATTTCAATCAATTGCAGGATTCTATTCCCAATCCACGCACCCGAACCAATATCAGCCCGCGACTGGATTACCAGATCAGTGCGGGCAACACTCTTACCGCCCGTTACCAGTTGACCCATGAAACCAACCAGAACCAGGGACTGACGCAGTTTTCGTTGCCCGAGCAGGCCTACAACTTGAACGAGACCGAGCACACCGTCCAGATCAGCGATTCGCAGATTTTAAGTCCGAAAGTTGTCAATGAAACGCGGTTCCAGTTTCAGCGCGAGATCAATCACCAGTTGCCTTTCAGTTCTGCGCCTGCGGTGCAGGTTCAAGGCGCGTTCACCGTGGGCGGAAGTACCCAGGGCGGGGTTCGCAGCACGCAAAACAATTACGAATTGCAAAATTACACTTCCATTTCACATGGAAATCACTTGATCAAGTTTGGGTCGCGGCTTCGTGGGTTGAATATTTCCAATTTGTCGAACCCGAACTTTAACGGGACTTTTGTTTTCTCGCCCGTTTTTTCCAATGGCAAGTTAGTCTCGAACGCGCTCACCGCGTACAAAAATGCAGCCCAGGGGCAGTGCTCGCAAAGCGGCTCGGCGTCTTGCCCGACGCAGTTCTCGATTACCACGGGCTCGCCGCTCGTGGAAGTGAACTGGGTCGATGCAGGCCTGTATGCCGAAGATGAATGGCGCCTGAAGCCGAACGTTTCGCTGACCTACGGTCTCCGCTTCGAGTCGCAGAATGATATTCACGATCATGCCGACTTTGCTCCGCGGCTGGGAATCGCCTGGGGCATCGGTAGCGATGGCAAGTCCGCTCCGAAGACCGTGGTGCGCGGTGGCTTTGGCATGTTCTACGACCGCTTTGGATATAACCTGGTGGCGCAATCAGAGCGGCTGAATGGCGTGACGCAGCAAAGCGCGATTGTGCAGAATCCCAATTTCTTTACCGTGGACCCCACTCAGTTTCCATCCTTTAGCCAGCTTTCTTCGACCGGATCCCCGACGATCTATCAGATTTCACGAAGCTTGCGCGCGCCATACACGATCCAGAGCGCGGCCAGCATCGAACGTCAGATAACCAAGGCCGCAACTCTGTCATTGACGTATTTGAATTCGCGCGGAGAACATGCTCTTTATATCCGCAACATCAATGCGCCCGATGCGAATGGTACCCGGCCTCAGCCGCAATATGGCAATCAGAATGTGTATCAATACGACTCCGAAGGCATCTTCCGCCAGAACCAGCTGATTGCCAACGTCAGAGTCACAGCGAGCAAAAAGGTCTCTCTCTTCGGCTTTTACACTTTGAGTTACGCCAACAGCAATGCCGCCGGAGCCGGCGGTGGCGGTGGTTTTTTCTCGAACGGTCTAACGAGTTCGGCCAGTTTCCTGTCAGATCAGAATGATCCCATGGCGGATTACGGACGCGCCGCGTTCGATGTTCGGCATCGCGCCTTCGTCGGCGGCTCCCTTGAAGTTCCGTATGGGTTTCGGCTGAGTCCGTTCATCATCATCAACTCCGGTCCGCCCTATAACATCACGACTGGACAGGACAATAACGGCGATTCCATTTTCAATGATCGTCCGCAATTCGTTTCGAACGCCGTGTGCGGAAGCGTGACTTTGCAATCCAATGGAAACTATTGCACGACACTCGGAACGTTTAACCCGACGCCCGCCGCCGGACAGGTTCTGCCGGTGAACTTTGGGAATGCGCCGGGCAACGCTACTTTCAACCTCCGGCTGAGTAAGACCTTCGGGTTCGGTCGCGAATCGAAAGGTGGCGGAGCAGGTGGTGGAACGGAGGGCCGGGGCGGTCCGCGCGGTGGGTATCCCGGAGGCGGGCTGGGCGGACGTGGATTGAGTGGAGCCGGAGGAGGAAATCCGTTCGGCTTTGGCGCCGCCACAAATCGCCGTTACAATCTCACGTTCAGCATTTCGGGACGTAACATTCTCAACTCGGTCAGCCCTGCCCCGCCGGTAGGAAATTTAGGCTCGCCTTTCTTCGGTCAGTCAATCGCCCTTGTTAGTGGCCCGTTCTCCTCGGCCTCCGCTAACCGTCGAGTGGACCTGCAGGTGATGTTCTCGTTCTGAGCTGGCCGTTAGCCGTCAGCTCCCAGCTGTCAGTAAAAACCACCACGTAGTTGGCTCGCTCAAGCTGACAGCTGAAAGCTGATAGCTTACTTGCAGTTCACGCCCTGGGGCGGAGAAAGCGAAGTCAGCACATTCTGATTTGGATAGCTGTAAGCGCCACCCAAAGCGGTCGAGGGTGACTGAAATTCAAACCATTGAAGTAGGGCTTCGTTCTGCGGATGGTAAATTCTATTCTTCGTTCGGATCGCAATTGTCGACTCCGGCAAGCCTTCGATCACGTCCCCAACCTCCAAGTCATTCTGGCAATTCCCATTCTGCGAAAGCCACCAAGGGGTGATGCCATGAATTCCATCGCTGCCGACAAAGGGATCATTCAAACTCTCGGTAATTTCGTGGCTGAGCGCAGTCACGTCTTCGAAGCCCGACCCGAACAGTCCGGGACTGATCCAGCTTGAGTAGTTCAGCACGTATCTTTTCTCGCGGAAACCGTTGCCGGCATCACCAGGCTCGAAATCATAAGTGTGGAAGCCGAGAACGCAGCACTGGTTAGGGTCGCGATTGAAATAAAGATAGGTGTTGGGAAAAAGAAATGTAGAAATGTCCCGAGTCGTAATATCACCCGCATGTTCCGCCGCGCCTACGGGAGATGTGGTGTCGTTAGGGCTCGCAGGAAACAAGCGGTTCGAGAATACGTTGATATCCACCAGGACAAAGGCGCAGCAGGAGCCATCATCTTGCAACGCGAAAAAATACGCGCCGCGCGGGATTGACAACGTTCGCTCAGGCTTGACTGAAGGTTTCAGTAGTGTGTGCCAGTCCGGCTGCATTACGTTGTAAAACTCCGCCCGCTGTACCGCGTCTGAGAATTGCGTAGGCACATCGCTACTCGAGTATTCCGAATTCCGAAATACCGGAGAATTCATGACCGGGCCAACGAGCGGCTGCACCGAGTAGTGAAGCGTGTGACCATTCACAACGCGGACTGCGCCGTCATAATCCAGCAGGTCGAGAGAGACCGGAACGATGGGAGCATCGAAGCTGGTTGTGCCACCCAACCCCGGGTGGCTGCCTGCCATGGTGTAGAACCAATGACGCTGCGGATTTCCTGACGGACCCACGCCAGGCGCTTGGAAGTCGCCGTTGAATGTCTTGACAGAATCTATCGAAGAAGAATTCGTGAAGATCGCCGGGCGCGAGTTTGATGTTGCGGATGCGTGGCCGCGGGGAGGAAAAATCGTAAACGCGCGATGCGCCCTCGAAAGTGTGGGCGCAATCTGGTCTCGGCTCTGCGCGAAAGCGGTGCCCGCGCTGAGCCATACGAACAGAGAGATGAAAATCGAGACCCGGGAGAGTCCCTCACGCGTGCACAAAACCACCACCGCCTCAGAACAACTTACTTGGATGCGGAGAGACTTGCAAACTCTGTTTTGGTAAAAAATCGGTCAATTTGCTAGGCCAAAGCCCTCACAACATAGGGACAGCCGCCCTCGCTGTCCTCGGACCGAAGGTCCCATTCCATGCTCATGATGTGCTTCGAGCTTTGCTCGACCGGACAGCCGAGGGCGGCTGTCCCCACACAAGTGTGGGCGTCCGCTATTTCGGTCGTGTGATCGCGCCTTCCGATGCGGATGCGACCAACGCAGCGTACTTGCCGAAGACGCCCGCCGGATAACGTGGCTTCGGCGGCTTCCAGTTTGCCATTCTTCTCTGGATTTCAGAGTCGCTGATTTCTACTTCGAGCACGCGCTGGTGTACGTCTATGCGAACGGTGTCACTCTCGTGGACCGCGGCAATCGGGCCGCCCAGCGCTGCCTCAGGGGAAACGTGTCCTATCATCAGGCCGCGAGTCGCGCCGCTGAAACGGCCATCAGTGAGCAGGGCCACGGTTTCGCCCATTCCCTCGCCAACGATCGCGCCGGTTACGGCCAGCATCTCGCGCATACCGGGCCCACCTTTGGGGCCTTCGTTGCGGATCACGACCACATCACCAGCTTTGACGCGCTTACCAGTGACCGCAGCCATCGCTTCTTCCTCAGATTCAAACACCCTCGCCGGCCCGCGATGGCTGAGCCGCTCATGACCACTGATCTTTGCCACGCAGCCCTCTGGCGCGAGGTTTCCGCGCAACACGACCAACCCGCCGCTTGCCTTCAGCGGTTTGTCGAGCGGAGCAATTACTTCCTGGTCTGGGGTCTCTACCGCAGCAGCCGCCTCTTCACCGATCGTGCGTCCACTCACAGTCATTACATTCTCATGCAGCTTTTTCCCTCGCAGCAGGCGGTTTGCCAGCAGGCGGATGCCACCTGCGCGGTGCATGTCGGCGGCTACAAATCTTCCGAATGGTTTTAGATCACAAAGCAACGGCGTGCGCTCGCTGACTTTTTGAAAGTCATCTATCTCTAGCGGAACTCCAGACTCTCGCGCAATGGCGAGCAGGTGCAAAACAGAATTGGTCGAACCGCCTGACGCCGCGACTCCAGCAATTGCGTTCTCCAGCGCTTGGCGCGTGAGGATGTCTTTTACTTTGGTCCCGCGCTTCAGGAGATTCATCACCAGGTCGCCGCAGCGAAACGCAATTTCATCTTTCTGGGGATCCATGGCGGGGACGCTGTTGAAGCCCATCGGCGAGAGGCCGATCATCTCCATCACCGTGGACATGGTGTTCGCTGTGTACTGACCGCCGCAGGCGCCCGCTCCTGGACAGGCGACGTTCTCCAGTTCTTGTAAATCGGTGTCACTGATCTTGCCGGCGGCATTGGCGCCAATTGCCTCATAGACGTCCTGAATGGTGACGTCTTTGCCGCGAAAGCTGCCCGCGGCAATGGTTCCGCCGTAGAGAATGAGCCCGGGAATGTCCACGCGCGCCATCGCCATGGCTGCCGCAGGGATCGTCTTGTCGCAGCCAACCACACACACTACCGCGTCGAACAACTGTCCGCGGCAAACCAGCTCGATCGAGTCCGCAATCACCTCGCGGCTCACTAGCGATGCCTTCATTCCTTCTGTGCCCATGGTCTCGCCGTCGCTGATGGCGATGGTATTGAACTCCATCGGCGTGCCCCCGGCAGCGCGGATGCCTTCCTTGACCTTGGCGGAAAGCCGGCGCAGATGGAAGTTGCACGGCATGGTTTCAATCCAGGTATTGGCAACCCCGATCAGCGGCTTGGCAAGGTCTTCGCTGGTAAAGCCAATTGCCTTGAACATGGAACGCGCCCCGGACCGGTCGCGCCCCTCCGTGATAAGACGGCTGCGGTGTTTAGGATCCATAGGTTTAAAAGATTACGACAGAGATGGAGAAAGGGAAAGGTGGGATGCAGCGATGGTGCACTCCTCGGCAGCGGAAATCGATCTTTTCTTGGAGACTTGTCATTTCGAGCGGAGCGGATCGTGAAACGATGCGCGCAGTTGAGAAACCTGGTGTCTTTGTGCCGTAGACAACCGGGAAGGGACACGACTTAAAGTACTCGTGCCCTTCCCGGATTTCTCTCACGGTAAGTAATTACGAGAACATCTCTCGGTTCTCGGAGTAACGCAGCGTTCTTTCTCTCCTCATCCATCTGCGGCAATCTGCAGGCGCTGGCGGATGCGCGACAGAGCTACCAATCCATTGACGCGCTTGCCGTGACCCAAGGGCCCGGACTCGCGGGATCGCTGCTAGTCGGAATCAGTTTCGCTAAAGCTCTGGCGTTTGCGCTCGATAGACCGCTGATTGCCGTCAACCACCTTGAAGGTCACATTCATGCCGTGCTGCTGGAAGAACGGCAGAAGGGGAATCGGGAACTGCTGTTTCCTGTGCTTGCATTGGTGGTTTCAGGCGGACACACTCATCTATATTTGGCGGAGCAACACGGCGAGAGTTGGTCCTACGAAAACATTGGCCACACGCGTGACGATGCGGCTGGGGAAGCTTTCGACAAAGTTGCGAAGCTGCTCGGATTGGGGTATCCCGGCGGGCCGGTGATTGACAAGCTGTCGGCGCACGGAGACCCACGGGCTGTGAAATTTCTGCCGTCGCAGATTAAGCATCCAGATCGGAGAACACACGGCCTAGGTTCCCCCCACCCTTCGAAAACCACGAAGGGTCGGGCATCCTCATACCCGGACACGAAGAAAGCCCCACCCTTTGCGCCTTTCAAAGGGTGGGGGGAACCCCCGCTAGACGGTCTTCGGTTTGATTTTTCGTACAGCGGAATCAAGACCGCCGTGCTTCGCTATGTCGAGACTCACAACCTGAAGAGTTCGATTGAAGCCCGGCAAAGGGCGCTTGCCGGGATCGCAGAGCCAAAGCTCAAGGATATTCTTGAGAACTGTGATCCGCAGACGCTTGGCTTGGTCGCGTCTTTTCAGCGGGCCATCCTGGACGACCTGGTCGGCAAGACTCTAGCGGCGGCGCGTGAGTACGATGTCTCAACACTATTCGTGAGCGGGGGCGTCGCCGCCAACGCTGAACTTCGCCAGACTTTTGAACGGGAAGCGGCGGCAGAAGGATTGCCGGTGTATTTTCCGTCTCGGTCCCTCTCAACTGACAATGCCGCGATGATTGCCGCCGCAGCCTATCCGAAATTTCTCGCCCAAGAATTTGCCGCGATGGATTTTTCGGCCGAAGCGGGGATGGCACTTAGGTAGCTGTCAGCTATCAGCCGTCAGCTCTCAGCAAAACCGAATTCTAAGGAATTGTCATTCTGATCCGCCGGCGGCGCGAAGCTCGGGAGAACCTGGATTGCCAGAGAGCAAAAGTAGGTCCTTCGCCGTCTCGCTAGCTCGACAACTCGGATGAAAGGCGTTATTGGGAGATGGAGTCTTTCTGGCTGAGAGCTGAGAGCTGAGAGCTGAGAGCTGAGAGCTAACCTTCTCCCAGTTTGCTCTCCTCAATATCCATATCTTTGAACTCGCTGGACTCGAACACTTCGCCGCAGTCGAGGCATTCCACAAATTCAGCGTCTTCTTCGCGCGCCACGATGCGGACGCGCGGATGTTTGCAAGCTGGCGTGGCGGTTTTCATGTCGGGAGATTGAGCAGGGCGGGATGAGGTCATAGATTCCGGTCGAGACCCTCGGCCAGGAATCGCACGAGGGATTTTTGCCGGAATTGAGCGGTATTTTTAGCCGGAACTCGGCGATTGTCAAGCAAAGAAATGCACAGGTATGAAACGTCCGCTTTTAGAGCCTCCGGAGCTGCGGTCGTAAAATCCGACCAAAATTGTCGTACTCCCGTAACCCACTCATCTGCTTGGGATTACCATCCGCTGCAAGTTTCGACAGTTGGCTGCTTGACCTTGTGCTGGTCGGTGCCAGGGGGTAGAATCTTAATGTCCGACTAGAAAGATCGGATATGTCCGCGGGCTGAAGCTGACATGCTCAAACTAACAAAAAAGGCCGATTACGGACTGATGGCGATGAAGCACCTGGCCGAACACGGCCATGGCGCGGTGTGTAGTGCGAAGGACGTGGCCGAGAGCTACGGCATTCCGCAGGAAGCGCTGGCCAAAATCCTGCAGCGGCTGGTGAAAGCCGGACTACTGATTTCGCATCACGGGACGAACGGCGGATACATGCTGGCCCGAAACCCGGAAACAATTTCGGCGTTTGAAGTAATTCGTGCGATTGATGGCCCGCTGTTCATTACTTCGTGCATTACGGTTCGCGGCGAGTGTGATCAGACTGACCGTTGTACGATTCGCGAACCCTTGCGCCGAGTAAATGACAGCATCGAGCAGGTGCTGCGCCGCATCAAGATATCGCACATGAAAGAGGAAGAGGAAATCAGCGAACCACGAGTCGAAACGAAAGCTGAGTTGGTAAGAATCAGAAATTAGCAGAGAGGCAATCATGAGCACGGAAGTGACGACATTCCCCCAGGCAGAAGCCGAGGTACAAGCCGAGACACAAGTAAAGACGCAGCCGACGAATGGCCATGGCGTGAAGCTGCCGATTTACATGGACAACCACGCGACCACGCCCGTGGATCCGCGAGTGCTGGAAGAAATGCTGCCGTATTTCACTGACAGATTCGGCAATGCCGCCAGCCGCAACCATTCGTTCGGATGGGCCGGCGAAGAGGCCGTGGAAACCGCGCGTGAGCGTATCGCGAAACTGATTGGAGCAACTCCGAAAGAGATCATCTTTACCTCCGGCGCTACCGAAAGTGACAACCTGGCGATCAAAGGTGTCGCTGAGATGTATCGCGAGAAGGGCAATCACATTATCACCGCGGTCACCGAGCACAAAGCGGTGCTCGATACCTGCAAGCGGCTGGAGAAATATGGTTATCGTGTGACGTATCTGCCGGTGCAGAAAGATGGCTTGGTTGATCTCGACGACCTGAAGGGCGCGATTGATGACAAGACCATTCTCGTGACCATCATGGCCGCGAACAACGAAATTGGTGTGCTGCAACCGATCGCGGAAATTGGAAAGCTTTGTCACGAAAAGGGCGTGATCTTCCACACCGATGCGACGCAAGCCGTCGGTAAGGCACCAATTGATGTAATTAAGCAAAGCCTCGATCTGGTCTCAATTTCAGGGCACAAAATGTATGGACCGAAGGGCGTGGGTGCGCTTTACGTAAGGCGCAAGAATCCACGCGTGCAGATTTCGCCCATCATTGATGGTGGCGGTCACGAGCGCGGCATGCGTTCGGGAACGCTGAACGTTCCCGGCATTGCTGGTCTGGGCAAAGCTTGTGCGCTCTGTTACGAAGAGATGCCGCAGGAATCGTGCCGTATGGCCGGACTGCGTAACCGTCTTCGCGACAGAATCATGAGCAATCTCGACGAGGTTTATATCAATGGCTCGACCGAGCATCGGCTGCCGCAGAACTTGAACATCAGTTTCGCTTATGTCGAGGGTGAGTCGTTGCTGATGGGGATCAACGATGTCGCGGTTTCCAGCGGCTCGGCATGCACCTCGGCAACGCTGGAGCCATCTTATGTATTGAAGGCGCTTGGCACGGGAGATGACTTGGCGCACAGTTCGATACGCTTCGGACTTGGCCGCTTCAACACCGAAGCGGAAGTGGATTACGTGGCTGATCGAGTGATTGAAACCGTGACGCGGTTACGCGAATTGTCGCCGCTCTATGAGATGGCGAAAGAGGGAATTGATTTGAAGTCAGTGAAGTGGGCGGCGGAGTGATTGTAGAGACGTTGCTTGCAACGTCTGGATTTTTGAATCAGGAGAGCGTAAATGTCATATAGCAATAAAGTAATCGATCATTACAACAATCCGCGGAACGTTGGTTCCATGGACAAGAGCAGTCCTGAAGTGGGCACGGGACTGGTCGGCGCGCCGGAATGTGGCGATGTCATGAAGCTGCAAATCAAAGTTAATCCGGCAACCAACGTCATTGAAGACGCCAAGTTCAAGACTTTCGGATGCGGCTCGGCCATTGCCTCGTCTTCACTCGCGACCGAGTGGGTGAAGGGCAAAACCATCGACGAGGCGCTTTCGATCAAGAACACCGAAATCGTGAAGGAACTTTCGCTGCCGCCAGTGAAAATTCACTGCTCGGTGTTGGCAGAAGATGCGATCCGCGCTGCCATTGGTGATTGGAAGAAGAAGCAGGGAGCTCCGTCTCACGCCGCAGTTGTGGAAGCCAAAGTATAGGGACGTGCCAGCAGAGACGTAGCAAGCTGCGTCTCTACGATTCGTGCTTATGACCACAATTACTGCAGAGCCGGCGAAGACAGCGCCCGCTAAGGGCCTCCAGGTCACTGATCGGGCGATCACGAAGATCCGCTCGGCTATGGCCAAGGAAGGCGTGTCGCCGGAGCAAGGCGGATTGCGGGTCGGCGTCCAGGGCGGGGGCTGCTCCGGCCTGAGCTACAACATTCGCTTCGATTCCCAGCCGCGCGAGCGTGACCGCGTCTTTCAGTTCGCCGACGTGCGGGTTTTTGTGGATCCGAAATCATTCATCTATCTGCACGGGATGACGCTCGACTATCAGGAGACGTTGATGCAGCAAGGGTTCGCATTCGTGAATCCGAATGCCAATAAGTCCTGCGGCTGCGGAACGTCATTCTCGGGCTAAGCTCGTGTGGGTCGGACATTCTTGTCCGACTCTTTGCTCTCAGCGACAACTTTGAATGGGAGCAGGTGTCCGTACAAATTTGTCAATGAGCCTGATGCAAATGAGCAGTGACACAAACACGGCGACCATTGCGGCAGCGCACGCCTGCTGGTCGTGCGGCGATATGTGCGCCGCTCACTTCTGCACGTCGTGCGGCAAAGTACAACCACCAACGCCGGTGGACGATTTCTCGTTCTTCGGCTTGCCGCGAAAGTTGAATCTCGATACCGCTGCTCTCGAGCGTGAGTTCTATGCGCTGAGCCGAAAATTGCACCCAGATCTTTA